>Ga0210044_10005176_pt1 | contig 17746 bp, 16 predicted proteins | sample CryGey13umfilter_2_FD_183959 | JGI IMG/M metagenome (GOLD analysis project Ga0210044, IMG submission 183959) | Groundwater microbial communities from aquifer in Utah, USA - Crystal Geyser 4/9/14 3 um filter (SPAdes) (version 2) | ecosystem: Environmental > Aquatic > Deep subsurface >... | reverse complement strand
GCTGGGAAGCGGCGATATGATTGTAGAACATTTCTTTATCGGTTAATGGTAATATTAGCGTATTATCCATTATACCGATTGCAGTTTCTTTTTCATCCCAATGTTGCACTTGTGGGTAGAATGTAGGCGTCCAATTCTTGACTTATTGTCTTTTTTATGGAAATATGGAAAAAATTCCAAAAAAGGAGGTAAAAACTATGCAGTTCTTTTTTAGAGTGGTTTTGTTTGTCTTTTTTTCAGCGGCTTCGCTTTGTTGCGCTATTACCCCGGAAGGATTCCGGGAATATGAGGTGAAAAAAGGCGATACTTTTTCCAAAATTGCTCCGCGGGAACATTGGGATATTATCAAACAAATTAACCGTATTGATGAATCCCATTTGATTATCGGAAAGAAAATTTTCCTTCCCACTGATTGGGAGCTAGCCAAAAAATTCGCGCCGGTGCCGAAATATTTGGCGCAAGACGACAAATGGGAAAAAGCGCTTTTTGTTTTTTTGGACAGCCAATATTTCGGCGCTTACGAAAACGGCCAGCTTGTTTTCTGGGGACCGATTTCTTCCGGAAGCAAAGAACACACGACACCTAGGGGAGTTTTTAAAGTTCTTTGGAAAACTCCATTCTACCGTTCCAAAAAGTATAATGCCGATATGCCTTTCGCCGTCAATATTTCCGATGGGGGGATTTTTCTACATCAGCAAGCGCTTCCCGGTCGGCCGGCTTCCCATGGCTGCGTCCGCCTGCTGGAATCGGACGCCAAGAAAATTTTTTACTGGGTCAAAAAAAATGATCCGGTAATCCTTGCTAAGCAGCCTCGAATATTCGGGGCTGTTTTTCTTTGCGCTTTTTTGGCAAAAAAAATAAAAAACACCCCCTGATTTTTGGGAATGTTTTTATTCATAATCCATTCTTTGCTATCGCAATTTTTCTTCCGCTATTTTTTTCACTAAATTTCCGTCAGCCAGACCTTTGAGTTTTTTCATCGCTAAGCCCATTACTTTGCCGATTTCGGAAGCAGAAGTCGCTCCCGCTTGAACAATGGTTTCCTCCACAACTTCACGCACTTCTGTTTCGTCAAACTGCCGGGGTAAATAAGTTAAGAGAATTTCTATTTCCTGGTTTTCCTTTTCCGCCAATTCCGGACGATTACCGGCGGCGTATTGCGCCGCGGCGTCTTTGCGCTGTTTGACGGCGCGGCCAATCACTTCTTGAACTTCACTATCAATTAATCCTTCCTCCTTTTTCAATTTTTCAATTTCCGTATTCTTAATCATAGCCTCCAGCATCCGCAACACATCGCGCTTTAAATTATCGCCCGCCTTCATAGCCGTCAGCAAATCAGCGGTTATTTTTTGCTTTAGAGACATAATGATTTAGATCACGCATCAATCTCTAATTCCATCACATATATTCGCTAATATTAGAGATAAATTCGTGTCGATTAGTGATTTAGATCATTTTTTAATTAATTTTTTCTTAACGTTGCGAAAATTTTCTTCGTCGAATTTTCCCATTTTTTTAAGCCGATCGACGACTTTTCTGACTTTTTCCCGATACATCGCGCCTTCCCTGACTTCCCGTTTGCTTTTTTCTTCTCCGCGGAAGCGCACTTTTCTGGCTCGCACCAAAACGCCGCTCTGCTGAACCCGGCGGCCAAAACGGCGAATAAGACTTTCGCTGGTTTCCCGTTCTTTTCTTTTAACTTCAATCATAAAAAAAACCTCCTCTCTGTTTAATCTTGATTTAAACTTTTGCTGTTATTGCCGTTTTCTTCTCCATTATGATAAACGATCACGCTGCTTGTTTTCAATTTCTTTTTTATTAAATCCACCAATTTATCCGCGCTCACGATTTCCTGCACTCCGGTTTTCATATTCTTAACAATCACGGTTTGATCCAAAGCTTCTTTCTGCCCCAAAATGAGAGTAATTTCCACTCCCAATCTATCGGCTACTTTGAGCTGCGATTTCAAACTGCCCCGGCCGAAACTTTCCGCGACTAATATTCCGTTTTTTTCCAATTCGGAAAAAAGCCCCAGGCTCTTTTTCTTGGCGAAATCCCCCAGTTGCGCCAGAAAAACTTTAGGTTTGGGATATTTGTAAGCCTTAGCCTGCACTCTTTTCATTTCACCGATTAATCTTTCCACTCCCAAAGCAAAACCAACCGCCGGCGTGTCTTCTCCGCCCAAAACTTTTATCAATCCGTCATAACGGCCGCCGCCGCCCAAAGAATACTTCCGGCCTTCTTCCTGCCCGGACCAAATTTCAAAAACGGTCTTAGTGTAATAATCCAGTCCCCTCACCAGGTGCGGATTGATCATATAGGGCAAATTCAATTCATCCAAATACTCCAAAAGACTTCTAAAATGCAAGCGGCAGTCTTCGCACAAATGATCAATTGATTGGGGCGCGGCGGCGGCCACTTGCGAACATTTATCTTCTTTGCAATCCAAAATCCGCAAAGGATTCAGTTCCATTCTTTTTTTACAATCCTGACAAAGCTTGTTTTTTTTAGATTCCAAATAATTAACCAGCAATTCCCGATATTCTTTCCGGCAAAAAGGACAGCCGATGGAATTCACCTGGATTTGGACAGCTTTAATGCCTAAATTTTGCACGACACGCAGGGCGACTTGGATGATCTGCGCGTCTAAAATCGCGTCTTGCTCGCCAAAAGTGTCATAATTGACCTGATAATGTTCCCGGTATCTTCCCTCCTGCGGCCGCTCATAACGGTAAACCGGACCGGTTGAAAAAAGTTTAACTGGCTTGCTTAGTATATTCATTCCATGCTGAATATAGGCGCGGCAAACTCCGGCCGTCATTTCCGGCCGCAGGGAAACTTTATCGCCGCCGCGCGTTAAAAAACTATACATTTCTTTTTCGATCACATCCGTGCCTTCTCCGATGCCCCGGGAAAAAAGATTGGTGTATTCCAAAAGAGGCAAATCAATCCGGGCAAAACCGTAATCGCGCGCCAGTTTTTCCGAAACGCGCCGCACCTGATCCCAATACGGCTGCTCTTCCGGCAAAATATCTTTCATGCCGCGCAGCGGCTGCAAGAGAAGTTCCGCCTGTTCTTTGATTTTTTCGCCCGCTTTGAACTTTCTTGATTTCTTTTTAACTGTCTTTTTCTTTTTGCTAATCATTTTTTTAGATTTAACCATGATAAATTTTCCAAAAAAGTCAGAAAATTGTTATATTATTCGGCGGCCAAGCCCGCAAAAACACTTTGCCGATGATGTCTGAATCTAAAACCGGCCCCCAGGAACGCGAATCGGAACTGAACATACGGTTATCTCCCATCACGAAATATTCATTTTCCTTCAGCTCGATAACCGATTCTCCGCTGGTGTGAATGCCTTCCGGCAGATAATCTTTTTCATCCAATATTAAACCCCCGGGATTATTTGAATTATAAACAGTGACGCGATTATTTTTTATTTCTATTTTTTCTCCTGACAATCCAATGATTCTTTTGATAAAAAATTGGCTGCGGTTTTTAGGATAATGGAAAACCACCACATCGCCTCTTTTCAGTTTTTTAAACGGTTCCACGGAAAAAAAACCTTTTCCCGGAAATCCCACTTCCGTTTTTTTATAGCCCAATTCGTTGATGATCAGATACTGGTTGTTTTCAAAAGTCGGCTCCATGGAAGCGCCTTGAACAAAAAACGGCTGAAATAAAAAAATCCTGACCGGAGCAATGATTAAAAAAGCCCAAAGAACTATTTTAATCAATTCCAAAAGAAAACCACCTACTCCGCAGGAGATATTTTTTTCCTTTTTTAACCAATTTTCTTTTTGGGAAGAATCCATCAGAAGTTAAAATGATTGAAAAATAGAGTTCCTCTCGCGCCGATTCCGGCAAAAATTACGCATGGCGCAAACTGGAACCAGCAGGCGGTTTCGCTTTTAACGGGAAATCCCGGTTCCCTCCCGGGCGGGAGAATCGGCGCGAGAATAAAAAGCTTTCCTTAGTTTAACAGAAAAAAATTATTCTGACAAGGCAATTTTAGGGCTTGATAAAGCCAGACTTTGTTCTTAGCCGCTTAGCTGTTATCATTAGATAAGAATTTCTCCGCTTTAAAAGCATGCAAATATTTTCCCTTAAATCGTTTTTTATCTTTTTAACCCTTTTGCTTCTCGGCATCGTTGGTTATTTTTCTTTTTTGATTTATAAAGTTGATTCGGTTGGCAAAAAAATCACTATTCGGGAAGTAACCGAAAACTCAAAAGGCGGTTTTCTCAAAATCATCCGCTCTTTTACCGCGCCCGGCGCCAAAGAAAATTTGCGGGGGTTTTCGGAAGGACGCATTAATATTCTCCTTTTAGGAACGGCTGGCAAAGGAAAACCGGGACAAAATCTCACGGATACTTTGATGGTTTTAAGCATTAATCCCCAAAACAGCCAGGCCGCCCTTCTTTCCCTGCCGCGAGATTTATACGTGAGTGTGCCTTTTTTGAATTTCGGAACCAAAATAAATTCGGTCTACCAGCTGGGGCTTAATAATTCCGGGAAAGATTCCCAGATGGCTGCGGAAATAATTCTTAAAACTGTCGAGGATATCACTTCTTTAAAGCTGGATTATTACGTGATTCTTAATTTCGACGGCTTTGAAAAAATTATTGACAGCCTGGGCGGAATTAATATCCAAAATGAAAGGGATCTTTATGATCCGCGTTATCCCGGCCCTAATTACAGCTACGAAACCTTTGAACTGAAAAAGGGCCTGCACCATCTGGACGGTCGAACCGCTTTGAAGTACGCCCGGGAAAGACACGCGGATCCGCAAGGAGATTTCGGCCGGGCCAAAAGGCAGCAACAGATAATGGAAGCGGCTAAAAATAAGTTTTTTTCCGCGCAAACGCTCCTGAATGTTTTTTCCCTCAATGAAATTTTCAACGCCCTGGAAGAAAACATCGTCACCGATATCACGCCTCAAGAAATAGCCGGATTTTTGGAATTAGCCAGGAATTTAGACACGCGCAACGCCATTAACATAGTTTTGGACGCCTGGAACAAAGACAGCTTGCTCAAGGTTTACCATGTTCCGATGGAAAACGGCATGGCCTTCGCCCTAGTCCCCCGAACCGGCAATTGGAGCGAAATTCAGGAACTTTCAGAAAATATTTTTCAGCTGGAGCAATTGGAAAAAAAGCGGGTGGAAATTCAAAAAGAAAACGCGCGCTTGACTATTCTGGATAAAAGCGGCGGTTTCCCCCTGTCGGAAAAAATAAAAAAATTCTTGAGTTCCGATTTAAATTATGAGAATATTTCCCTGCTGGTTGATAAAAATTATTCGGAGGAAGAAAAAAGCGTCATCGTGGATCTGACTAACGGACAAAAGCCTTTTTCCCTGGAAGAAATCGCCACCAAACTTCCCGCGGCGGTTTCTTATCAGGCACCCGCCTGGATGGAAAAAATTTTAAACAACCAAACGACTGATTTGGTGGTGGTTATTGGAAAAGATTTGATTGACAGTTATAATAAAGAAGAAGGCACCTTGGAGGATTTGGAGAAAACGAGAACGGAAGAAGAAGCGGTAAATTTTAAATAATAAATTTTAAATTTTAAATCAAATCTTAATGATTAAATTTTAAAACATTTGGTCATTAAAAATTTAAAACTTAAAATTTAAAATTATGTTTTTAATCATCGGCTTGGGTAATCCGGGGGAAAAATATACCGGCACCCGCCACAATCTCGGCTTTGAATATTTAGATAAACTGCAAGCAAAATGGCATTTCCCGGATTTCCAGTTGGAAAAAAAATTTAACGCCGTTATATCCAAAAGCCAATTAGGAAAACAGGAAATTCTTCTGGCCAAACCGCAAACCTTTATGAATCTTTCCGGCCAGGCGGTCCTGGATCTTTTGCGCTTTTATAAAATTCTGCCGGAAAATATCCTTATCCTGCATGATGATTTGGATTTACCCTTGGGCAGTTTTCGATTAGCGGAAGATTCGCGCTCCGCCGGACACAACGGCGCGCAAAACATTATTGATCTGCTTGGCACGCAAAAATTTAAAAGACTCCGCCTCGGCATTAAATCGGATCCGGCCGCCAGCTTATTAGAAACAGAAACAACAAAAGCGGAGATTTTCGTTCTGCAAAAATTTTCCGCGTCCGAAAAAGAAAAAACAGACAAAATGTTTCCGGAAGTTTTGAAGAAGATTAAGGAAATTATTTAATATTCTTGTGTCATTGCGAGGAGTCCCGAGTATTCGGGACAACGTGGCAATCCAATTCTAAGATTGTCTTTGCGAGTCCCGAAGGGACGCGGCAATCTAATTTTAATATCGCCTACTTTTTTTTATTTTAATTAGATTGCTTCGCGGAGTTTATACTCGTGCAACGAGTGCTCGCAATGACAATTACTGGCGTATCGCAATGACAAAAAATTACAAATTTAAAAAACGGGCGAGACCTGTCGAGGCCTGCTTGCTTTTAAATTTTTCGATTATTTTTCTGATTTTCACCGTCCCATTCGCAAGTGATATCTTCTTGTAAATAATTACAATCAAATATGCTTACTGCCAGCAAAAAATAAGGAGGAATTTTTGCCTGCGAACTCACAAACAGGACGCTGAAAACCAAAACTATTCGATTTTTAAGTTAACAGGAGAGTATAGCAGAATACAGGTATTTTGTCAATGCCTAAAAAATGCTATATTAAAGGAAAAATAAATCTCTATTTATCTGCATCATCCTGAACTTCATAACTGTCATCCCGAACGAAGTCGAGGGATCTAATCATTAGATGCTGAAATAAATTCAGCATGACAAAAAACAAACTCAAAATGAAATATCTCAACGCTCTAAACAAGATCAACGGCCTGGGACCTCAAAAAATAAAAAAACTTTTAGGATTTTTCGGCAAGGCGGAAAACGCCTGGAATGCCGGTTGGGAAAATTTGGAACAAAGCGGGATCGGTCCGACATTGGTTCAAAAAATAATCCGGGAACGGAAACTTATTAACCCCAAAGAAGAGTGGGGAAAATTGGAAAAAGAAAACATCGTTCTTCTGACACCAGCTGATCCGGATTACCCGCGATTGCTCAAAGAAATTAATGGCGCGCCTTTTATCCTTTATAAAAAAGGCGGCTTGGATCTTAACGCCGCCCCGCTGCTTTCCATAGTCGGTTCCCGCAAATTCACCGCTTATGGAAAACAAGTTGCCATCTCTTTGGCCAAAGATTTGGCGCAATCCGGCTTCGTTATCGTAAGCGGCCTGGCTCTCGGCATTGATTCTATCGCGCACCGATCAGTCCTGGAAAATGGAGGAAAAACCATCGCTATTTTGGGAAACAGTTTGGATGAAAAAAGCATTTATCCCAGCTCCCATTTGGAACTGGCCCGGGAAATCGGTGAAAAAGGAGCGGTGCTTAGCGATTACCCCATAGAAACTCCGGCTGGAGAATTTACTTTTCCCGCCCGCAACCGCCTCATCGCCGGAATAAGCTTAGGCACGCTGATAATTGAAGCCGGAGAAAAAAGCGGGTCGCTCATCACAGCCAGCTTGGCTTTGGAATTTAACCGGGAAGTTTTTTCCGTTCCCGGATCGATTTTTTCGGCTCAATCCATCGGAACCAATCAATTGCTGAAAAAAGGCGCCAAATTGGTTATGGGCGTCAAAGACATTTTGGAAGAATTAAATTTGGAAGAAAGAAGCGGGATTAAAAACATTCCCCTTAAAATTCCGTCCAACCAGCAAGAAGAAATCCTGCTTAAAATTTTATCCAGCGAACCTCTTCACATTGACAATCTTTCCAGAATATCTAAACTGGGAACAGCCTCTATTTCCGCCGCTCTTTCCATGATGGAAATCAAGGGCTGGATTAAAGATATCGGCGGACAAAATTACATAATTTTATAAATCCAAAGCTCAAACTTCCAATGACAAATCAAATCCCAAATCCAAATGAAAAAATTTTTGGATTTTGAATTTTGAGCTTGATTTGAAATTTGGATTTTGAAATTGGGATTTAAAAAACATTCCATAATAACAAAACATTTTTATATTAATCCGCCATTTATATTAATTCACCATTTATATTAATTAAGAAAACTTATGCGACTCGTAATTGTCGAATCTCCCACTAAAGCTAAAACTATTGCCAAGTTTTTGGGAAAAAAATATATCGTCAAATCTTCTTACGGCCATGTCCGCGATTTGCCGACTAAGGAAATGAGTATTGATATTAAAAATGAATTCACGCCTCAATATGTCATTCCCCCCAAAGCTCAAGAAAGGGTTTCCGAACTTAAAAAATTAGCCGCTAAATCGGAAAAGATAATTCTCGCGACTGACGAAGACCGCGAAGGCGAAGCTATTTCCTGGCATCTGGCGGAAGCTTTAGGGTTAACCGAAACTAAGTCATTTGAAAGAATCGCCTTTCACGAAATTACGCCAAAAGCCATCGAAAAAGCCCTGACTAATCCCCGCCCCATTGATTCAAACCTGGTTGACGCCCAACAAGCCCGGCGGATTTTAGACCGCCTGGTCGGCTATGAACTCTCGCCGTTTCTTTGGAAAAAAATTCGCCGCGGACTCTCCGCCGGACGGGTGCAGTCAGTGGCCTTGCGATTGATTGTGGAAAGAGAAAAAGAAATTGAAAGGTTTAGGTCCGAGAAATTTTTTGCTATCACCGTCAAACTGAAAACCGGAGGCCAGAGAGATGTTTTTGACTCAAATTTAATCGAAATGAACGGGGGAAAAGTTGAAAAGATCTTAACTTTGAAATTGTTTGCCGGCGACTATAAAATCAAAAAAACTGTCATTGACAGCCCCGAAAAGGCCGCTGCAATCGTAAGTGATCTTCAGCGCGCCTGGTTTAAAGTTAAAAATATTACCGAAAAAGAAACTTTGCGTTATCCTTCTCCTCCTTTTACCACTTCCACCCTTCAGCAAGCGGCTATCGGCAATCTGGGATTCTCCGCCAAATTCACTATGAGCGTCGCGCAAAAAATTTATGAAAAAGGCTATATTACCTACATGCGCACCGACAGCCTGAATCTTTCCCTGGAATCGATGCTCTCCGCGCAAAAAACCATTGCCAGAATTTTTGGAAAAAATTACGCGCTCCCTGATCCGAAATTTTATAAAACCAAATCCCGGGGCGCCCAAGAAGCGCACGAGGCCATTCGTCCGGCTTATCCCGACAAAACTCCGGACGATCTCGCCGCCCAATTGGACCCCAGCGAACAAAAATTATACAGCCTCATCTGGAAACGCATGATCGCTTCCCAAATGCAACCGGCTATTTTTGATTCAGTAAAACTCGAGATTGACGCCGCCAGTAAGCAAAACTATTTATTGCAAGCTAACGGATCGACGGTAAAATTTGACGGTTATCTTAAAGTTTACCCTGCCCGCAATGCTACGCCCGCTCGCAACGATGTAGCGACTTCGGGCGAGCATAGCATTGCAGGCGGGAACGGCAAAACTAACAGCGAAAACCTTTTGCCAAAAATGAAAATCGGAGAAAAATTAGATTTAGTCGAGACTTTGGCCAATCCTAAAGAAACCTCCGCTCCCCCGCGCTACAATGAAGCTACTTTGGTAAAAATTATGGAAGAAAACGGCATCGGACGGCCTTCCACCTACGCTCCCACTATTTCCACCATTCTTGAAAGAAAATATGTCGATAAAAATGAAGAGAAAAGATTGTATCCGCTGGAAATCGGAATACTGGTCAACGATCTTTTAGTCGCGCATTTTCCGGAAATTGTGGATATTAAATTCACCGCCAATATCGAAATAGATTTTGATGAAATTGCCGAAGGTAAAAGAAAATGGGTGCCGGTCATCCGCGATTTTTACAAGCCTTTCCATAAAAATCTGACAGTTAAAACCCGGGAAGTTAAAAAAGAAGATTTTCAAGAAAAACTTGACCGGGCGTGTCCTGATTGCGGCGGCGATTTAATCATGAAATTCGGGCGCTTTGGAAAATTCATCGCTTGCGCCAATTATCCGAATTGCAAGCATACGGAAAAAACCGACGCGGAAAAAAAAGTGGATGAAGAGCATAAAGGTGAAATTTGCGAAATTTGCGGCGCTCCGATGATGGTAAAGCGCGGCAAATTCGGAACTTTTCTCGGCTGTTCCAACTATCCCGAATGCAAAGGCATCAAAAAAATTGAAAAGAAAACCGGCCTTAAGTGCCCGCGATGCCAAATTGGCGACATTGTTGAACGCAAATCCAAACGCGGTCGGCTTTTTTACGGCTGTAACGCTTATCCTCAATGCGATTTCGCGCTTTGGAGCAAGCCTACCGGAGAAAAATGCCCCAAATGCGGTTCCCTTATGGTTTTGGCCGCTAAAGGCGCCGCCAAATGCTCTTCCAAGGAATGCGAGACGGTTTCTAAAAAATAACCAGTGTGTCTTAATAGTGTCTTAAATTATTTGCCAAACTTCCTGCTTAAATAGGGATTTTCTTTGAATTAATTTTTTTCTTCCTCTAAATGAAAAGCTTCCGCGTCTTTCTTTGTTTTTTTACCGCCAAGTAAAGCTTCGAATTTATTCATATGCAAAATATTATTTCAATTTAATAATTCTAGCGGTGATAACCGGAATTTCTTTAAGAAAAAAAATCTTCACTTCTTTCCAATTTGTTTTAAAGTGTATTTCCGGCGCCGGATCGCTTTCGGCATCGTCAAAAAACACCAAAGCTTTTAAGATGTGGTGATAATCATGGGCGACTGACGGATATTGAACTTTTAATCTCCGGATTAAGTTTTCCAGAGGTTCGATATTTTTCGCGCACCAATACAAATCAAAAAAATCCTGTTTGCGTCCGCGCTGGGAAATAGCGATTATTTTCATTACCGCGATATCCAGCGGTTGTAAAATTTTCATACAACCGTAATTTATCATTTTCTGCCGGGGAATGAAAAAAGGACAAGCGATAAAACTCACTTTGGATCCAAATAATTCGCCGTAAAGAGTATTCTTCCTGCTTATCGTTGTTTTCCAATCCGGATTATTAATAAAATTATCTAATAATTCTTCTTGGCTAAACTTTTTTAATTCGGTAAAGAAATCCAAATCAACCGACTTGCGAATCCCAGTGCTTAACGCCAAAGCCGTTCCACCGGCCAAATACCAGCCTGTATCTTTCAACCAAGCCTGTTTGGCTAAAAAATCAAAAGACTTTTTTGTCTTTCCGGGCAAGGTAGAGAAAATCAAATTTACTTGTTTTTTAGCATAAGTAGCCATAAATTTTTTGTTTGAGGCATTAAACATCTTGATTTGGAAACTATTTTTTCTAAAAAAGCTTTGTCGTAAAAATTCCAAAGCCATCTCACTTCCCGATCATTGCCCAAATCCAAAATCCGCTCAATGACATATTGGGCGTTTTTTTGCGCGTCTATTTTATTGGGATTGGTATCCCAGAATAAAGCCTGCCTGAATTTCATAATTTCGAATGTTTTTAAAAATTATACTTGGCTACTATACCTTTATTATAGCATTTATTTTGCTATTTTTCAATGTGTTTTATGCCGCCCCCTTTCTTTATTTTCCGGTTCTGATTATAATGAAAATGGAGATAAATTCATTCCCTATGGCCACCATTACTATTGACGATGTCTTGAAAAATTTAAGAGTTGCCTTAAACTTCGAAAGGAAGGAGCTTGTTTTAAGCGCTTATGAATTCGCTAAAGAAGCTCATAAAGGCCAGAAAAGGAAAAACGGCGAGGATTACATCCAGCATTCTCTCCACACGGCTTTGAATGTCGCCCGCATCGGTATGCGTTCCAGAACGATTGCGGCCAGTCTTTTGCACGATGTCCCCGAAGACACCAGCGTTACATTGCGGGAAATTGAAGAAAAATTCGGCAAAGAAATCGCTTTTATCGTTAGCGGCGTTACCAAATTGGGCCGCATTAAGCTTCGAGAAACCAAAGAGGAGCTTTATCTGGAAAATTTGCGTCGAATGTTTTTAGCCATGGCTTCGGACATTCGCGTAGTTATCATTAAACTCGCTGATCGCCTCCATAATATGGAAACCTTGGCTTCTCTGCCTGAAGAAAAAATAAAAAGAATCGCCAGAGAAACTATGGAAATTTTTGTTCCCATCGCCAACCGGCTGGGCATCGGCGATGTTAAAATCAAACTGGAAGATTTGGCTTTTAAATATTTGGATCCGGAAAATTACGAAAAAATCAAAAAAATAAAAGAAACCGAATACGGCCAAATGAAAAAAAATATGGAGCAGGTGGTTTCCGAATTAAAAAAAGAGCTTAAAAAAGAATCCATTGATTTTATTGACATTTCCGGGAGAACTAAATCGCTTTATCGCCTTTTTATCAAGCTCCAAGACCATAACATGGACATTCATAAAATTTATGATTTAGCCGGCATCCGGATTATCGTTCCTTCTGTCTCTAATTGTTATGAAACTTTAGGCATTGTCCACAGAGTCTACCACCCGCTAATTGGCAGAATCAAGGATTACATTTCCCTGCCCAAACCGAATGGCTATCAATCCATCCATACCACTATTTTCGCGCCGGGAGGAAAATTTTTAGAAGTGCAGATTCGCACTCAACAAATGCACGATGAATCTGAATTTGGAATCGCCGCCCATTGGATATACAACGAACAAAAAAGGGGCTGGCGGGATTTTTTTACTTTTGGAGAAACAAAGATGGTTCCCAAAGAAGAATTGATTTGGATTAATCAACTGAAGGAATGGCAAACGGAAATCGGCAAAGATAACAAGGATTTTTTAGAAGATTTAAAGGTTGATTTTTTCAAAAACCATATTTTCGCTTTCACGCCCAAAGGAGAGGTCATTGACTTGCCGGAAGAATCCACTCCTGTCGATTTTGCCTATCATGTTCACAGCGAAATAGGCAATCGAGCCGTCGGAGCCAAAATTGACGGAAAAATGGTTCCGTTGGATTACCAAATCAGAAACGGAGAGGTGGTGGAAATACTCATCTCCCGCGATCCGAAAAAACCCAGTCGCGACTGGTTAAAATTCGTTAAAACTTCAGTCGCTAAAAGCCATATTCGAAAAAACTTGAAAGAAGAATCATCATTAAGTTTAAAAAGTTTTTTTAAAAAGAAATTTTAGTCTGAAGAAAAATTGTCATAAAATATCCGTGTCGAAATTAATTTCTTTTTTCCCTTTCCAGTCTCCGGAGATTAAATTTCGAGCAATCATGTCTTCAATTTTGTCTTGAGCGAATCTCTTTATGGAACGCATCCCAAAAATGGGGTTATAACCTTTTTTGATTATTTGGGAGATAAAATCATCGCTGAAAAAAATTTTTATATTTTCATTTTTATAAACCCGGTCGGAAATTTTTTCGATAATTATCCGCGTGGCTTCGATTAATTCCTTTTCTTTCAAGCTCTCAAAGAAAATCATTTTTTCAAAACGATTAAGAAATTCCAGCTGGAAAACTCCGTCTTTAATCGTTTGATCTATTATTTTTTTATAAATTTCTTCCTGGGAAAGCCTCTGTTCAATGCCTTCTTTGATAATTTCGGCTCCCGCGTTGGAAGTGGCGATAATTATGGAATTATTGAAAAAAACTTTTTTTCCGGAAATATCGGTAAGCCAACCCTCGTCTAAAATTTGCAGGAAAAAATTAAGAATATCCGGATGAGCTTTTTCTATTTCATCAAAAAGAACCACGGCTAAAGGATTTTCGGAAATTTTTATCAAAAATTGACTGCGTTCGCCGATTTTCTCCGAACCGACAAAACGATCGATTGAATCCGGTGTTTGATATTCGCTCATATCCAGACGAATCATTTTTTCCTCGCTTCCGAAATAAGCTTCGGCCAGCGCTTTAGCAGTTTCTGTTTTTCCCACTCCGGTCGAACCTAAAAAAAGAAAACTGCCCAATGGTTTCTTGCGCTCTCCGATTCCCGAACGCGCCCGGCGCATCGCTTCCGAAATTTGATTGATGGCCTCTGTCTGGCCGACGATTCTTTCATGCAAAATTTTTTCCAAATTTAACAATTTGGTTTTCTCCTCTTCGTTAACTTTCCCGATGGAAATATTAAATTTGTCGGAAAAAAATTTATCCACCTCTTCCACTGTCACCAGATAATTTTGAGGGTTCTGAAAAAAACGCAACAGAATACTTTCCAACGCATCCAGAGCTTTTTCCGGCAAAGGAACATCGAAAATATATTGATTGGCCAGATTGATAATTTTTTCCAGCGCCTGATAGGTCACTAAGACGCTTCCTTTTTCTTTTTCTTCCAGATAGCAGAGCATCGATTTGAGCGAATCCGCGGAAGAAAGTTCTTCAAAGATAATCTTATCCGTGTTTTTCATTAATATCTGATTTTTTTCCACGAAAGAATTAAATTCTTTTTTGGGCAAGGTTCCGATCAGTTGAAAACTGGGATAATAAAGATAATCAATCAAAAGAGCGCCGATATTTTTTTCCGGTTTTTCCGGATTGAGAAATTCGTGAATATTATGGATAATCAAAATCACATTGCCCGCAAAAGCAGCTTGATAAAAAATCCTGTTCAGTTTTTCTGACAAATTTTCTTTTTCCGTGCTGGCTACAATTTCCCCCAAATTTACTTCCACCAAGCGCCGGCTATTCAGGTAATCATTGGGTTTTCTTTCCGAAATGCGCTTGGCCAAAAAATTAACAAAAGATTTTTTTCCTATGCCGGGATCGCCCACCAGCAATAAGCTGTTTTGGTTCGGGCGGGAAAGAATCAATTCGGCCATTTCAATGTCTTTTTCATGGCCAAAAAAATTAATTTCACCATAAACGGCCCGCAAATTTTTTTGCAAGTCTTTCGCGTATTTGTCCAGTTCGACGGTATAACCAAACGACCAATTTCTTCCAACAGGAGTAACGGCATAAAGATTTTCTTGATCCCAGAATCTCTTTCTTTTTTCAATTTCTTTGATTCTTTTCTTTTCCCAATCAATAATTTGATAAAAACTTTCCAGTTTAAGCCCGTAATTATTCAATTTTTCTTTCAAAACGGTTTCCCGGGAAAAACATTTTTTAATTTCCTCGTCTTCCCTTAAAAAACCCATCCTGTTCCAAACTCTTAAAAACCACTTCTGTTTAGCCAATTCGGCAAGTTCCATTTTTTCTAAATCAGGCTGGCGAGAAAATTTAAAAGCGTAAATTGAAACCAAAATCACGGTTAAAGAAAGAAGGGAAACAATCAGCGATCCGTTGCCGGCTATTTTTCCGGCAGAGTCGGAGAAATAAAAAATCGCGGAAAAAATCAAAAGCCCCGGCAAAAAAATCCAGGAGATTAGAAAAACAAACCCCAGCAGAAAAAAACTGATTTCTATAATTATCCCGAAAATAATCACCAGCGACCGGATCAGCAGGCCGATCATTCTGGAAAACCCGTTATCAATAATTTTTTTAAAAAATAAAACCGGATGGAGGCCTCTCCAATTTGAAAAACTGATGTCTCTTTTCCAGGGAGAAAAAAGTCTTTGGCTCAAAAAACCAATCGAAAAGAAGTGCCAGAAAAATTTCAAAAAATTACCCAAAATCAGAATCAATCCTCTGAATCCCCTGGAATAATACCAGGAAAAATAATTCGCTAGCATATTTTTTCAATCAAACTATTTAGTTCCTCCCTGGAATAAAACTCGATTACTATTTTCCCTCCTTCGCCGGATTTTTGCAGTTTCACTTTCGTTCCCAGCGCCCCGACTAATTTTTCTTCAACGGTTTTTATTTCCGGATCAACATTGATCAACCGCTGGTGCTTTCTAACCGAAATTTCCCGCGTTTTTCCTTCCACCTGGCGCACCGTGAGTTTATCTTTAATCATCATTTCAAATAAGGCGCGCTGTTTTTCCGGATCGGAAACAGCCAGAATCGCTTTGGCGTGGCCTTCCGTTATTTTTTCTTCCGTCAGCGCGCGTTGAATTTCCGCCGGCAATTGCAATAATCTTAATTTATTGGCCACCGCGCTGCGGCTTTTGCTGACTTTTTGCGCCACTTCTTCCTGGCTCAAGTCGAATTCTTTCGAAAGCTTCAAATAGGCATCGGCTTCTTCAATCGGATTAAGGTCATGACGTTGGATATTTTCAATGATAGCCAGCTCCAGTTTCTGCTGTTCGTCCGCTTCGCGGATAATCACCGGCACTTTGGAAAATCCGGCTAATTTAGCCGCTTTCAGACGGCGTTCGCCGGTAATAATTTCCAGCCGGTCGCCGCGTTTGGTTACGATAATCGGCTGGATAATGCCGTTCTTTTTTATGGACTCGGATAATTCTTTAAGTTTTTCTTCGTTAAAATCTTTCCGGGGCTGATGTGGATTGGAAATAATTTTAAAAATCTCGACTTCTTCCACCTTTTTTCCTTCCGTTAAGAGCGCTGGAGAATTTTTAGGATCAACTGGTTTCATACCAAAATAATTAAAACTACTTTGGGGTTGAGAAGTCTTATTTTTAGGAGGAATCAGCGAGGCTAATCCCCGACCTAATCCGAAATTTTGAGACATAAAATTAAGAATTTCTAATTTCTAATTTCTAATTTCTAATCAAATCCCAAATTTATTAATGAACAAATGCTTAAACATTGGGCATTTTTAATATGGGTTATTAGTTAGGAATCAGTAATTCTTAATTAGAAATTATTTTTTATTTTAATTATACACTAAATTTATTTCCACTTTTTTCCATTTTAATTACTTCTCTGGCTAAGTTTTTATAGGCCCGGGCGCCCTTGGAAAAAGAATCGAAGCTCAAGATGGATTTCCCGAATCCCGGAGCTTCCGCCAAACGGATGCTGCGAGGAATGATGCTGTCAAAAACGCGACCCGGAAAATGATCCTGCACTTCTTTAACTACCTGGCGGGCCAAACGATTGCGCTTGTCATACATTGTAAGCAGCGCTCCCATAACTTTCAATTCCGGCTGTAAATTGTCTTTAACTAAATTAATGGTGTTGAGAAGCTGACTTAGGCCTTCCAGGGCGAAATATTCCGTCTGCACCGGGATGATAACTTCATCGCTGGCTACCAAGCCGTTGATGGTCAATAATCCCAAGCTGGGTGGAGAATCAATAATGATAAAATCGTAGTTAGTCCGCACTTCCCTAAGAACATTATACAACCGAAACTCCCTGTTTTCCATATGCACCAATTCAATGCCGGCTCCGGCCAAATCTTGAGAAGCCGGAATAATATCCAAGCCCAAAGTTTCGGTTTTGAGTATAATCTGCGAGGACGATTCGCTCATGACCATCGAGTGATACAGACTTTTTTCCATCTGGCGGATATTGATTCCCAACCCGGAAGAAGCATTGCCTTGCGGATCCAGATCGACCAAAAGCACGAATTTGCCGGCAGTTGCCAGGCAAGACGCCAGATTAATCGCCGATGTGGTTTTGCCCACTCCGCCTTTCTGATTGACGAGAGAAATGATTTTTGCCATAATGTTTGAATGTATTATACTACATTCAGGAGGAAAAAAGAAAAAATTAAAAAGCCCGAAGCCGAGGTGGCGGAACTGGCAGACGCACGGGACTCAAAATCCCGCGATAGCAATATCATAAGGGTTCAACTCCCTTCCTCGGCACCAGTTCGGAAATTGCAAGCAAGAGGGATCCGCCTCGCTTCGCTCGGCGGCCAGTTTGTATTGAATTTTCGGGACAAAAACGAATTGGCGATTTTCTAAAACATGGTTCGAGCCGATTGTTTTCAGAAATGTTGTCATTTCCTCTTTATTTTCTGCTTCAACCAATTTCGCGGCTTGATTCAAGGACAAAACGAACTCACGA
>Ga0210044_10005175_pt1 | contig 17746 bp, 16 predicted proteins | sample CryGey13umfilter_2_FD_183959 | JGI IMG/M metagenome (GOLD analysis project Ga0210044, IMG submission 183959) | Groundwater microbial communities from aquifer in Utah, USA - Crystal Geyser 4/9/14 3 um filter (SPAdes) (version 2) | ecosystem: Environmental > Aquatic > Deep subsurface >... | reverse complement strand
AAACTAAAATCTGAAGACATAGATTTTTCATATACTGGTGGAAAAATCGACTTTATTATTACTGTAGATGCACCAAATTTAAATGCACTCGGAGAAATTTATCAAAAAAATCAAAGACAGTTTGAAGGCTCAACAATCATCAATATCGATCGACATCTCATAAATAATTCATATGGAATGATCAATCTTATTTCGAAATCAAGCTCATCTACATCAGAGCTTGCATTCAAGGTTATTGAAGGTTTGAAAATAGAAATGGATACGAATATTGCGACAAATTTACACGCAGGAATTGTTGCGGCAACAAATAACTTTACTGCATATTCTGTAAATGCCGATACTTTCGAAATGATAGCAAAGCTACTTCGTGCAGGTGCGATCAAAAAACCTATGCAACCTCTCAATGGAAATCAGTTTGGAAGACAAATGGGTAATTCTTTGGAGTCATTTGGTCAGAGACTACCATCCTTTGGTGGAAGTCAGTTCGGCGACCCAATGCCACAACAATTCAATCCACAACCGGTGCCAAGACAACAACAGCCGCAACAAATTCCATTCAATTCACCTCAAGTTACTCAGCAACAACCACAGATGCAATCATTTGAAAATCAAGCAAAAGCTGATGAAAATATTGAACGATCACCAAACGCGCCTGAAGGACAGGTTAATTCAAATGAAACCCCAGAAAATTTTTTGAAACCAAAAATATTTTCAGGAAGTGGCGGGTTGGTATAAATGTATTGGTATAATGAATCCTTATGGATCTCATTTCTTACGTTCTGATCATATTTGCTACAGCTCTCATTTTATTCATACTTCGAACATGGCTTACACGTTTAGAGAATAAAACTAAGATTTCGGAAGAACTGATGCAGTGGCTCAAAGATATGGGAGAGTCAAATAGACAAGTTGACCGCAAGCTCACTCAAAATATGGACATGTTCAACGAACGTCTGGACAATGCAGCAAATGTCATCTCTGGTGTACAAAAAAGCATCGGAGAATTTTCGGAGATCGGGAGATCAATGCAGCGGCTTCAAGAATTTTTGCAGTCCCCAAAACTTCGTGGGAACATAGGCGAACAAGTTCTCAAAGAGCTTTTGGCACAGAGCTTGCCACAAGAGGCGTATTCTTTGCAATATGAGTTCAAAAACGGTCAACGAGTTGATGCTGTTGTAAAAACAAGTCAGGGGCTCATAGCCATAGACTCGAAATTTCCTCTTTCAAGTTTCAAAAACATGATGGAGTCTTCTTCTGATGAAATCCGCTCCCAACACTCCAAACAATTTGTGCGAGATGTGAAAAAACACATTTCTTCGATTTCCCAAAAATATATTCTAGCGTCAGAAGGGACTTTGGACTATGCACTTATGTATATTCCTTCGGAGAGCGTGTACTATGAAATCATAAATCAGAGTGATCTATACGATTTCTCTACAGCAATGCGCGTTGTTCCAGTTTCTCCAATGAGTTTTTATGCGTATCTTAAAGTTATATTAATTTCTCATGAAGGTGCGCGAATCCAAAAGCAGGCAAAAGAAATCTTGATTACTTTGCAGTCGATGAAGAAGGATTATGAAAAGACTGATGAAGCATTTTCAATTTTGAATAAGCACATCGGGAATGCGTTCAATCAATCGAATAATGTAGCGCAAAGTCTCAATAGTCTTGGGCAAAAGATTGAATCGACCTCACAGTTGTCCTCACCTGAGGGAAAGATGATAGAATAAACTACGTTCTAGATAAAACGTAGATCGATATCAAGCTCGTAATCAAAATTTATTTGCAGCCAGGTTTGGAACTAAAATGGCGACCTTTTCCTGCTGCTTAAATTTCAATTACTTCGCTTTTTTCTGCAAAAATCAAAACTATTTTATGAAAATCACATACACACACGAAATTACTGAAAAAACTACTCCGAAAGACATTCTCAGTCTACTTCTTACATCACGCAATATTCAAGATATAGATTTATTTCTTCACCCTATTTCTCCTTTGGAGTTGTTTCTCAAAGATTTTGGATTTAAAAAAGCAAAAATTACAAAGATGATGAAGCTTCTTGAAAGTATTCGAGAAAAAGATCAAATGATCGTAGTTTATACAGATTATGATGCAGATGGAATCACTGGTGGAGCGATCCTTTGGGAAACCCTTCATCTTCTTGGGTTTCGAGTAATGCCCTATGTTCCTCATCGGAAGACCGAAGGGTATGGATTTTCAAAAAAAGGAATTGATTCTGTCAAAAAAGAATTTAATCCAAACCTTATTATGAGTGTGGATCATGGTATTACAGCAAAAAACGAAGTCGCGTATGCAAACTCACTTGGTATTGATGTGATTGTCACGGATCATCATCATCGGCAAGAAGAAAAAGTACCTGACTCTGCAGTGGGCATATTTCATATTTCTGCACTCTCGGGATCGGGTACAGCCTATATGGTGGCAAAAGAAATATTCACTCACTTTTGTCATCCTGAACTTGATTCAGGATCCATGCTGGATTCCCGATCGGGGTCGGGAATGACAAAGAAATTAGAAAAATATTTCAAGACAGATTATCTCGCGCTTGCTGCAATTGGGACGGTGGCAGATCTAGTCCCCTTGATAGGATCATCCAGAAGTATTGTATCATATGGCTTGAAAGCATTTGAAAAAGTGAAAAGGCCGGGAATCAAATATATTCTTAAAGATGCTCAGATTCAAGATAGAGAAATCACTCCATATGAAATCGGATTCATAATCGCGCCTCGAATAAATGCGGTTGGCAGACTCGAGCATGCGATCGATGCACTCAGGTTATTGTGTACAACAGATGATGTACGTGCGAGTGCACTTTCACAAAAAGTTGGCATACTGAATACAAATCGTCAAGACTTGGTCAAAGATCAAGTTGCTGAAGCTCGTGCACAACTGCAAAAATTGAAGAAAATTCCAAAGCTTATTATCTTATACTCAGACCATTGGCATGAAGGGGTGATAGGACTCATAGCTGGGAATATTTTACAGGAGTATTATCGACCAACTATCGTCATGACCAAAGGAGACGGATTTTATAAAGCTTCGGTTCGCTCAATATCGGGATTCCACATTACAAACTTTCTCAAAACTTTGGGTTCGTATCTCACAAACTATGGTGGACATGCAGCAGCGGCAGGATTTACTCTGAAGGAGTCGAAGTTGAAAGAATTCATAAAAGAAGCGACAAAAAAAGCCGAGGATTTGATTGCCGACAAAATGCTTGAACCTACAATAAACGCAGATATGAAAATTCCAATTGAGATGGCAACAAAAACATTATCACGAACATTACATACATTGAGCCCGTTTGGCATGGGGAATCCAAAACCAATTTTTGTTTCGGAAGCTTCTGTCATTCATGCCAAGCTTCTCGGTAAACAAAAAAACCATCTCAAGCTGCAAGTCAAAGATATATCAAACATGCATCTTCCGATTGATATGATTGGATTTGGGAAAGGAGAGCTATTATCACAAATTTCCAAAAACAAAATAGTGAAAGTTGCGTATCAGTTAGATATAAATAAGTGGAATGGGCAGGAAAAGGTACAGGGAATCATAAAGCATCTTGAGTTATAGAACAAAATACCCTATAATGGGGCTGATTCTTTTTAGAAATTTCAAATCTACATATGGTAAAAGTAATTATTGGGGCAATCGTTGTTGTTTTGATCGGTGCAGGTGGCTTTTTGTATTATCAATCTTCACAAAAAAAACTTGCAAATCCTCCAACTGAAACGGATGTGACAGTTGATGAGCAACCATCTCCAACTCCTACTCCTGAAGAAGTAGCAAAAGATGAGTATTCAATCGAAATCCAAAATGGAAGTGGGATTGCTGGCGAAGCTGGGAGAGCTCAATCACTTCTTGAAGGTTCTAATTTTGTGGTAGATTTAGCCGGAAATGCTGACAACTATGATTATGAAGAGACTGTGATACAGGCAAAAGAAGGAGTGAGCGATGCATGGGTTGATCAGCTCAAAGAGGCATTGAAAGAAAAGTATAGTGTAAAACCACGCGTTGAGACTCTTGACGATGCAGATTCGGACTCAGATGTCGTAGTAATAGTCGGACAAAATGATGCTGGTGGCACATCAATGGTTGTTGAAGAAGTAGTTGACGAAACAGAAACTCCAATCCCAACGACTGGAGTGACTGAAACTAAGATCCCAACACCAAGTCCAATCGTGAGTCAGTAATGAATGACTTTAATCAAATTGAGTAGCTAATAATGACACGTGTTTTAGAACAAATTATTATCATCCTTCCAATAGGAAATAGTTTGTTTGAGGAGAAAATTACTTCTTTCTTTGCACGGTGCTCGACTGTTCAGGATAATAAAGTACATTTTTCTCCCTCAGATTCCGAATTTCTTCCAAAAATTTCTATTGAATTTCAGAAAGTTAATCCCACTCCGGGTTTAATTCCCCGACGCTTGCGTCGTGATTGTCATTCCTGCGAAGGCAGGAATCCAGTCTGGATCCCGAATCCCTCCAGAGGCGGGCAGGCAAGTTCGGGATGACACGAGATACCTCGACGCTCTGCGTCGGGGTTGATCATTGCACCCAAGGTACTGTTTTTGAATGGGAATACCATCGAAGTGCCAATCAAAAATACAACGGGAAGAGTAAAAAAAAGTCCACACGAATATAAACCATTATCAATAGAGGAAGTAGTTTTTCGACATAAAGGAGTTAAGATTGTTGAAATAGATCATATTGGTTTTAATCTTCCTTGGTTTGATGGGATACATCCGGATATTCTCAAACTGAGGACTCAGCTTTCAGATAAATCTGTTTATAAACTTTTTCCAACGGGAGAACCGTGGGATTTCATTCTTCCGGCAAGCGAGAAAGAGATACATGATCAGGAGACATTGGATTATGCTGTGGTTCGACGACCAAAATTTGAAATTGTATCGTTTGATAAATCTTCTCGCCCGCTTATTCAGTTTGACGTACTTCTCAAAAAAACAGGAAAAGAACTAAGTGAACTTTTCCCTGAAGGTATTTTCGATTCTGGACACAATAATGTTTGGGTGTATCTGAAAAATCCATATGATCTGGACATCTGTCTCGTATTAAATGAATGGAAAAAAGGGGATTGGGGTGAGTTTTTTACATCTTCTCCACCGTCTCAATCCCCAGAAGATTCAAGCCGTGCTTGAGGACATGCGCAGTAGCTTGTGTTATGGCAAGTCTTAGATTTTTCTCATTTTCATTATCTGCTTTGAGAATTGAATTTTTTTGGTAAAACAAATTATACTTCTGTGAGAGATCGTACAAATATAAGCACAGATAATTTGGGGCAAAGTTTTGAGCGGATTCTTGTACTACTTCAGGATATTTTATGAGTGCGCGCATGACTGCCAGTTCTTCAGTATTGAGTGAAAAGGATTCCTCGGCTTTTATCGAAATGACATTGTTTGCGTCTTCTGATTTATTCAAAACTGATTTGCAGCGGACATACGTATAGACGAGATAGGGTCCAGAATCTCCTTGAAGCGTCGTTGCATCTTTCATGTCAAAATAGACATCTCCTTGCAGACCACTTTTTAAAAATGAATATTTGACCGCTGCAATGGCGAGCTTTTCAGCAACTTCTTCGGTTGATTCATAATCTTTGATGATCTGCTTTTTTGCTTCGTCCAAGAGCCACTCTCCTTCGACAACATTTCCCTTTCTTGAAGACATTTTCCCTCCCTTGAGGTGTACCCATCCATATTTCAAATGTTTCTGTTTGTCGGTGTAGCGTTTTGAGTCAGTAAGCTCTTCTACTTTAAACGTCGTTGCAAAAAAACTGGTTTGTTCTTCTGTGACAACATGAATAATTTTATCAACTTCGCCAAAATCAGTTGTTTCTTTTTCAGCAAGGGGAAGTTCTTTTCCTTCATACGTAGGATATCCTTCTTTATTTAAGAATACGCGGGTGTAGACGCCATGCCCTTCTCCGTTGAATATAATCGCGCCATCGCTTTTTTCCAATATATTTTTCTTTACCAGTTCTTCAATAAGTTCGATTGAGCGCTCGGCCATTTGACTTTCGAAATATTTTTTATCAAAAGTCGTGCCGATCCGTTCATATTTTTCATCAAAATATTCCAAACTCCATGCTCGAGTTTGTTCGTACAATGGCATAATCCTTCCATCTTGATTGTAAATTTGCTTATTTATTTCAATAATTTCTTTTTTAGCCTCAGGACTCGTTTCATATGCTTCACTTCCTTTAACATATGCGTTTCCCAGAAGTGATATTTTTTCTCTTATGGTCATCGAGTTGATTTTTTCCTTTCCCAGTTCGTCCAATGCCGTAGGTGCCGCCCAGAGGGTTTTTGCGATATGCAAACCAACATCACCTTGATAATTTGCTCGAATAACGGTATTTCCGGTCACTTCAAGAAGCCGTGCTATCGTTTCTCCGGTTGTTATGTTTCTTAAGTGTCCAATGTGAAATAATTTATGAGTGTTTGGATGTGCGTATTCTACAATTACTTTCTTGTTTTTTCCGAGGTGATATTCTTTGAAGGAAAAAATATTTTGAGAAGATTCTGAAAGGTTTTTTAAGAGTACGTTCTTTGATATCCATACATTGATGAATCCTGGTTTTAGAATTTCTACTTTTTCGATGATATCATCTGTTTTTATTGCTTCAACAATAGTTTTTGCAAGCTCCATCGGATTCTTCTTTTCTGTTTTTGCAAGTTGAAGGGCAATATTTGTTGTGAAATCGCCAAAGTCTTCATTATTGGGAGGATTGATGTTGAGCTTGTCTGAAGAAAGTTTCAAATTTCTCAGAGTGCCTGTTAATATAGTATGAATATTATTTCTTATCATGGTGATATGATAGCATATTTCAGCTTTTTAATGGAATCAGTATAGTTTTGTTTTTGTATTTTCCACCAAGCAGCCTGTTTTATTGCTTGTTTACAAATGAAAGGTACATTCAAATTTCCTGTTCCGCCGACATGGGTCGACAATGTAAGAACCTTTTTAATATCAGGTAGACGCAAGGAGCCTAACTTGGAACCAATCTGTCCATATGCTTTACGGAAAGGCACACCTTTTTGTACCAGTTCATATGTTTGATGAGTAGCATACAATTCAGGTGAATGAGCTTGTTGCAACGATTCTTTATTTGGCTGTATTGAATCAATCAAGAGTTTTACGATATTAAGCGAATCATTGGTAATTGAAAAGGAAGCAAATAGCGACTCCTTTGTTTCGGCAAAATCCGAATTATATCCTGAAGGAAGCCCTGTAAGAATTGATGCGGTGACATTTTCATGATGTAGTACTTTATAAGTATTCGCTCTTAACACCTCCATGGCATCAAGATTTTTCTTCTGAGGCATAATGCTTGACCCAGTCTGCAATTCTTCTGGTATGACAAAAAAGTTAAACTCAGAAGTTGTAAAAAGGAGCATATCTTCTGCAAAGCGAGATAATGTCAACATGCACTGAGCTAAAGAATGGAGTATCAAATATTGAATTTTACAACGGGAAACCTGAGCGTACAGCGAATTATTTTGAACTTTTTTAAACCCAAGTAATTTTGCAGTGAGTTCACGGTCGAGAGGTAGAGGAATCCCATAACCAGCACCGGATCCAAGGGGAGATGCATCGTTTATTCTATATGCCGATTTCAGAATACTGAGATCATCAAGAAAGCTTTCAGCAAAACTTTCGGCCCACATGCCAACTGAAGAAGGCATTGCTTTTTGCATATGTGTATAGCCTGGCATTGGGACAAACTCATGCGTTGCTACAAAATCTAAAAAAGATAAAATAAGCTCCATACAAGATTGTGCTACTTGGAAAAGTGAAGATTTCGAATAAAGTTGCAAGTCGACATTGATTTGATCGTTGCGACTGCGCCCTGTATGAATTTTCTTTCCGATATCTCCCAGTTTATCAGTAAGATACCCCTCAATTTTAGTATGAACATCTTCGTCGCCAAGTTCGATACGAAATGCTCCGCTATCTTTGAGAGTGAGAATTTCTTTCAGTTCAAGATGTATTTGTTGGTATTCTTTTAAAGTAAGTACTCCAATGGAATAGAGCATGTTACTATGTGCCATTGAACCAAACACATCAAAAGTTATAAGCTGGTTATCGATCTCGACGTTATTTTTTGAGCAGTAATGTTCTACCTGCTCGTTAAGTTTTTTATTTTTTTGCCAAAGTTTTTTCATATTTATAATAAATTTATAACCAAAAAAAATCCCCCCCGATCGTAGCGTCGGGGGGGATTAGTTAATTTCTGTGATAGTTATGCCACAGAACTTACTTCCCCGTTGGTTCGTCGTGAAACCGTGCTGGTGAGTTTAAGTAATGTGATCATGGTTGCTATTATAATAATAAAAATATAATCATGCAACTCATTAATTATTTCGTAAGAGTTCACTCTTCTTGACACACGTTGTCATTCCCGCCCCCGATCGGAGTCGAGGGCAGGCTCCGGCGGGAATCCATTCTCCAGACTATTTCAACAATCTGGATCCCCGATCAGGTCGGGGATGACACAAAATAATAATTGATATATTATGATACAGTTTTGTCAAAGAGTGTGAACTCTTACATTATTTCATTTCAGCAATTTCCATTTTTTTGGCAAGCCAGGGAGTGAAGGGAGGTTCGATGATGAGCGTCATAAGTATGACCCACATGCCAATAGCTATTACAAATTCGGATTGAATAATATCAAATGTGGCAGCGATGACGAGAAGAATTGCCGCAATTATTCCTGTTTCACGAATAAAGCTCAAGAAAAGTAAGTCTTTGAGTTTGAAAATATTTTGCATCCACCACGGCGCAAGAGATATGAACACAACAATCGGTCGAAGAACAAACATAAAAATGAGCGCAACCCCGATACCGATCGGGGCAAGCTTAATGAGAGTAGAAAGTGGAACAAGTGCTCCTAAGATAATAAAAATAAATGGTTTGATCAGGTGATTTAGTAAGCTCTCATAAAAATGAGATACTTTTTTGACCGCTCCATATGCATCTGTGAGCAAGCCACTGGTGAAAGCGGCAAGAAATCCTGCACCACCGAGCACATTTCCAAGTACAAATGTAAAAATAGGTATTGACAGAAGAAGTGCTGGATCTGAGGATTCTTCGTGACGTTCTTGATTGTAGTAAAATTTCTTGATGAGAAAAAATCCAAAATATCCCACAATGATCCCTGAGATGATCTGCAGTGCAAATGCATCATACGTACTCTTTTGAAGCAGCGGTCCAAAGTAATTAAAAACTCCTTTATTTATAGCAGGAGCAGTAATAAGTGCCAACAAAAGAAAGCGTGTTAAAATACTTCCAGACACATCCGTAAGTGCAGATTCTGAGATTGCAATTTGCTTGAGTTCTGGTTTTTTGAACCTCAACATATTGAGAGTGGGAATGATTGCCGTAGGATCTGTCGATGATAATGCCGCACTCAGTATCAAGATGGAAGGGATGAACGCAGCATCAAATTCTCCAATAAGATTCATAATCCAGAACATCACAAACGCAAATCCAATCGAAGTGAAAATAACTCCGACAAGAGACAGTGTTGCAATGGGTACAAACCACTTTTGAAAGTTTCGAAACGGAATTTCTAATCCACCAGCAAATAGAATAATTGCGCCAAAAACTTCCATCATGATTTTCAATGATTCGATATCATCGGTGAAAAACGACAAAAATGGTTGGAGCGCGATGCCTGCAAATATTGCCCAGACAAAAGAAGGGACGATAGTCTTTGGAGCAATACGGTTGATGTAATAACCGACAAAAATCATTCCGCCCAGTATAAATAGTTGAAAGTCTGCATCTTTCAAAAAATGCCCTGCATCTTGAAACGACCCGCGAACAACAAACGAGATAGCACTTAAAAAAGATATGAGTATAATATATGGGATAAATGATCGAAATTTCTTCTTCATAATATATATTTAGAATATCATAGCAATCTTCTAAATAACAATACCCATCTTGCATTTTGAGCCGCAGTTGCTAGAATGGTAGCACTCTATGAAACGAAAACTTATTGTGCTTGGAATCTTACTGCTTCTTTTTGTCGTTTTTGTACTTGTGCGGTTTTTTATATTTGATAATCCAGGGAAAACAGGTCGACTAAAAGTTCTCTCGTCTCCAACTGCAGGAATATTTATTGATAATGCCGCAATAGGAAAAACGCCATTTGAAACTCGACTGAAGCCTGGAGAGTATGTCATCAAGCTCATACCAGAGGGTGAAGATACCCAGACAGTATCGTGGTCAGGAAAAGTTGTAGTCAAAGAAAACACACTCACCTATGTGAGTCGTGAGATGGGAACGACAGAGCTCACATCTGCTGGAGAAATGTTAACTATAGTTAAAATGCAAAGTTCTCCAAAAGGAGAAACTGGTCAGGTGTCGATAGAAACTGAACCCACAGGTGCAATTGTATTTTTGGATAATGACGAGAAAGGAATAGCGCCACTTATTTTGGATGAAGTCTCTTCTGGAGATCATGAGCTTGCAGTCTATCTTCCAGGGTTTTTCCGACGCTCACAAAAAATCAATGTTGTAATAGGACATGTGGTAAAATCAGCTTTCAAACTTGGTCTTGATAAAACGAGCAAAACTCTTGAGGAAGAGCTTGATGAAAAAAAGAAAGAAGCGAGCGAGCCAGCTGGAATAGATGCAAAAGATAGTACAAGTGTGGAAAAGAATTCTGACTCGAAAAAATCTCTCACAATTCTCGAGACGCAAACCGGATATTTGAATGTTCGAAAAAGTCCATCTATATCCGGAGAAAAGATCACAGAAGTCAGTCCGGGAGACACATATGAGTATACGGAAGAGAGCGGAGGATGGTATTTTATAGATCTTGCAGAAGAAGATGGTTGGGTGAGCGGAGACTATGTTGAAGTTACTAAATAATCATTTATCCTTCCACACGAGCTTATTGTAAAAAAAGTATGAGTATGGAATTATCACAAAGATAATGATGATTACCTTGTACAGATACCAGTATTCAAGTCCAAAAATATGTGTTGTAACAGACATTCCCACAGTTTGAATGATAAGAGATCCTGATGCGATGATATTGAACTTGAGAAAACTCCAAAGAAGTGACGACTCAGATCTACTCAATCTCTTGTGCTTGAAGCTCCACTGATTGTTCAAATAGAAATTTGATATGATTGCTGTTTCGGCGCTAATTATAGTTGTCATCCAAACTACAATTTTAAGATTTTCGATAAAAACGTACGATATTCCAAAGTCGATGATAAAACCGATGCCTCCCACGATTGCAAATTTTATAAAGGAAGAATTCAGAAAAACATACTTCAATGTTTGATAAATATACTCCACAGAATCTATTTTGGAGGATCCTTTTACGCGATCGGTAAAATTCACAGGAATTTCCTGTATTTTTGCACCAGACTTTAGTGCATTGTCGAGAAGAGCCACTTGAAACACATAACCCGTATATCCTTTTAGGTCATCTAGATGTTTTTTGACGACCCAGGATTTTATGGCTCGATATCCATTTGTCCATTCAGTGACTGAAAGTTTCATGAAGCCAAGTCGTACTATCCAATTCCCAAGAATAGAAAAGAGTTTTCTGTGTAGTCCCCAGTTTGCCGGAATGGAACCTCCAAGGATGTAACGAGATCCAACGACAAAATCAGCCCCTTCTTCAATTTTCTTCAAAAATTTTGGGATATCGTTTGGATTGTGTGAGAGATCTGCATCCATTTCAAATAGTACGTATGGATGTAGTGTCTCTAAAGCCTCAGAAAAACCGTGAATATATGCTTGTCCCAAACCTTCCTTTTCAGTTATAAGTAATGAAAGAGATGTATATTTATTTTGGAGCTTTTTGACAATCTCTGAAGTCTTATCTGGAGAGTTACTATCCACCACAAGGACATGGATAGTCCATTGATCAATAGTTTTTGCTACGTTGAAAATCCTCTCAAGTACTTCGGTGATATTTTTGGACTCGTTGTATGTTGGCAGAACAATGACAGCTGTTCTCATAAATTAATTTTGTTTATTAAGTTCAGATTCAAAATAGTTGATGGTTTTCTGGAGTCCTTGATCGAGTGGTACTTTCGGTTCCCATTTCAACACTTTTTGAGCCTTTGAAATATCTGGCTTTCTTTTTTTTGGGTCGTCTTCGCCAATCCCTTCAAAACTAATTTCTGATGTGGAGTCGGTCATGTCTTTGATGATTTCTGCAAGTTCAAGAACCGTTTTTTCATCAGGATTTCCAAGGTTTATCACGTCACCTTGTATATCTTCGGTTTCTCCAAGTGCCACAAGTCCAGATACCATGTCCTCCACATAGCAAAATGATCGAGTCTGAGTACCGTCTCCATAAATTGTGATAGGGTTATTCTGTATAGCCTGAATGATAAAGTTTGAAACGACACGACCGTCATTGAGTTCCATGTTGGGACCATACGTATTAAATATTCGTGCAATACGTACATCGATATCAAACGATCGGTGATAAGTCATAGATATACTCTCTGCATATCTTTTTGCCTCATCGTAACATGCACGATCACCGAGAGTATTTACATTTCCCCAATATGATTCTTTTTGAGGATGTTCGAGAGGATCTCCATAAATTTCGGATGTTGATGTGAGTACCATTCGATCACAACCTTTATTTCTGCATAATTCAAGAATTCTATATGTTCCTTCAGAGTTTACACGCATCGTTTCTATTGGATGTTTTTTGTACTGCACGGGTGAAGCTGGGGAGGCAAGATGATAACAAATATCAATATGAGGGAGTTTTGTAAGGTTAAACGTCGTGAGATCTTGTTCGAAAAATATGAGACTACCACTTGGTATTGATTGAATATTCTTGCGATTTCCAGTGAGAAGGTTGTCGATGATGAAGATATTATTTCCTTTTTGAGCGTAGAGTTTGCTTAAATGTGAGCCGATAAAGCCAGATCCACCAGTAATGAGAATATTCATATATCAAGTATTATACCGATTTTCTTCCCGTTGAGATATACGTAAATCCACGGTTTTTCATTTTTTCAGGATTGTAGATATTTCTACCATCGATGATCGTTGGATATTTCAGAAGTTTTTTGACTTTTGCAAGATCTGCTTGTTTGAATTCGTTCCATTCGGTAAGAATATAAAGTGCATCTGCATCTTTGACTGTCTCATACATATCTCTACCGTATTTAATTTTGTCACCAAATATCTTTTTAATATTTGCAGTTGCTGCAGGATCATAAGCGGTAATGAAATACCCCATTTTAAGGAGTTCTTCGATAATATAGACAGATGGGGCAAATCGAATGTCGTCAGTATTTGGCTTGAAGCTAAGACCCCACATTGCAATCTTTTTCCCCTTGGTATTTTCTACTACTTTATGAACAAAATTATCCCGTACGATTCGATTAATCCGCTCAGCAGAGTCAAGAATCCCAGTATCAAGATCAAGTTGTTTTCCTGTTTCAGTAAGCGCCATAACATCCTTTGGAAAACATGAGCCCCCATATCCAATGCCTGCAAATAAAAATTTTCGTCCGATACGATTGTCTCCTCCTACTGCATCCATAATCGTTTCAATATCTGCCCCGGTCGCCTCGGCATACAGCGAGATCAGATTAGCAAAAGATATTTTGGTTGCAAGCATAGCATTTGATGCGTATTTGATGATTTCAGCACTTGCAAGATCGGTGATAACTCGTGCACCAGGAAGAGGTTTGTGTGCTTCTAAAATTATTTCTATTGCTTTTTGAGATTTTGAGCCAATAACTACTCGATCTGGATTAACGGTGTCATGGATACCAGTTCCTTCGCGAAGAAACTCAGGGCATGATGCGACATCAAATTCCGCACCTTCAGGTTTTACGTCGTTAAGTATTTTTTCTACTTTGAGATTTGTTCCGACGGGGACAGTGCTCTTGCATGAGACGACGGTATAACCTTTTTTTAGATTTTTCCCTATTGTATCTGCGACCGCATGAACTGTTGAGAGATCTGCCTCACCTGTTTCAGTTGGTGGAGTTCCAACGGCGATAAACACAATATCTGATTTTGGGATTGCTTTTTCAAAATCAAGAGTGAAATGAAGTCGTTTTGCATCAAGATTTTTTTTGAGAAGTTCTTTGAGTCCTGGCTCATAGATGAGCGGATCACCATTTTTTAGCTTTTCAATTTTTTCTGGGGTGTGTCCGACGACCCAAACATCATTTCCAAAATCTGCAAATACACATGCGGTCACAAGCCCAACATATCCGTGTCCAACAAAGGTTATGGTCATAGGTGAAATGATAAAGGATATTGACCTAAAAAACAAGTTTAAAAGATCGCAAAAAAGCTTATTTGAAGCGGTATAATATGGATATTCAACAGTTTTTTCATATTATGCCAAACCATACTTGTGATGCAGTCGTTGTTGGGTGTATTGATTTCAGATTCAAGAATATCATTAGAAAATGGACCGATGAATATTTGATTGGAAAACAGTTTGATATCATTCGTTTTGCGGGAGCAACAAAAGAATTATTTGTTGCACTCAATCAGATTGATATATCAGTGTGACTTCATAAGGTGTGACAAGTAGTACTCATTCACCATGAAGATTGTGGAGCTTATGGAAGTAATGGAGCTTATGAACAGCATGTCAAAGATTTACATAGAGCTCGTAATGTAGTATCGGCATTATATCCTGATTTGCAGGTTGATCTTTTCTATCTACATATAGATAATAATTTTGAGAAGATTACGTGAGATATTGAAGACCTTCGCCAAAGCTCCTCATTTCATAAAAGGTATTTTTGATACTTTTTGTTTCTGCAAATTGTGGTCGAGGAGATTTTCCTTTACTGTATTCTTCAAATGTTGTCGGCTGTATCAACCACTCGGGAAGTTGATAATGTTCAGCAATCATTTTTCCTGCCTCAAAAGGTGAATAGGATTTTGAGCCAATAATATGAAATATTTCTGGTGAAAAATTATTCATTAGATACTTGAGGGCAAGGGTAATATCATCAATATATGTTGGTGTCATCAGAGAATCAGTTACCATTGAAAGCGATTTGTCGTTTGCAAGATAAGAACGAATTTTTTGAACAAAGTCTTGTTTGACTAATTTTTTTCTGGATCCTGAATCAAGTTCAGGATGACACTTTTTAGATTTAGTATTTCCATACGGATAGGTAATTCGAACAACCATAGCCTTCTTTTCAAGAACGAGCTCCCCGTCATATTTTGATTGTCCATAGTATCCCACTGGGTTGGGTTTCGAGTTTTCGTCAAACGGAGGATTTTTTCCATCAAAGACAAAGTCTGTGGAAACGTAGATCATTTTTTTATTCAGAGTATGTACTTCATTAAATAGATACTTGGTTGCATCAACATTGAGCTTATGAGCAATGATCTTTTCCTCTTCAGCTTTATCAACATTCGTGTAGGCGGCCATATGAAGAAGAAGATCAAAATCAATATCATTTAGTTTCTTATGTACTTGTTTTTGATCAGTGATATCAACTTCAGAATGATTGAGTGGAATGAATGTAAACTCATCACGAAGAAGTTCGACGATGCGTGATCCGACAAGACCATTTGCGCCAGTAATTGCAATGTTCATATATTTCATTAAATCAAAAGATCACGAGATCATAAAACCAACATTTGGAATACTTTTTTTGAGTTGGTTGAATATTGATATTTGATCAATTGATCTATTGGCTTTTTAATTTTCTCCACCAATTTTCATTATCTTTATACCATTGAATTGTTTTTTCAAGTGCGGAGTCAAAATCATATTCTGGTTTCCATCCAAGCTCTTCCTGTGTTTTACTCCAATCAATAGCGTACCGTCTATCATGGCCCTTGCGATCGGTCACATATTCGATTGATTCTTCAGAAGCATCCATTATTTTCAGAATTTTTTTGATCACCTCAAGATTTGAAATATCTTCGGTTTGTCCTCCAACAAGATATGTCGATCCAACTTTTCCATTCGTCAAAATCATATCAATCGCTCGACAATGATCTTCAACATACAACCAATCACGGACATATTTCCCATCCCCATAGACGGGGATTTTTTTCCCTTCAAGCAGATTGGTAATCGCCAAAGGAATCAGTTTCTCAGGAAAATGATACGGACCAAAGTTATTTGAACAGTTTGTAATGGTTATCGGTAAATCATAGGTATCAAAATATGCTCGAACGAGATGATCAGATCCAGCTTTCGAAGCAGAATAGGGACTATGGGGATTGTAGCATGTGTTTACGGTAAATTTATCAGTTGAGTCAAGTTGAAGAGCTCCAAAAACTTCATCGGTTGAAATATGATGGAATCGTTTTATTTTGTATTTGAGTGCTGATTCCAGAAGGACGTGAGTACCTACTACATTGGTCATTACAAACGGAGATGCATCTTGAATCGAGCGGTCAACATGACTTTCAGCTGCAAAATGAACGACGATGTCAATGTCAGGCATCACTTTATCCACCGCTTTTTTATCCACGATATCGCCTTTATGAAAGCTATAATGAGAATTATTTTCAACATCTTTTAGGCTTGATAAATTACCAGCATAGGTAAGTTTATCAAAATTTACGATATGATCATCGGGGTGTTTTTCGAGCCAGTAATGTATGAAGTTTGAGCCGATAAATCCAGCCCCACCAGTGACTAATAGTTTCATGGTTATAGTATACTATCAAACATGCTTGATATCATCAAAAATGCTGCGCGAAAAGCTGGCGAAATTCAGAAAAAATATTTTCACTCTGCCGACCTTGACATTGCAAACAAAACAAATCATTAGAATATTGTGACCAAGGCAGATCACGAATCTCAGAAAGTAATTCATGCGTTCATTTTGAATGCATTGAGTGATTTGGGTATTAATCAGGATGAGGTCGGTTTCATTGGGGAAGAGGATTTTCGAAGTACCGGCAAACACATGTTTATCATCGACCCCTTAGACGGCACTAGCAATTACGCCACAGGTACAGAAGAGTTTGGAGTCCTCATAGTATATTACTTTGAACATAAGTTACAGTCTGCAGTGATGTATTTTCCGATGAAAGGTTTAATGTATACTTCTGAGCTCGGGAAAGGTGTCTATCTTGAAAAAAATGGAGCAATTGAAAAAATCGAGATTAAAAAAATACCACTTCACAATAGTTTCCTTCTATCCTCTATGTCGTATGATGATGAGATCAAAGCGGGAATTCCTCAGAAAATTCTGGCTCTGAAACCTCTATTTCGAGCAGTGAGAATGTATGGCTGCATAGGTCTTGAACTTGTATATATCTTAGAAGGGATTGCGGGTGCAATCATAGGCTTCGGATGTAGTGTCTGGGACATAGCTCCTGGAATGCTTATGCTTCGTGAAGTGGGGTACGAAATGTACGATTTTGAAGGAAATTTGTTGGAGCTTGATCTGTCAAAACCAAAGAACACATATCCATTTTTTGCCTGCCATCCAAGACATTTAGAAAGGATCATGAAATATGTTTCCAAATAAGCTAATTACGATAAACGAAGATAGTGTTAATTTAGGTATTCTTTTTCTGTTCCTGCTAATAGTATACGTTGCCGTATATTGGGGGATGTTGAAATACTTGAAGGAAGTGTATCAAGAGATTCTTAAAAATCTAGAAAGTGAGGACAGAAATAAGATTATTTCGGTAGTATATATTGTGTTAGTCAAATGGCGTCTTACCGTTGTTTATGGAGCAATATTGATATTTTT
>Ga0210044_10005170_pt1 | contig 17760 bp, 25 predicted proteins | sample CryGey13umfilter_2_FD_183959 | JGI IMG/M metagenome (GOLD analysis project Ga0210044, IMG submission 183959) | Groundwater microbial communities from aquifer in Utah, USA - Crystal Geyser 4/9/14 3 um filter (SPAdes) (version 2) | ecosystem: Environmental > Aquatic > Deep subsurface >... | reverse complement strand
TTAAATGATCCACAGAAAATACAAACACAAACAAGCAAAAGGATTATTTGACGAATCACTTCGCTTAGAACAAAAAGAAAGCAATCATCACAAATCAAAAACAAGAGCTCGAGTGGAACATATTTTCGGATTCATAGAGAACAGTATGCACGGTTCGTTTATCCGAACCATTGGTATCAAACGAGCTACTGCTGTTGCGGGTTTGATGAACTTAACCTACAATATTTTCCGTGCTATTCAGCTCGGATATGCTTCTGCATAAACAGAAGCGTGCGCTATTGAGCGATAATGAGTTAATAATTTAATAAAACGAGAATTCAAAAGAACAAAAAAGTAAAAAACATAGAATAACCTTCTGGATAAACAAACTTCTTCCGAAGTCAGCTAGTGGATTTATAAAATGCTGTTTTTAGAGATGCCCTATAAATTGCATCATCTTTGGGGGTATTGGAACTTTTTCTCGCATGAACATAGGTGTTGCCATTGTCATACACTTTATTTATAATGTCGTATGAATTTTTAGGAAAGATGTCTTTTGTGATAAAATTAATCTTCTCGAAAATATCAAAGAATCGATTAAGATTCTTGGCGGTTTTCCCTGTTTCAATTTTAAATATGTAAGTTTTTTCTCTTGATTTAGCTGATAAGCAGATTTCATGAAATTTTTATCATCATTTACCGTAATCTTATCTATGATTTCTTTCTCAAAAATCAGCCTGTCAATCTCTTTAGGCATTGCCAAATATTTAACAAGAGTCCTAAAATTTTCAAGTTCCAAGTCACTGTAATTTCCAAAAGGATGGCTCATTTTTGTTAGTTTCTCATAACAAATCATTTCGCAAATACTTCTTGATAATGTAATGGCAGCTTCATAAAACCCATCACGAAAAAGCATTTTAGCTTGTAAATAGAACTTAACGGGTGGAACATCTTTAAAGTACAATACATGAGAGATATTAATCCATCTTTCAATCTTACTATCAATATTGTCAATGTCCTCGTTTTTAAGAGAATGTGAGATAAGCTCATAAGTACATTCATAAGGTTCTTTTTTATTGTTCTTATAAAATTCTTTGAGTTTAAATAACTCTTCGAAATCTGAAATTATATCAATTTGTTTGCTCATGTGAGTGTGTCTTTCTACAATTACCGCCTACGGCTGAGGCTATGTGCAGTAAGGGATTGCGGGCTACTTTCCTGTCCACCGACACCGAAGTTTAGGCGGGGCAGACTGCTTGAATTACCTCTGAAACCCTTATTGCATATAGCCTTTGTTAGCGGTATGTGGCTTTTAATTACCCCTTTAGTCGGATAATTTCTTGTTTAATCTCCTCAATGACTTCTTTGTTTTTTATAACCTTCTTGTCTCCTGTTTTCGTAGAAAAAATGACAAATACTTTTCCTCCAAACTTTTTTTCAAAATTTTGAAAACTTGAACTCATTCTTTCAGTAATTTTATAATTGCCAAAATTTGCATTTGCTGTTATCGGTTTTATTTGTATGCCGAATGCTTTATTGCCAACTTTTCCAATATAATCAATGTCTCCGGCATGATCCAATTCAGAGTCGCTTTCTTCAAATTCAATTTCAGGGAATATTTTTGAAAGCCCATCATTAATTACAGATTTTTCAAGTAAGAAGCCATCATAGGTACGAACTATCGTAACTTCATAAATATAATCTTTACAATCTTGTAATGTTAAATCTTCGAATGCCGCAGTCCATTCTGGTATTACAACTTCAGTAATTTTAGAATATAAGCGCTCCCCTAATTCATCTAAAATTTCTTTTGTTATTTTAATTTTGTCTTTATTCTTGGTATAAGCCTTTTCAAAATAGAATTTCTCCCATTCTTCTATTGCTTTAGGTTGACATTCTCTTATCAACGCCATCACGGCATCAACCTTGTTTGGTCTTGTAAGTTGATATGTATTACTTGCGTAATTCAATACCTTTTCTTTTTTCCCGAAAGGCTTTGCGTATTTTTTTATTTCTTTTTTACTCATTTCTATTATCCCAGTTTTGTTGTAATATATTAGCTCTATCTCTTACTCCATCAGCTCTACTGTTTAAGTGGTTAATAACAGTTTCTAATTCATTTTCGTTTTGGATAATCCAATAACCTTTACGAAACATTAAACTACCTATTAAACAACCATGGTTGAAAATCATATCTCTGATTAAATCTCGAACATGCTCATTTGTTGGTCCTCCACTTTCTAAATCTAAGGCAACACGAATCTCAGTAGATGATTTTCTATTTGCATAACCAATTGCATTTTGATTTAAATAATCCCATATTCTTTGCTGTTCTTCATTCTTAACTTTGCTTCATTTAAAAGGTTTAAGAACTTACTCTTGTGTTTGTATTCAATATCGCTTTCTACTTGTACTAAACCATTTTTGATTAAATGAGCATTGATAAAAGTTTTGTTTTCAAGGTATAAGTAACAAAGCAAGTTGTTTTCTTTGTCGTATTTAACATTGTCGTATTTCAAAAACACTCTTTTCCCCTTTGTTTTTTCAATCAAGAAAGTAGTTGCTTTGCCATTTACTAATGGGTCTTCTTTTATTCCAATAAGTTTTATCGTTAAATCATTACTCAACCTTATTTTTTCTGGGCTAATAATTTCTTTAACGGTATAAAGTTCTTCACGTTGGGTTGAACTGTCCTTATCTATTTTGGAACCGAACTGTAATTTTTTCACATCAATTTTTTTGTCCAGAGTGTGCGGGTCTTTGAAGATGTAAGGTAGTTTGCTGATTTCATTTTCAAAGTCAATCGTTGATTGTTTTTGAGTTGCAAACTCATAAGTTGTCCCATTCAAGTCTTTTTGTTGAACTTCTAATTTTTCTTTTATAAAAGAGATAAATTCAGGATTGATTTCAAAACCAACTGAATTTCTGTCTAAGTTTTTTGATGCTAATGCAGTTGTACCACTTCCTAAAAATGGGTCAAGTATAGTCTCTCCAACAAATGAAAACATTTTAATTAGTCGATTTGGCAATTCTTCTGGAAACATTGCGATGTGTCCATTTTGTCTTGCTCCTGCAAAATTCCAATGTCCTGCAAAATTAGTATTCCATTCTTCGGCAGTCATTTTAGATAGTTCTTTCTGTTCTTTTGTCGGTTTTGGTGCATCACCGAGTTTTTTAAAAACAAGAATAAATTCATAGTCAAGTTTCAGAATACCGTTTCTCGGATATGGATATGAACCCATTTGAACGCCACCGCCTGTGGTGTTAGAGGTCGTTACTTTTTGCCAAATAATGGCACCCATATAGTCAAAACCTATGTTCTCACAGAATTTGATGATTTCTTCACGAATAGGAATGACTTTATAACGACCGTAATAAACTGCTCTTGCAAATTGGTCACCAATATTTACACACAATCTGCAACCATTGTGAAGAGTGCGGTAGCACTCTTTCCAAACTAAATTCAAGTTATTGATGTAATTTTCATAACTGTCGTGGAAGCCAATTTGATTATCCGTACCGTAGTCCTTAAGTTGCCAATATGGCGGTGAAGTAATTGCCAAATGCACCGAATTATCAGACAATTCAGTCATTTGTCTACTGTCCCCATTTATTATTTTATGATGTGTTTTCATTCTAATTTCAATTTATGCAAAGTTACTCAAATTATCCGACTTTTTTATCAGATTTTCAATGTTGCTGTGGTCTTTCTGCCATTACCGCCAACGGTTGCGTGTATCAGCCGTTAGGGATTGCGGGCTTCGTTCCTATCCGCCGACACAAACGCCGATGTGGGGCAGAACGCTTGAATTACCAATGAAGCCCTTATTGCATATAGCCTTTGTTGCCATTTCGTTGTTTATTTCAATTTCTTTTTGTTTTCAATATAAATGTCGTCAGAAACTTTTTTCAAAGCTTTCATAAAATCTTGTCCGTCAAGTGACTTTAATTGAACCCGAACAATCTCTTTCAACTGTCTGTATCGTTCATGTTTATTTATCTGGTTGCGAATGAGAATCGAATTAATATTCTCAAGGTTTGATAATAGAACGAGTTCATTTATACTCGCAAAATCACGAATATTCAATCCTTTTTTTGCTTTATCTGTATTTGCTTCTCGCCAATCTTTTCCAGTGCAATTGAATAATGCAACATTCAACAAATCTGCTTCCTCTGCATAAATCAGCTACTCTTTATCTTTATCATATCTCGGGTAGAATGCAATCCCTTACCGCATCAGTATGAATCACGTAGTTAGTTTTGGTCAAAATTCGTTTAACATTCCATTCAAGATTATATTGATTACTCTCAATTTCCTTTAGTCGTTGATATTCCTTTATCAACAATAGTTTAAACATTGGACTAATCCATGAACCAAACTCAAATGCTAAATCCTTATGAGCATAAGTCCCTCCGTATCTGCCTGATTTTGAAATCAACCCTATTGCATCAGTTGCATCAATCCACTTTTTCGGTGTCAAATTGAAACTGTTTAATCCAGCTTGTTTTCTAAAGGTGTCGAATTCGACATGTTTAAAATTAGGGTTATTCAAAACCTCCCATAAGCCGATGAATTCCAAAGTATTACGATTCCTCATCCAATTGCGAATATGGTCTGTACCTTCTTCATCTCTCACCATATCAGTCAAGTAGATATAATCGTGCTCATCTTGTTTAACTATCGAAATGAGTTTATTTTCAACTTCTATTTGTGTTTTATTTGTAATATTGTCTAATCACATTACAATTTCCACAAAAATACGAATTTAATCCATTTTATCATGATGGCACTACAGCTCTTACAATGAATGTCAACGGTTGGCGTATATGACTTGTGGTGGTTTTCGAAGCAATTTCTTGTCGGCTTGCAAAAAATTTACTTAAAAGCTCAAAGCTTGAATTTACCACTTTCCCCGCCATAAGTTATATACGCTGTTAGCAGCATACCCATCTTTTATTTTCTGGTTGATGAAATATTTGCAGGGTCAAGATGCAAAAAGTCCACATACAATTCCACCAATTAGTCCAAGTCCGAGTATAGGCTTATACTGCTTTGTAATGATTGAGTCTGGTAAACTTAAAATAAGTCCAACAAGACCGCCTTTAAGCCAATTTGGAATAGGAAGTTCCAGATTGAAGATTATAAACCCAATGGCAAATCTGCTTATAAACGAAGCTGTGATTGCTCTTGTTTTGTCTTCAAATGTCATAAAGAACATTGGAATGATTGAAACTATACCGAAAATTGTTCCGGCAATAAGTCCTTTGATAATATTATTCATTTGCCTGCCTATTTTTTAAGTTCGTATGCTTCTTTCAACCAAATTATTAACTCTTTGTCAATGTCTTTCAGTTTTGTCAGTTTGATTGTGTGGTGAAAACGATTTGCAGATGCTTTCTCCACTTTTGCAACTCTGTCGCTTGTGAGTTTGTAGTTTAGGTGAACTTCAAGGTTTATGTAGTCCTTACGGGTATAAACTCCTGCAAATCCAAATCTGTTTCAAAGGTGAATGCTCGTCTTTTTCGGCTCAATTTTTAGTTGTCCTAATTTGTGAAGTTCAGAAATTAACTTTTCGTAAATGTCAGTTACGATTTGTTCTTTGTCTTTTAAATGGTCTTGTTCTGAATATTCCATTGTCATTGTCTATTTTTTACTGTCGCACTTGAGTTGCTGCCAACGTGTGTTGACAGTAGGTTTTCTTTTCATATTGTCGTCAGTATATTATTATTTTTCTTAGCTGTCTTATAGTCTTCGTTCATTGTTGACTTCATTCCTGAGCCAAAATAGATTCCTTGCGATTTCATAAATCCGTCATAAATAATTTGGTTGTTAAATGGCAAAATCGTTGTCTGCACAAGGACGGGGAATCGGTCGAAAAAATTATCAAAACTGTCTCCTAAACCTTTTACTGCATAAAATCTATTGTCTTTTGTGTCTATGAAAATTGCGTTGTTTGTCAGGCATTTAAATATCACAAAATAACTTGTAATTGTCTTTTTGAAACCTGTCAAAATCGAGATTTGTTCGGTTGTCAACTTGTCAAAATTTGTTGTCAAATAGTCGTCCAATATTGTCTGATTGTCAAGGAAAAAGTCACGACACTTTAACTTTACTGAAAAGTCTGTGTCCACAAATTTCTTGAAGTCCATTGTGTCGTCAATGATTTTACTTTTCTGTCCAACGAAAAATAAAAAGTCAATATGAATCTTTAAAAAAGTCTTGTATTCTATGTCTGTAAGTGTCATTCTGTGTCGTTTTTAAACTTACTGCCAACGTTTTGCGGTATAGCCAGTAATAGATTGCGGGCTTCGTCACTGTCAAACTACACCGAATTTTGAGCGGGGCAGAATGCTTGATTTACCACTGAAATCCTTATTGCATATAGCCTTTGTTATGCACTGGCGGTTCTGTCTTCCAGCCTTGTAAACCATTGTCATTATTCAGTTTCCGTGTCATTGTCATTTTACTTTCTTCCTTTTCTGTCGGCTCGTGTGTTAGCGTTTTTTATTTTTTTAAGTGTCGGCAAATTTTTAAAAACAATTTCTCTCTGTGCGTTGGCTTTGCAAGCTCTTTGACAAAGCTTTGGATATTGCGTTGGCTCGTGGGGCTTTGGCAATGTGTCTGCAATGTGATGGCTATTCATGTTTTTTCCCTTTTACCACGATAAAACTACCGTCTCCATAACCTTTTAATGGTGTTTCAATACTTTTATTGTTTGGGTTTTTCAATGTTTGGACAATATCAGTTACCTTAAATTTATTGGTTTCAATTAGTCGTATTATTTCAGGAACAGAGTAGAAGTTAGCATATTTATAAAATTTGCTTTCGTTTTTGTTCTTTTCAAGATTTTGACCCAAATTACTTTCTTTATCAATAAATGCAACAATAATTTCGCCACCTGATATTAAAATTCTTTGAGCTTCTTTAATTGCTTTGTCGGGGTTATCTATGAAGCAAAGTGAAGTTATGAATAATGCAAAATCAAAACTGTTGTCAGAATATGGAAGGTTTTCTGCAAATCCTTTTTCAACAATCAAATTTCGTTGTCTCGCATTGTCTAACATTTTATCGGATGGGTCAATACCAAATTTAATGTCTAATTTTTCAGCAAAAATTCCACTACCAATACCAATTTCTATCCCTTTCTTTCCAATCGGAACCACTTGCTTTATTGCAAGCAGTTCTGATTGAAAAATGTTATTATTTTCCTTAAACCAAACTTCGTATTCGTCACTGAATATGTCGAAAGGATTATAATTCATTTTTAGAAAGTTAAAACTTTATCACTATCAGTCACCCATTCGGCTAATGCAGTCATAGTAGATTTTTCAGCACCTTCAAAATAGGGATGATTTTTATAAACTCCACAACGAGCCATACAGGTTCCGCATACTTTTACAATCACACCGTTAGAAATTAAGTCTTTTAACATTTGCGACAAGTTTTGGTCATAACCTTCTGGCGGTTTACAAACATCTCTTGCCATATCAACTGAGTCATTCATTAAGAAAATTCTGACTTCTTGTCCGTTTTTTCTCAATGTTTCTGCAAGTCGAAGACCATTCCAAGTTACATCTGTATTGTCGTAAGGCTCACGATTAAAAATAATTAAAACTTTTCCCATTTTTTGTAATTTATATGTTTAACAATCAATTTCATTTTCAATTAACATTTGCTGTGATATCAATAGTTTTATATCACTAAAAAGTCAACACTATTTTATTTTTGCGAACAAGGTCGTAAAGGTCTTTCATTGAGGAGAATTTGCAAACTTGTGGCTCATTGTATTTTCTGCTTTGTAAACATGTTCCGCACCCCAATATTGTTCCACCACTTTCCAAAAAAGCATCTGTTTGTTCTTTCAAGTCAGTATTGGTTTTTACTAAAGTATCTAATTCAACGCCTTTCCCAAGTAGAAATATGTTTACTGTATCACCTTGATTTTTTGAAAAATTTGCAAACCTAATTGCGTTCCAAATAGTTTCTACATCATTTGAATAAATCACGATACCTATACTTGTTGGTTTAGTTGTAGTTGTACCACCACATTGTGCTTGAATATTCAGAGTAAATAAACACATTAAAATTGTTAAAATCAAAATTGTTTTTTTCATTTGTAAAAAGTTTAAGTTAATATTGAAAGTCATTGTTGGTGTCGGCAAAATTGTAGCTCTTTGGCAAGTTTTGGTTTGTGTGTCAGCTTGTGCGGCTTGACAATGTGCTGCAAGTGGGTTGGCAGAAGTTTTTAAAAATGCGAAGGGTCGGGTTATATTTTCTTTTATTTCTGTCATTTTATATCTGTCTTTCGTTTCATTGTCGATGTGTCTGTCTTTTTAAGCATGAACGCTAACGTTTTGCAGCTTGGCGAAGTGGCGGATTTAGAAGCACTTACTTTCAATTTAGCACTAATGTTTATTAGAAATCGGAATGTTCAATTTAGCACTGACCCCGCCATTTTGCCAAACTGCTGTTAGGTGCAGTTTTATTTTATCTCGAAACTTATTCCGTCAAATTTGTCGACAAGCTGTTGGATATTTATTGTCTGAATTCCCAATTGCGAACAAATTGCAGGTATTTTTTTGAAAACTTTGTTGTCATTACTGACTTCCGTTTCTTCAGTTACGAGAAAAATATCCTCGCTCGGATTATCTTTTATGAGACTTAGACTTGTCAGAATTAATTTCATATCAGCCGAATTCATAAAATCATTTTTTACTGAGTCGTATTGCGTTTCTGTTAATCGGTTTTTCTGAACGCCATTTACAAATTGGTTGTCTAACTGTCTATAAAATTTAGCAGGTGCAGTTGGTAAAATGAATTCAGTATTTAAAGGAAGTTTGTTAGTTTTATTAAAAGTTTTGTCAAATAAAATTGTTTTCTTGTCAAATGGTAAGTAGTACCGAACCAACGACAATAAAGAGCTGGTGTCAATTACTGCTTTCATAGAGGAAACTTTCTATTTTATCGGGTTTTATGTTTAGCTTTTTGCAAAATTCGTATTCATTAATTACACCTTCGTAAAATGCGGTTTGGATTGTTGATACTAATAATGGTGATTTAATTGGTATTGGTGTTGAACCACCCGTATTAATTCCGTTCTGTTGGTCTAATTCTCTTTTCTTTTTTAATTCTTCATTTTTAATTCTAAAATCCTCTTCAAAACCAGCTTTTACTTTGTTATAATTGGAAGGGCTGATTTTATTAAGTAAAAGTAATTTTGTAAAAATCGCAATTCTACTTAAATGTGTTTTTTCGGATATTGATTGAATTAAGTCAATATTATAATCATTGTGGGCAGTTGAATTATCAATTGTTTCAATTATTTTTTCAAATTCGCCACTTAGAAAATGGAAAGCAAAATCATTACACCAAGTTTCAATTCTTGATAATTTCTGATTAACGAAGTCTTGATAATCAATTTGATCAATTTCTTCTTCATTTAAAAGATAATGTCCCAATTCGTGTGCAAGCGTAAATATTTCTCTTTTAAAAGAAATTTGTTGTCGTTTAAGTACAATTACATTTGGTTTAAGGAAAAAGCCATCAATATTTGCTCTTTCTTTTTTATTCCAAGTTTCTACGAACTCAAATACTAAAATATTTTTCTCTGCAAGTCTTTTTATTAGCTCGGTTAGAAAATCTTTGTCCCTAATTTTAAATTCGGGATTTACTAATTTTCGTATTTCTGTCGCTACATTTTTGGGGTTGCTATTAAGAGTAAAAACAGGTAATGTTCTATCAAACTTTATGTCTGATAGTTCAGCAATAGCAGATAAAGAAATTTTAAATTCTTCAAAATGATTTACAGTTTTTCTTGCACCTAAACTTAAATCAACATCAAATTTTGTCTTTCTAAAAAATATACTTGCATCTTTAGAAACGTCTGGTGATTTTGGGTCTAAATAGTAATGAATACCCTTATTAAAAATTTTATCAATTCTTTTAAGGTGTCCAAGTTCAATATTTGGACTTAATATCTGTTCTTTTGTTATGGATTTAGTCAAACCTTCACTTATTAAAGGCAATAGTTCTTCAACCGACATTTTTAACAGTGTCAGTAAGTACTTTAGCCTTTCTATGTTTTGTTCAACTTTCAAGAATTATTCTTTAATTTAATTCGCAAATATACTCATTTTTTTGGTTGTCTGTTAATGGACGGTTGTTCGGAAAAATTGCACCTAACGTTTGACGCTTAAAAAAGCTGGGCATTTAACCCACATAATTGTCAAACCGCTACAAAGTTATAAATTATTTTGTAATTGTCAAATTGCACAAAGCTGCCCAGTTTTTTTAAACGTGTGTTACCGCTATGTAAGTTGATGTCAATGTAATTGATGTCAACGAGTTAAAAATGTTTGTAATTTGTTAAAGTTGTCAACGAGAAATGTACAAATTTGTAAAATATTAAAGTCATGGTAGGGCAGGGTTAGAGCGGTTGCCAAAAAATATTTGTGCGTGAGATTTGTTTTTTTTAATTTTTCTTTTTTCACCACCAAAAAAGAAACAAAAAACCCTCCACGAAGTCCAACTCCAATTTTTTACTTTGTTACAAACAAATTAGTTTTCAGATGAAATTGTCAAATTGTAACAACGTTCTCAATTGTCAGCAAGTAATGAGTTTTTTCCGCTTGAGCGGAACAAGTTGTGTCGGGGAAAAAATATTTTTATAAGTCAACCGATGGAATGTTTAAGCATAATGTTATAATTTGTCAAAAATTGTCTAAACGTAAAATTTATTTCTTAAAGTCGATGCGAAAAACAGTCAATCGAAATGCTTAAAATTGTCAAGGTTGCTGGCTTTTTAATTATTAGCGGTAACGTTTCGCGGCTTTGCGAAGGTGGCGATTTTCACCACTAAATTTCAATCGAAGAACTGAACTTGAACCTACCACAAAACTGTCATACGAAGCACTGCACCGCCACTTTTGCAAAACTGCTGTTGGCAGCTGGTGTTCTGTCGTCCGTGCTTGTAAACCATTGTCTTTGTTGAGTTTAACGGTCTTTTTCGTGTCGGTTTGTATGTCGGGTGTTTTAATTTTTTCAAGAGGGAGGGAGAAAAAAAATTGAATTTCTTTCTGCTTTGGGAAAAGCACACTCTTTGCCAAGTTTTGGCTTGTGTGTCGGCTGGTGCGGCTTTGGCAATGTGCTTGCAATTGCGTGGGCATTAATTTTTCTTTTTTTGGGTTTTATTTTCTAATACTTTCAAACTTTCCATATAATTTTTTTCTGCTTGGCTCAATGTTTTTTGCTGGTACTTTTTATATTCTGTGGTAACTTTTTCAATAGCTATTTCGTGGCTGATAGCGCCTGCACCTTGCAGTAATTGTTCACCGCTCATGGTCAAAATTTTATCTAAATGTTCAGCCCAATCTTTCATTGTCATTGCTTGTTCGCGTTCGGCTTGACGCTCGGCAAAATCTAAATACCCCGATACTATTTGACCAAGCGAACGAAGCTCTTTTTCGTCTAAATAATTTTTTGCTACCACCACGTCTTTCAAGTACGGACGACTGCCAGGGAAAGTCATCAAGCCCATAAATTCTTTTTCGGCATCGGCACGGGTAAAAATAACTTCGGCTGCTGTTTGTCCATGTACGGCATAATGAATTTTGTTTTGCACCTTTTTGAAAAATGTAATTGAAACATCTGCCTTGGGGTCGTAATCAATGCTGGTTGAGTAAATATCAAGCACCTGTCGGTAAAATACTTTTTCGGAAGCACGAATATCGCGTATGCGCTGCAACAATTCTTTCCAATAGCCACCGCCACCCAAATTTTTCAGGCGTTCGTCGTCCATGGTAAAACCCTTGCGTATATACTCATTAAGGCGTTTGGTTGCCCAAATACGAAATTGAGTTCCACGTTGAGATTTCACCCTATACCCTACAGAAATAATAACATTTAGGTTATAAAATTTTACTGGTTTATCTGAATTTGCAATGTGCAAAAATTGCACATTGCTTTTCTCTTCCAATTCGCCTTCTGAAAATATGTTGGCAATATGCTTGACAATTACACTTCTATCTCTTTCAAACAATATAGCCATTTGCTCTTGCGAAAGCCAAACCGAATCTTCTTCAAAACGAACGTCTACCGATATTTTCTCGTCTTCGGTTTTGAATAAAATAAAGGCCGAATGATTATTTTCCATGGCTACCTCCTTCTATTATTGCAATTTCATCATCCGTTAATTCATATAATTTATAAACCATTTCATCTATTTGCTTTTCTAATTCACTGGTATCGGCTTTGGGGTTGGTAGCTTTGGCAGAAAGGATTTGGTCAACGAGGGTGATGAAAGGTTTTTGTTGCGTTTTAGAAACTTTAGGTAATGGGAAATTTTTAATATCTTCAACCAAAATTTTAGGGAATGCACCTTTTGTAGCTTTTGGCGAGGAATTAAAATGATAAAAAGACATCAACTTAGAGTTTAATATACCACAAAGGATTTTTGATGAAATTTCTGCCCCTTCTAAAATAACGATAATTGCAGGGTCGTGGTAATATTCATTGCAAGGTAAAGCACAAAAAACACTTGGGTTTGTAATTTCTCTAACTAATAATCTTTCCCCAGTAAAAAATTTAGGCTGACGAGGATTCGCTAGACCCTTACAATAATCAATGTATTCCTTCTCTTTCCATTTCAAAGCATATTTGTTTACATCTTCACCCCACAACCATCTTTTTGAAGTTTTTTTAGAAAATGAATTGTAATGATAAACCCTACCTTCAATTACTTCTTTAGATTGTCCTTGATATTTATCATACGCTATTAATCCTTGTGATAGTTCTGGAAATAAAGAAGATAGTATTGCCTTTCCCTCCTTAATTTTTTGAATTATTTGAAGAGTCGAAATATCTAATTTGAAAGTTAAAGCCCAATTTTGAATACTTTTTAAAATATCCTCATTACTTATTTATTCTATCTTTCTACTTAATAAGTCGGTTATACTTTCTGTTGGTTTCGTTTTTCATTCCAAGTTCAATATTCCATTTTTATTGTCAATTTGCTGTGTCGCTGTCTTTTTTTCGCTTGTGCTAACATTTGAGGCTAAAAGCTGGCGGGCATTTCGGAGCGCTTTCCTGTCAAGCCGCTATAAATTTTATTAGATGTAACACCCTTGAAATTAGCACTTTCCGCCCAACGATTTATACACTTTGTTACCCGCCGTTTTTCTTTTCAATCTGTTTTAATATATCGTTCATCATTTCTATTTGTGTTTTTTGCAACTCTAAAAGTTCTTGCTGTTGGTCCATAATGAAATGGTCAATTTTTTCATGTAGTGTCCGTATCTCTAATTCAGATTTAAGGTTAATCATGTAATCTTTCTTAGCCCTATCCCTATCTTTTTCTTCTTGTCGATTTTGACTCATCATAATCACTGGAGCTTGTAACGCCGCTAAACATGATAAAATCAGATTTAGAAGTATAAATGGATAAGGGTCAAATCCTTTATTGACAAGCCAATATATATTAATCGAAATCCAAATAAAGATAAAAAATCCAAATGAAATGATAAATGTCCAACTGCCACCAAATGAAGCAACTTTGTCAGCAATTCGTTGTCCTGTTGTTAAAATCAGCTTTTCTTCACCGTCAATTTTATCCGTTAAGGTATTATTGTTAGTCAATGAAGACAATACGGTCTTTTCAAGTTCTGTAAGTTCGCCAATTTCCTTAACAAGATAATCCGAAATAGCTTTTTCTCTATACTTATTTAGTTCACTAAAAGAAAGATAACTTTCATGAGTAAAATCAGGTTTTTCTCTTTGTATTAAATCCAATATTGAATGTCTAATAGTTTTAGCCGGAACTCTTTCAGAAATTGGAAATTCTTTATTTGAAATATCACTACGAAATGTTTTCATTATGTATGTTTTAAGTTTTTTCTAAAATGGCATCTAACGGAGGGTGCTATGAAACGCTGCCAAGTCGATGCGGGCGATGTCTTGTCTGCCCGACAAAAGGTTGAAGCGGTGAACTTCTGCCGAAGTAACCACTTGATTGGCAGTGTTTTTATAGCACATGTTACCAGCTTTTTTTATATTTAATTCAATCTTTCTTTTCAATACTTCTCTTTTCAAATTAAAACTAACAATAAATAAGATTACTTAAATATTTCATTAATTCCTGCAACAAATTTGTTTTTTCCACCATTCGCAGGATGTCTAACATATGTGGAAGTTCTATTTAATTCTTTAACCTTTAATTCTGATTTTCTTCCAACTGCAACAATAATTTCAATTTCAAATATTTCTAGTAATTTCATTAAAATTTTCTGCCCTAATTCTAATTCATTTTCATTCGGAGTACGATTTGTACTAAAATCTTTACCATCATATGGATGAAAAGGAAAAATATTCCAAATTAACGGTTTGTTTTCAAAATCATTCAATGCATTCCAAACAATTGTCGCAGACTGTTCGCTTTCAAAATTATTATTTATAAATTGAAAATTTAATTCCTTAAAAAACAAATGATTTGATAGAATTTTCTCACTCGTAAAAGGAACACCTGTTAATCGACAACCTTTATAACCAGGAGCTTCTCCTAATAATAGTATTTTAGGTTTTAATTTTTTCATGTGAACAAAATATGTTAACAAATTATGTTTTCTAATAAGACTCTCTCTACTGTCTCCAAAATATAAATTTTCTGAAAACCCCAGTTTTCCGTTATTTTCATTTCCTAAGTCTTCAATAAACTTTTCAATTTGATTCATAATTATTTTATTTTGTAATACATTTTCAAAATTCCTAATTGCTGGTAACGTTTTGCAGCTACCCGAAGGTGGCGATTTCGAAGCACTTCACTGTCAACCAAGCAGAAACTTTGATAGAAGCACAGAGCTTGATTTAACCACTGAACCGCCACTTTTGGGTAGGTGCTGTTAGCTGTGGTTTTTCTCTATTTCGTCAATTGTTTTTTCAAGTCCGTTTTCGCTGTTAACTAATTTTTGTATTTGTTTTGCCTTGTCGTATAGTTGCTGGTTGGTTAAAAGTTCTTGTACACTTTCTAAAAATATTTTCTCTGTCATTTTACTTATTGGTGTCGGTTTAATTGCAAGTCCTTTTTTATAAGTGTGTTGTCCCCAAAATTTCTGGTCACCAATAGGGTAGAGAATTGGACAAATCATAAAAGGCTTTCCTGCTCTCAAACATTCTGCTGTTGTGCCAATGCCACCGTGATGAATTATTGCTTTTGTCAAAGGAAACAGTTTTTCATAAGGTGCAGAAGTAATCACTTTTATTTTTGGGTTGTTTTCAATTCTTTCTGTTTGGTCAAGTCCCCATCCTTTAACCACAATTATCCTTGTGTCAAACTGTTCTGTCAATTTGATAATGACGGTCTGCAAGTCAAACGAACTCTTAAAAGGCATACTTCCAAATGTCAAAAGTAGAGGCGGTTCGCCTGAATTGATAAACTCAGAAAGGTCTTCCGATAAATCTTCGTCTGCTAAGCCAAACCAAAATCCGACAAAATGAGCACTATCAGGATAATCTTTAGGTTTAGTCAATAAATGCTCACTTATACCGTATAGAAATTTCGTTTCAGGAACTTTATATTTCTTAGGCAAACCGATACTTTCCCTAAATTGCCCAATAGGCTTTTTAAGCATACTAATCCCTAAATCTGTCAATTTATAGCTAAATCTGTTCAAAAAAGATGGAATTGGCAACCCGCTAAATGCAGGATTGGCAAACTCGATTGTTGGCTGAACCGCTGGAACTACCATTGCTCTAATCATTTTTTCAGGAAACAAGTCTGCAAAGCTGTCCGCCATTGTTTTAACGTGATAAACAACTCTGTCGCTTTCTTTTGCTAAATTGTAAAATTCAGTAAGCGATTGTCTAATTAAAGGATAAATCCATTTGTCTAAATTCCTTCTTATGGCAAAAGGATTGCCTTTCATTATTTTTTTACCTTCCTCTGATTGTAAAATGGCCTGGTAGTCAGCTTCTACTGGCACAAAGTCTATTCCGTAGGATTTTACAAGCTGCTCAAAGTTTTTAGCAGTTGATAAAGTTACTTGATGTCCACGTTGTTTGAGTGCTTGTCCCAAGACTGCATATGGTTGAACGTCTCCACGTGTTCCAAGTGTCAATATAGCTATTTTCATTTCTGTTACGGTCGTTTTTTAAAATCACAGCTAACGGACGAGGCTAAAAGCTGGTGGGCATTTCGGAGCACATCACTGTCAACCTGCGATAAAGTTTATTAGGTGAAGTGCCTTTCAAATTGCCACTATTTGCCCGCTTGATTTTAGCCTTTGTTAGCGGTTGTATTACTTTGTTATCCATATGTTTATCAAGTCATTAAATTTTACAAGGTCGTCAATTTTATCTATTTTTTTCACATTCCAGTCTTCAATATATTCATTAATCTCTTTTGAAGACATTGCTTCTTCAATTGTAATTTTTTCTTCCATTGAAGTTCTGCGGTAAAACTCAGTTACAAATGCTTTATCGTCAAATATTCCAGGAATCCCGACTATTAATTCAAAATTTTCTAATGGTTCATAGAAAACGAACCCATCAAAAATATATTCAAAATTAACTGTTTCATAATCAGTACCACCAAAATTGTACATGTTAAATTTTGTTTTGCCAAATGGCGTATCTTTCAAGTCAAATCCAACATTTTTATTACCCGTAAATCTAAATGCAGCATCCCACCTTCCATCTGCAATTAATATTGGATTTTGCGATGTTGGGTAATAGTTAATCATTATTCCCTTTGTAGAATTAGGAAATGTTTTGTAAATATACTCCGCTGTACTGTACGTTTTTGGTTCAGTTGGAAGTGGTATACATTTGGGTATTCGAGTATATCCATGGTAAGTATTCATAATTACAAGTGCCTTCTTCTTATTGGGGTTTCTATATTTTTCCTGAAAATATTTTCTAATAAAATGTTGCGCCATAATAGTATTCCTATCTATCACTGGTGGAAAATTGTTTTGTGGTTCCATCATGTCAAGGAACATATTGTATTGTTCATTGCATTTTATTGAATCCCATGAGAACATAACATCCAATGGAAACACCTGAATTTTTTCATTCAATTGTCTTTCCTGATTTATTTTATAAATGTTTTCAAGCAAGTAGAAATAGTTATAATTTGGCCATAGGGAAAACATATCAAGATTTTTAAAAATAGCCAGTAAATGCTCTTTAATCTCAATCTCTGTCAAGTTTTCTTTAAGTAAAAAATCATTGATTTGCTTTCCAGAATTGAAAACCCCAACTTCCGTATAGACATTTCCTGTAAATCGTTTGTCCTTAATAATATCAACGATCATTTCGTATTGCTTAAATTCGCGATGATCTCGTTCGCATAAAACAATAATATCCTTTTCTTCAAAAGATTTTAGCACATACTCTTTGGGTGATAAAAATGTTTTACCGCTTAAAAAGTCAACAAAAGGTTTTATACTGTCATTTGGCAATGGCTGAGCTAATACCGCAGAACAGAATACTATTAAAATCAAAATTGTCGTCACTATTCTTTTCATGTCAATTACAATTGAGTTTGTTTGTCTCTTAATATAACCGCTAACTTGTTTATACCAGCCATAAACCTGCACATATACAACAAATCGCTGTTGGCTTTGTGCCATAAATAGCTGTATTTATTTCTTGTACAAATATAAAAAAAATATTATTATAAATCATCAAACGGACTTTTTATTTGTTGAATATTCTTTGTGCTTACATGCGTATATATCTCTGTGGTTCTGCTACTGCTATGTCCCAATAGTTCTTGAATGTAACGAAGA
>Ga0210044_10005169_pt1 | contig 17762 bp, 10 predicted proteins | sample CryGey13umfilter_2_FD_183959 | JGI IMG/M metagenome (GOLD analysis project Ga0210044, IMG submission 183959) | Groundwater microbial communities from aquifer in Utah, USA - Crystal Geyser 4/9/14 3 um filter (SPAdes) (version 2) | ecosystem: Environmental > Aquatic > Deep subsurface >... | reverse complement strand
GGCCCGCCGCGAACGACCGATACGGAACACGCCGCCGCTGCATGACGACACACGCCCCACGGTGCCGTACGAGCCGGTCCAGCGTCTGTCCGGAGGGATCGAGGACATCCCCACCATGCCCAGCGTGGATCGCAATCCATCCGACGAGCATGCGGTGCTGCTCACCACACCCAGGCGAAGCCACGCGCCGGCGCCGGAAGCCGTGGCGGACGACGACGACAGCGAGCTGGTGGTGCTGTTGACGAAGAAGAAGCCGAAGTAGCTCAGCTTCGGCGCAACCGCTTCACCGGCAGCGTGACCTCCACCAGCCCACCATCGCGACCGATCAGCGCCAGCGGCGCATTGCAGGTCACCGACTGCCGCCCCACCGTGACCTCCACGAACACGACCTCGGGCCCCTTTCCTCGAGGCTGCTGGGTCAACACCCCCGGACGATCCGGACTCATGCGGAACAGGTGTTCCTCCTCGGTGGTGAACTCCCGCAGGTCATCCAGGGCGCGCGCCTCGAACCCCAGCTCCCGGGCCCCGGTCTGCAGCAGGTGGCACACGGTCAACAGCTCGGCCTCCACCTTCCGCGCCTCGTCGGTTGCGCCGTCCGAGTCGGCCATGAACTGCTCCCGCAGCCGCTGGTACTGCGCGAAGGCCTCGCCGTACTCCTGCTTCAGCACGCGCTCGGCGGCCTTGAGGTTGGTCTGGCGGTAGAAGCCGGTCTGGAGGTTGATGTGCCAGCCGGCGGCCGCGAGCTGGCTGTTGGACTGGCTCACCAGCGACGTCAGGGTGCGGGAGATGCGCTCGAACGTCTGGGACTGGGACTTCCACGACACCTTGCGGCCCACCACCCGAAGCAGTCGCACCGGTGAGGTGGTGAGCTCCACCGAGCGCAGCCGGTGCCCGGTCTGGACGTCGCGGTCCAGCACCAGGACGCCCTCGGGGGGGTGAGCGTTGCCGTAGATGTTCTGGTACAGGTAGCGGCGCGCGCCCTTGGGGGACACCGGCTCGGAGAGCTGGATCAACGATCCACTCAGGGTCAGCACCAGCGCCGACCGCCTCGCGGTGCGCGACAGCGACTGCCGCTCCTTGAAGCCATAGTGCCCTGCCAGGGTCTGGAACGCCGACTGCTGGGCCAGGTACTCCTCGGCCTTGATGTCCAGCACCTCGTAGAACGGGGCCTCCTCCGGCACGCCCAGGATGGCCGACAGGTGGGACCGGGCCACCGGGTCGAGCTGGTTGTAGTACCACAGCGGCGCGCGGCCCTGCCCCTTGCCCGAGATTCCCATCTCACGGAAGCACTGCTCCAGCGCATGCTGGTGCCTCCGCAGCATGTCTACCAGATGCTCCCGTCGATTGGTCGCCAGGTTCCGGCTGCTCAGGGCATACACCACCGCGTCCAGGTTTTCGCGGCAGTGCTGCAGCTCGCGGAGCAATCGCTGGCTGTCCTCCGTGTCGGGGAGCGCCTGACGCAGCGATTCGATCTGCAGCGGTCGCCGCAGAACCCAAGCGTGTTCGTGTTCCTGCTGTTCACCTGTTGGGCTCTTGGTCACCGGTGGCATGCCACTTCTGACCATTATACACCTCGCTCCCGGAGCGCAGTAGCCCCCGGCCTCCTTGGGCTTGTGCAGCGACGCACAGCAGAGTGGTCATCCGCCGCCAAATATCAGACAATGGGGGCCCTGATGACGAAGCAGCAACAGGATGCAGGCAAAGATCTTCTGCTACGAGGCAAGCAGAAGGGGTTCGTCACCCTGGACGAGATCATCAGCTCACCGGCGGGCGAATCCACCGAGGCCATCGAGGACCTGCTCACCGAGCTGGATGAGGACGGTATCGGCCTGGTGGGAGTGGAGGCCGACGCCGAGATCGAGGACAAGGATGTGGCCGCTGCGCCCACGCGCTCCGAGGACGCGGCCGACCCGGTGACGATCTACATGCGCCAGCTCAAGCTGGTGCCGCTGCTCAGCCGCGCTGCCGAGGTGGAGGCGGCCAAGCGGCTGGAGGAGGCCCGGCTGGAGGTGCTGCGCGCGGCGCTGCAGACCACGGTGGCCCTGGAGGAAGCGCAGCAGATGAGCCGCCGGCTCAAGTCGGGCAAGCTCGATCCGCTGGAGCTGGAGGAGGATCTGGCGGAGGAGACGGCGGAGACGCCCGACACCTCGCAGGTCCGGGCGCGGTTCGACGGCCTGATGGAGGACCTGAGGCGCCTCCACTCCGCCACGCTGCAGATGGAACAGGAGCTGAGTCGCGGCTGTCCCGAGGCACGCATCGCCCAGCTGGAGCAGCAGGTGCAGGGGAACCGGCAGCAGATGCAGGATCTGGTGCTGCTGGTCCCGTTTCGCGAGGCCTACATCAAACGCCTGGTCAGCCGGCTCAAGGAGCTGCTGGCCCGGCTGGAGGACGCGACGGAGGAGATCCGGCAGATCGAATCCAACAGCGGCCTGACAGCGGCAGAGCTGCGCCGGCTGGGACGCGGTTCGCGGACCGATCCACCCGGTCCGGATGGCGCCGAGGAGGGGCACCAGGAGTCGCTGCGCCGGTTGCGCAACGCCGAGCGGCGGATCCGTACCATCGAGCGGCGCACCCACCTGTCCTCGGCCCAGCTGGCGCTGCTGGAGCAGGCCATCCTCCAGGGTGAGCAGCGCACGCAGCGCGCCAAGGACGAGCTGGTGCTGGCCAACCAGCGGCTGGTGGTGCACATCGCCGGCAAGTACGTCAACCGCGGGCTGCCGTTCCTCGAGCTGGTGCAGGAGGGCAACCTGGGCCTGATGCGCGCCGTGGACAAGTTCGACTACCGTCGCGGGTACAAGTTCTCGACCTACGGCACGTGGTGGATCCGCCACGCCATCTCCCGCGCCATCGCGAACCAGAGCCGGACCATTCGACTGCCGGTGCACATCCGCGACGAGATCCGACGCCTGGTGTCGGAGAGCCAGCGCCATGTGATGGAGTCCGGCCGCGAGCCCACCACCGAGGAGCTGGCGCAGCGCCTGGACATCACCGTGGAGCGCGTGGTGGAGATCATGGAGGCCTCGCGCAAGACCCTGCGCTGGGAGCTCCCGGTGGGGGAGGACGGCGAGACCGAGCTGGGGACGCTGATCTCTGACAAGGAGGCCCCGACCCCGTTCGACGAGGTGAGCAACAAGGGCCAGTGGGAGCGCATCCTGCGCGCGATGAACACCCTGCGCGAACGAGAGAAGGACGTGGTCTGGCGCCGCTTCGGGCTGGACGGCCAGCTGCCCCAGACCCTGGAGGAGGTGGGCCGCGACCTGGGCATCACCCGCGAGCGCGTGCGGCAGATCCAGGCCCAGGCCATCCGCCGGATCCAGGTCGCGGTGCGCGAGGCGAACCGCGTCCGCCGACGGTGAGGGCCGTCGCCCGCTGACTCAACCGAGGTACCACGGGAGAATCACGAACCCATGACGCGACTGGCGCTGGAGGCCTCCGTGGACCAACAGGCCACCTCGTGTGGGGTTTCCTCCGAGGCCCGTCCACCAGCGTAGATCGTCCAGCGCGTCCGAGGCCACGGTCCGACCGGCCTTGACCTCCAACGGGATCAGGCTGGCGCCGAGATCCACGATCAGATCGATCTCATGGCCCGTGGCGTCCCGCCAGTGGAATAGCGTCGGTTCCCGGCCCGCGTGCTCCATCGCCTTGAGCATCTCGGCCACCACGTAGGTCTCGAAGATCGCCCCCCGGAGCGGGTGGCTGGCCAGCACCCCGGGGCTGTGGATGCCGAGGAGGTAGCACACGAGGCCCGTGTCGACGAAGTGGAGCTTCGGCCGCTTGCGGAGCCGCTTGCGAAAGCTCTGGTGGTGCGGCTGCAGCAGCACCACCAGCGAGCCAACCCGCAGGGCGGTGAGCCAGCTCCTGGCAGTTGGTTGGCTGATCCCTGCATCCTGGGCCAGGTCCGCGAGGTTGAGTTCCGTTCCCGTGCGAGCGGCGGTCAGGCGAACGAAACGCTCGAACCCGTCCAGGTCCATGACTCTCAGGATGTCTCGAAGATCGCGCTCGACGTAGGTCCGCTGGTAGTCAGCGAGCCATCGCACCGGATCAAGGCCCTGGTCGTGGATCCGCGGATAGAAGCCGCGCCAGATCATCTCCCAGCGCTCCTGGTCAGGAGGTGGCGCCGGGGTCTGCTCGAGCAGATCGGCCGCGCCCACCAGGGGGCGACCGAGCAGCTCGGCAACGGACAACGGCAGCAGCTTCAGCACCGAGGTGCGCCCCGCCAGGCTCTGGGACACGCCTTGCATCAGCAGCAGATTCTGCGAGCCAGTCAGGATGAAACGACCGGGGCGGGGCCTCTCGTCCAGCTCGACCTGGATGTACGAGAGCAGGTTCGGGACCCGCTGCACCTCGTCGAGGATCACGTCGTCCTGCTTCAGGTCATCGAGAAAGCTCAGCGGGTCGTCAAGGGCCGCCTGACGGATATCCGGGCGCTCCAGCGAGAGATAGCGGTGGTTGGGCAACACATGGCGAACCAGCGTGGTCTTTCCTGACTGGCGTGGCCCGATGAGGGTCACCACGGGCATGTTCGATGCCTGCGCCTTCAGGACGGGGGCCAGATGTCGATCATACATAATTGTAATTGTTTACTAAATGATGCGCAATGTCAAATCGAAAAACAGATTTTCTTTCCGGCACGCGCCTACGCCTCGACGAACTCCAGCTCCAGCGGGCCCACCTGCAGCCGGTCTCCGGACGAGAGCTGCACCTCGGCGGTGAGCCGGCGTCCGTTGTGCAGCACCGGCTCGCCGTCGGCGGCTGGCTCGAGCCAGTAGCCGTCCGGCTTGCGCACCACCGTGGCGCTCTCCGCCTCCAGGCTGGTCTCGGGCAATGACAGGCTGTGGGTCAGCTTGAGGCTGGCGCCCACCGGCAGCGTCAGCTGCTCGCTGCCCACCATCATCGCCAGTCGCGCTCCCTCCACCGGACGCGGCGTCACCTGGACCGCGTCCTGGTACCGAGCCGGCGCGGGCTCCTGATACTGAACCGGCGCTGGCTCCTGATATGGCGTCGACTCCTGGTACGGCGTCGCGGCCTGCATCTCCTGCATCGCGGCCGAGTCGCCCCGTCCGCCCTTGGTCGCCACCACCTCCTGTATCACCGAGGGCACGCCCACTGACACGTCCACGGGCTTCGCGGGCTGATCCAGATCCCGCGCCTCGACGTGCTCCGTGATGAACCGCATCTCGAACGGTCCAACGCGCACCACGTCCCCCGGGCCGAGCACGCAGGGGCGGTCGATCTTCGTGCCGTTGAGGTAGGTCCCGTTGGAGCTCTGCAGGTCCTCCAGCACGTAGGTCGTGGGGTCGCGCTGCACGATCCGGGCATGGCGCCGCGACACGCGCGCGTCGCCCAGCCGCATGTCGCCGGTGCGGCCGATGATGAAGGACTCGCCCAGCCGCAGCGGCTCGGTGGCGCGATCGTCCAGCAGCACGAGCTTGGCCACCACCAGTCCGGAGCTGTGCGACGCGGCGAACGGCATCTGGCGCACACCGGGCAGCGCGGGGGAGGACTCCATCAGCTCCTCCGCCGAGAAGATCATGCTGTGTTCCTGGACCTCGAAGTCCTCACGGACCATCATCTCCCCGGTCTGGGACGCCCCCACCGGCGCGGCGCGGGGCCGCGGCTTCTCCCCGGCGAGCACGGCCTCCACCAGATCGCTCAGATCCTGCTCGGTGTAATCCGGGGCCGTGCGTTGCTGGTACTCGTGCAGCGCCTCGCGGAACTCCACCGCCGTCTGATACCGCTGCGCGGGGTTCGGGATCAGGGCCTTCATCACCAGCGCGTCCAGCTCCGCCGAGATCTCGGGCCGGCGGCTGGACGGCCGCTCGATGGTGGCCTTGCGCACGCGCTCCAGCAGCCGGGCCGGGTTCTTCTCCAGGTACAGCGACCCCATGGTCAGCGCCTCGTACAGCACGATGCCGGCGCTGAAGATGTCAGCCCGCTGGTCCACCGTCTCGCCCCAGGCCTGCTCGGGCGACATGTAGATCAGCTTGCCCTTGATCACGCCCGCCCGGGTCTTGTGGCTCAGGTTGGCCGCCTTGGCGATGCCGAAGTCCACCAGCTTCACCTCGCCGTGGCGCGAGAGCAGGATGTTCTGCGGGCTGATATCCCGGTGGATGATGTGCAGCGGCTTGCCCTGGGCGTCGCTCTTCTTGTGTGCGTAGTCCAGCCCGGTGAGCGCCTGGTGCACGACGTGGATCGCGGCCTCCACCGGGATGTCGGTGTCCAGGTCGCTCAGGTGTCGGAGCACCTGGAAGAAGTCGGCGCCGTCGACATACTCCATGGAGATGAAGTAGCAGCCGCCGATCTTGCCCAGGTCGAAGGTCTGGGCGATGTTGGGGTGATTCAGCCCCACGGTGATCTTGGCCTCGTCCACCAACATCTGCACGAACTGGGCGTTTCCGGCGAACTCCGGCTGGATCACCTTGAGCACCAGCTGCTTCTCGAACCCGGCCACTCCCCGTGTGCGCGCGAGGTAGATCTCTGCCATCCCGCCCACGGCGATGAGCTTCTCAAGATGGTATGGGCCGAAGTAGGACCCGACCTCGAGCGTCCCGATGGTCATGTCAGCTCGATACTAAGGGTGAGCGCCCCGCTCTGCAACAGTCCCGCCCGGCGCTCCCGCACCCCCTGCGGAAACCAGGATCGTGGGCTCTCCGCCTCCCTCCCGGCCGCCGAGCTCCATCAGATCCAGCTCGAACAGCGCCACCGGATGCACCAGCTTGTGGCGCTCGAGCACCTCGGGGTGCAGCTCACCGACGATCCCTGCGTCCCGCCGCCGCCCCTCGCGCACCAGCACCACCCGCGCTCCACGCCCCGGGATGAAGCACGGCGAGTCGTCGGGCTCGGTGCACAGCTCCCAGCCGAACTCCCGCGCCAGCGCCTGGCACACCGCCCGGATCTCGGCGTAGTCCGCCCGCGGTCCGATCACCCCGCAGGCCACACGAGGCCACTCATGGGCCCCGGTCTCCACCCGGGCGTCCTGAAACGAGACGTTCCCCACCTCGAAGATGCGCTGGGGCAGCTCGTGGCTCAGGTTGTTGGCGAAGGTGTCGAGCAGCCCGGCCACCAGCGTGGGGCGGATGATCGTCTGCTCCACGCTGATCGGGTTGTCGATCTGAACGCAGTCCTCCCGTCGCGGCATGCGCAGCGCATCGAAGGCAGCCTCCTCGCTGGACAGGATCAGCGTCAGCACCTCGGAGTAGCCCAGGCCGCACATCGCCCGGCGCACCACATCCATCTCGCGTTCGGTTCTGCGCTCGCGACCCACAGTCATGGTGGGGACCATCATCGGCACGATGTTGTGGTAGCCGTAGGCGATGGCCACGTCCTCCACCAGATCGATGGGGTGCATGATGTCGTTGCGATAGGCCGGTACGCTCACCGCCAGTCGGCCTCCCTGGCCCTGCTGCACCGCGTGCCCCATCTGCTCCAGATGCCGCTGCACGTCCGCCGGGCTCAGATCCACGCCGATGGTCTGCGCGGCCCAGATCGGGTCCAGATCCACCTGCTGCGGCGTCAGATCCGGCGTCACGGTCTCGCCACCGTCCGCGCCGACGATGGTCACCTGCTCCAGGGCGATGCGCGGATCCAGCTCGGCCAGCGAGGTGACGAGGATGTTGAGGCAGCGGTTCACGATGCGTTGACCGGAGCCGGTGACGTCGATGAAGAAGCCGCGCGTCGCGCCGTGCACCCGGGTCTGCTCGCTGTTGATGATCGGCGGCATGGACATCACCTGCCCGGCGGCGTCGGTGAGCAGCGGATAGCGCGAGAACTCGTGCAGCAGCCGGGCGTAGGCCTTGCCCTTGGGGTGCTGCTCCAGCACCTGGGCCGGGGTCAGCTGGCTCGCCTCGTCGTGCGAATCGTACCCCAGCGGCACGAAGCGCAGCTCGTCCCTGCCCACCGACCGGTAGTGGAGCTCGGGCCCGGTGAGCCGATCGAGGTCGTAGACCCCGATGGAGGCGTGCTTGCGGTCGCGCCCCAGCGCCCAGTGCAGGTTCTCCTGCAGCTTCATCACGACCTTGATCTGGTCGTCGTCCAGCGCGAGGTTGCGCACGATGGCGCAGGCGATGGCCGGGCGGTTGCACGCCAGCGTGGCCACGGATGCGTCCACCACCACCCTCCAGGTGGGCCGACCCAGCTCGTACCGCGCGGGGCTGGCGCTCTCCTGCAGGTAGTTGCGCAGCACACGCGCCAGACCGCCGGGATCGAACATGTCCGGGCGCACCGCCAGCAGCTCCATGCGGATCACGTCCTGCGGCCCCAGCTCCGCCAGCTGCCCCGGTTCCAGCCGGAAGTCGGCGCCGCAGCGATCGCAGCCCACCGGCGGGTTCTCGGTCTCGGTGATCTCCGTCATGTTTTCGCACCGCAGGCAGTGGAATCGACGCACGGTGGCGTAACCCTCCACGTCGCAGCCCAGGTGCTGCAGGTGCTCCACCAGTTCCTCGCGCTCCAGACGGGTCGCGATGCGGGTGAGGAGCATATTGACCGGGATGCCTACCACCGGCATAGCGCGGCCTCCTTGAGCCAGCTCATGCGGGCCCGGTAGAGCTCTCCGATGCTGGAGAGGTTGTAGCGGAACATGGCCAGCCGCTCCAGCCCCAGGCCCCAGGCCAGCACCGGCGCCTTGCAACCCAGGGGCTGGGTCACCTCGGGACGGAACATCCCGGCGCCGCCCATCTCGACCCAGTCGCGCTTGGCCTCGGCCCAGACGAAGATCTCGACGCTGGGCTCGGTGTAGGGGAAGAACGCCGGACGGAACTGGAAGCGGGAGAACCCCATCTTGCTGTAGAACGCGCTGAGCGTCCCCAGCAGCGCGGCGAAGCTCGCCTTCTCGTCGATGATGATCCCGTCCACCTGATGAAACACGGGCAGATGCTTGTAGTCCACCGTCTCGCGCCGGAACACCGGGCCGACGCAGAACACCTTGCGCGGCGGCCGCGGATCGTCGGCCAGCGCGCGGATGGTGCAGGCTGTGGTGTGCGTCCGCAGCACCGGGCGATGGGCCAGCCCCAGGTTCCACTCGTAACGCCACCCCACCGACCCGGTCTCCCCGCCGCTCTCGTGCGTTTGACGCACGCGCTGCACCAGCTCCTCCGACGGCAGCCGGCAGCGAGAGGGGTTCCCGATGTAGAACGTGTCCTGCATGTCGCGAGCCGGGTGATCCTGGGGCTGGAACAGCGCGTCGAAGTCCCAGAAGCTGGACTCGACGTAGGGGCTGACGATCTCCGAGAAGCCCAGCTCCAGGAACACGTGGCGCGTCTGCTGGAACACCGTGACCAGCGGGTGCTCCTTGCCGGGGAATACCGGTTCGGAGGCCAGCGTCACGTCGTAGGGCCGGATCTTGGCCTCGCGCCACTGGCCCGAGATCAGCATCTCCGAGGTGAGCTGCGTCACCTCGCGGCGCGTCTCGATCCCGCCCTGTATCAGGGCGCGTCCGCTCGCGGACAGCTGCACCATGCGACGTTTGCGCTCCTTGCGGTCCACCACCCCGGTGCGACCCTCCAGCAGCGCCAGCCCCGCCGTCAGATCCACACCGCGTCCGGCGATCGCCTCCGGGGTGGCCGATCCCAGCTCGGCCAGCGCGGCGATGAGCTGTTCGTCGGCCCCCGGCGCGGCGTCCACCGCCTGCCGCCCACCGTCGAGCAGCGTCACCTGCTGGCCCTGCTTGTCGGCCCAGCCCTTGGTCTTGAGCCAGCGCAGAGACTGCCCCACCTCCTTGGCCTCGAGGCCGCTGAGCTCCGCCAGCTGTTGCATCTCGGCGCTGCCCCCGGTGCGCTGCAGCGCCTGGACGATCGCACGCTCCGGCAACGGCCCACCCGAAAGCGCCTGTCCCTTGGAGCCCAGCTTCAGCTCCAGCAGCGTCAGCTCCTGAACCTCGACGTGGCCCTGCTGGCCCAGGGCCAGGCAGCTGGCCGTGACCTTGGACTGGTCCTGGCCCAGCCGCAGCGCCAGGGCCTGCACCTCCACCGGCTGCGTCTCGTCGGCCAGCGCCATGAGCACCTGGTGATCGACCTCGGGTATCACCGTCTGCGACATCTACATCTCCTCCAGCACGTCGATCCCCAGCAGGCCCAGCCCGGCGCGCAGGGTGTGGCCGATGGCCATCACCAGCAGCAGCCGCGCGGCCCTCAGCTGCGGATCCTCGCAGGTCACGATGGGGTGGTTGGCCTTGTCGGTGAAGATGAAGGCGAAGCTCTTGCACAGATCGAACAGGTACTCCGCCACCCGCGAGGGATCGAGCGCACTCGCCGCCCGGCCCACAACGTCGGGGAACGTCGCCAGCAGCCGCACCAGCTCCAGCTCGCGCTCCGTGCCCAGGCGCGCCAGGGTCTCGGGATCCGGCGTGAGCTCGACCTGCTCCTGGCCCTCCTGCGTCGCCCGACGAAGCAGCGACCGCGTACGGGCGTAGTTGAACAGGCAGTAGGGGCCGGTCTGTCCCAGAAAGTCGATGCTCTCCCGGGGGTCGTACTCGAACGACTTGCGCGGCGTGAACTTGAGCAGGAAGTACTTCAACGCCGCCATGCCGATACGCTCGGCGCGATGCTCCAGCTCCGCGGGGTCGATGTCCGCGGTGTGGGCCTTGCCCTCCCCCGCCCGGACCGCGGTCTCCTCCCGGGCCAGGCGGTGCATCTCGTCCATCAGATCGTCGGCGTCCACCACCGTGCCCTCGCGGCTCTTCATCCGCCCCTCGGGCAGCCGGATCATGCCGTAGGCCAGGTGGTAGCACGCCTCCGACAGCCCTGGCCGTAGCAGACCCAGCACGCGGAACAGCACGTCGAAGTGGTAGATCTGCTCGTCTCCCACGACGTAGATCAACCGATCGGTGTCGAAGCGGTCGAAGCGCTCGGCGGCGGTGCCCAGATCCTGCGTCATGTAGACGCTGGTGCCATCGGAGCGCAGGAGCACCTTCTCGCCCTTGAGCCCCACCTGCGCCAGGTCGCAGACCACCGCACCGTCGGGCAGCCGGCGCAGCACGCCGCGGTCCAGACCCTCCTGCACCAGCGACTTGCCCAGCTTGTAGGTCTCGCTCTCGTACTGCACGTGGTCGAATCCCACCCCCATGCGCTGATAACTCTGCTCGAACCCGGCCAGCACCCAGTCGTTCATCCGGCGCCACAGCGCGCGCACTTCGGGGTCCTCGTCCTCCCAGCGCAGCAGCAACTGGCGCACCTCGGCGCCCAGCGGCGAGTCGGTGTTGAAGTAGTCGTCGCGGTAGCCCTTGAAGAACACCACGTGAGGCTCGGGAGCAGCGGCGGCCTTCTCGTGCGCGTCCAGCGCCATCCGGCCGTCGCGGGTGCCAAGCCACTGCTGCAGGCGCTGCCGGGCCACGTCGGTCTGCTGCCACGCCTCGTACTCCGCCGCCAGCTCGCGGTCGAAGCGCACGTAGTAGTCCCCCACCAGGTGGTCTCCCTTGCACCCCTCGCGTTCGGGATCGGTCCCCGCGCCCCACCGCTGGTAGGCCAGCATCGACTTGCAGATGTGCACGCCCCGGTCGTTGACCAGGTTGATGCGCGTCACGCGGTGGCCGTGGAACGCGAGGATGCGCGCGATGGACGAGCCCAGCAGATTGTTGCGCAGGTGCCCCAGGTGCAGCGGCTTGTTGGTGTTGGGCGCCGAGTACTCCACCATCACGTGCCGGGCCGGCTGCACCAGGTTCGAGCCGAACCGCTCGCCCTGACGCAGGATCTGCGTCAGCACGACGTGGATCACCGCCTGCGGGCGCAGCTTGAAGTTGACGTAGGCCTTGTCCGTGTCCACCTCGGCGATCAGCGCGTCGGGCGCGATGTGCTGCGCCACCTGCCGGGCAATGAGCGGCGGCGCCTGGCGCAGGACCTTGGCCAGGGCGAAGCAGGGAAACCCGTAGTCGCCCATGGCTGGATCGGGCGGGGCCGCCAGCTCGGGCTGAAACTCCGCCTCGACCCCCACCGCCTTCAACGCCTCCAGCGCCTTCTGGCGCAGGTGCTCCCGGATCCCCGGGATCGTCAGTTGATCCAGATCGAATGCCATGGCGAGGCAGCGTAGTGCAGTCGGCCAGGGCAATCAAGCGCACCGCGCGCGCCCACGGGCGTGCTCCACTTTGGGCTCCAGAGTGGCTCCCCCGCTCCGCGCGCTCACATCATGGGCGTGTTGTCTTTCGCAACGCGGGGTCCTCGTCGGGGACAGAAAGACACGCGAAAACACCGTGGCCCACCCCTTGCAAACCGCCCGCCGAGTTGATGTGATATCAAACAGGAGGCGCTCTCGATGATCCGACTCAACACCTTCACAGCAACCCTGGCGCTGACTCTCATCGGACCGGCCCTGGCCCTGGCTCAGCCCACGGTGGACGGCGTGATCGACGCGCAGTACGGCAGCCCGGTGGCCACCGACGCCACCGGAGACGGCAACGCCAGCCCCGTGATGGATCTCACGACCCTGCACCTGTGGCACGACACCACCGCGCTGTACATCGCGCTGTCGATCACGGGCAACATCGCCACCACCACCACCAACTGGGGCAAGTACGTGATCTACGTCGACACCACCAACGATACGAGCGGCGCCCAGAGCGACGCCTGGGGCCGCAAGGTGGTGGTGCAGGATCCGCACAAGCCGGAGTACTCGATCAACACCTGGGTCGATCAGCTGCCCTACGACGCGACCAGGGTCCAGCTGTGGCAGTGGTCGGGGAGCTGGACCCAGTCCACCACCGGCGCCTCGGCGGCGGCCCTGGTGGGCGCGAGCCAGGGCTCGGTGATCGAGATCAAGCTTCCGCTCTCGGCGCTGGGCAGCCCGCAGAAGATCTGGGTCGAGGCCTACTCCACCGGCAACGGCAACACGGACAACGCCCAGGACACGGTGAACAACCCGGCCGAGGACTTCAACGCCACCGACTGGACGACCCAGGCCCAGCTCAAGGTCTCCACGGAGTACGACCTGAGCGGCACCTCCCCGGACGCTGGACCGCTCCCCGACGCGGGCGCGCCCGACAGCACCCTCGTCGGACCGGAGGCCGGGACGCCGGACCAGAGCGTGGTCGCCGACCTGGCGCCAACAGCGGACCAGCAGCCGTCGTCCGACACCGGACCCAGGCCCGACGGCTCCACGAGCGACAGCGCCGTGGCCGACCAGGGCATCTCCGAGGCCGGCGCCTCCGACGGACCGGCCGCCGACTTTGGCGCCACGGCGGACTCTGGCACGACCAAGACCAAGCAGGACGAGGGCTGCGCCTGCGCCGTGGGCGCAGAACCAGATGGCGCGTCGCTGGCGCTGCTGTTGGTGGGGCTCGCACTGCTGGGGCTCGGGAGCCGGCGCCGCCGCCGGGGCTGACCTTCACGGTCCAGCTGACCGAACCCGCCTCAGATGCCGAAGATCAGCGGCACCTTGGACTGCTCCAGGATGCGCTGCGCCGTGGAGCCGAACAGCATCCGACGCACCTTGCCCGTGTCGTAGGCGCCCATCACGATGGCGTCCGCCTCCTGCTCCTTTGCCACGTCCAGGATCGCCCGGGAGGGCTCCAGGTTGCGCACCACCACCTCGGCCTGGATCCCGTGTTCCGACAGATACTCCACCCCGTCCTCGAAGTCGTCGGACTCGTAGGTCCCGTCCCGGTCGGCGTGGACGATGATGTACTCCGAGCCCGGGAACGGCCTGAGGTGCACCATCATGTACAGCACCCGGGAGCAGGTCGCCGACATGTCGTGGGCCACCACCAGCTTCTTGATCTCACGGAACTCGTCGGGCACCACCATCACCAGGCGCGTGGTGATGTGCAGCATCTCGAACAGCGTGTCCCCGGCCTTCTCCTGCGTCTCGAACTGGAAGTTGATGTCCCGCGCCATGACCACGATGTCGGAGCGCAGGGCCCGGGCCGCGATCACCTCGTGCACCGGGCCGGCGTCGTTGATCGTGACGACCTTCACCCGCCGTGACTCCATGTCGGCCTTGAGCTCGTCCAGGAACGTCCCCAGCGACCGGCGCGCCTCGTCCAGCCGGTGCTCCCGCATCCCCTTGGCGTAGTGGCTGGCGCCGGTGCCGGCGGTGGAGGATGAGCGCTCGATCCCCGGCACGTCCACCACCCCCAGGGCGTAGACCGTGGCGCTGTGGCGCCGGGCCAGGTTCTCGACGTGGCGCGCCGCCGCCCGGCTGTGGTCCGAGATGTCAACGGGGAACAGGATTCGTCGGATCATGTGTCGCTCCTTGCCGCTATCTTAGCAGACAAACCCGGCGCTCAGTCCACGGTGATCGACTTGCTCACGTTCTTCGGCACGTCGGGATGCACCCCGTGGTCCTTGATCCCGATGCGATCGAGGTACGCCTTCTTCCGCAGGCTCATCTTCAGCGCCAGACGCTGCAGCGCCACCGTGGCGGAGAACACCACCATCAGCGTGTCGCCGGTGCGCGGCAGGGTGACCACCACCTGACGGTAGGACGGGTTGTCGGCCGGGGCCTTGGTCGCCGCCTGCCGCAGCGCCGGGTGGTCCTCCGCGATGACCACCGTGCTGGCCCCGCGGATCTTGTGCGTGTTGATCTGGGACACCGTCAGGTGCACGTCCTGCTCATCCGGACCGGTGACGTAGATCAGCGGGTAGTCGGCATACAGCGCGGCCAGCAGCTCCTCCCGATCCAGCAGCCGCTCCAGCAGCTCACGCTCCGGTGGGCTGAGCGCGAACGGCGTGGGGTGCAACGCGAACACCGAGTCCGTGACGGCCTGGATCAGGCGCTGGATCGACGCGCTGTTCATCCCCTGCTCCGTCGCTCGACGCGCCAGCAGCTGCAGCAGCTGGCCGATCTTCTTCAGCAGCGCATCCACCTGCAGCGGGCCAAACAGCGTGTTGAAGCCAAGGATCGTGTTCGGCCCGTGCTTGAACTCGGAGCCCTCGAAGCCCTCGGTGTGGTTCAGCACCACCTCGCGGATCTTCAGCGCCCCCTCGCGTGCCACCGCCGTGATGCGCGTCGCGAGCAGGTGGATCGACGGCGCCAGGAACAGCTGCTGCGCCGCCAGCTCGAGGTCGGTGTCGGTGGAGTCGAAGGTCTCCCGGATCAACGCCGGCAGGCTGGGCAGCTTCTCCAGCCGTTCACCGATGTCCCGCCGCATCTGTTCGCGCTCGGGGGCCGCGGCCGGCAGCTGCCCCAGCCGCTGCTGCCCCAGCCGCAGCGCCAGGCAGTACAGCACCGCCATCTGGTTCATGAAGCTCTTGGTCGCCGGCACCGCGATCTCCGGGCCGCAACGCAGCGGGATCACCAGATCGCTCTTCTCCTGGGCCAGCGTCGAGTTCACGTTGTTCACCAGCGCCACCCGGCGGATCTGCTTCCCGCTGTCGATGGTGAAGTTCATGATGTCGATCAGATCCTTGGTCTCGCCGCTCTGGCTCACCGCCACGAACAGGTCGCCGTCGCGCAGGGAGTGGGCGTGCTGCCCGCGGAACTCACCCGGCAGCAGCGGCAGCGCCTCGGTGCCGGCGATGGTGTTGAAGAACAGCGCCGCGGCCTTGGCCGCGTGGTACGAGCTGCCGCAGCACACGATATAGATCCGGCCGCCCAGGCGCATGGTCTCCAGACACCAGTCCACGAAGCGATCCACCGCGGCGGCGAACTCCTGCACCTCGATGCGCTCCAGCAGCACGTCCATCAGGCGCACCGCCAGGCGCGCCGTGTCGTCGCCCGGGCGCGCGATGCGCAGCAGGTCGGTGAAGAAGCCCGCCTCCGACGAGACCAGGCGATCGCCGAGCACCTCGGGCGGGGCGTCGGTCCCCTCCCGCCGCACCGCCTCCGGCACGCTGGCGATCAGCGCGCGGAACGGCGGAATCGCCACCAGCTCGCGAAACTGGCCCTGGATCTTGTCGTCGTCGTACTGGTCCCGCAGCCGGTCCATGTCGCGGGTGATGTGCTCCAGATCGGCGACCGGGGCGGCCTCGATGTAGGGCCGCAGCACACGCGAGGCCTCGCTCCCCCCGAGGAACAGCGTGATCACGTTGCGGCAGGTCTGCTCCTGCGCGCTGATCTCCTGATCCATGAAGGTCTCGAACGGGGGGATCAGCGCCGTGTCCTTGGCCCGCAGCCGGCTGCGCACCGGCCCGCGCTCCAGCGCCTCGCCGGCCCGCGCCCGCTTGCCGTCCTCGATGGCGTACACCTGGTAGCCCGCCGCGTCGTACTCCACCATCTCGCCCTCGTTCAGCGGCACCACCACCCGTGTGAGCTTGAGGATGCTGGACAGATCCGAGGAGGCGATGGTGAAGTGGCCCCCCACGTCGTCCTGCCCCAGACCGAAGTACAGGCTCGAACCCTGCTTCACGGCCCACACGCAGGGGACCACCGGATCCACCACCACCGCGGCGAAGGAGCCCTCGAGCCGCGAGGCGGCGGCCACCAGCGCCGCGCGCATGGCCGCCCGCCGCCGCTGCATCGCCTCCCGCGGGGCGCCGGTGGGCTCCCTCGTGTCGCGCGCTACGCTCCGCACGCCAGGGCGGCCCCCCCGCTCCGCGCGATCCAGCTCTCGGGCGAAGTAGTGCTCCACCGTGTGCACCACCATCTCGCCATCGTTGTCCGAGCGCACGGTGTGCCCCTCGGAGACGAGCCAGGCCTTGAGGTCGTCGCAGTTGGTGACGTTCCCGTTATGCGCGCCGTAGATGTGGGTCTTGCACCGCACCTCGTGCGGCTGGGAGTTGGTGTCCGTCACGGCGCCGAAGGTGGCCCAGCGCACCTGGCCGCACAGCACCTGCCCCTGCAGCGGCAGGATCCCCAGCTGGTGCACCATCACCGACGGCGCGCCCACCCCCTTGACCAGCGTCACCTGGTCCTCGTGCTGCACCGCCGCCCCGGTGGAGTCGTAGCCCCGATACTCCAGCGTCTTGAGCAGCTCCGCCGCGATGCGACCCATGTCCTGTCGCGACCGTTCGCAGATCAGACCGATGACACCACACATCGATGCACCTCTTGCTTGTTTCGTGCTGATACGTCCCGCGCGCGCCCACGGGTTCGCTCCACTCCGTGCTCCGGGGTGGCTCCCCGATTCCGCGCGCCGTCCTGTTACCACGGCCTCCCGCCCCACGCCAGCGCACCGGCAACTCCCGCTTCGCCCGCGCGGCTCATCGCGGTACCATGGGCCAATGCGGACCTCGAGACTGGTGTGTGCGGCCACGGCGCTGGTGCTGGTTGGCTGCGGTGACGACGCGCCCAACAGACCCTGCACCACCGACACCGACTGCACCCTCCCCGCCGTGTGCGGGGTGGATCAGCGCTGTGTCACCCCCGACCCCGCAGCCGACGGCAAGCCCTGCGCCCACCCCGACCACTGCGAGAGCGGGGTGTGCTTCGACGCGGGCAACGGCGGGCTGTGCATCACGCCCTGCGGAGAGCCGGCCGACTGTCCGGTCGCCGCGCCGCGCTGCCTGCCGCTCGTCGGTGACACGCTCCCCACCGGGGGCAAGCCAGCCGCGAAGCTGCTGTGCCAGGCCCCGGGCACCGGGGTGCTGCACCTGGGCGAGGCCTGCACCGTCGACGCCGACTGCGCCAGCGGGATCTGCGAATCGGGGCGCTGCACCCGGGTGTGCGCCAAGACCTGCCCCGGCACCATGGGCTGCGAGCCGGCGACCCTCGCCGGCAGCCTCGCCGCCAGCGTGTGCCACCCCAGCCTGCTACAGACCCTGGAGCTGGGCGCGGTGACGGTCCCGGCCACCGGCCTGGTCACGCCGCTGACCTTCACCATCGCCGCCGGGGTGCACTCCTTCATGGCCCTGGCCGACGACAAGGACAACCTGATCGTGGCCCTCACCCGCCTCGAGGGC
>Ga0210044_10005167_pt1 | contig 17766 bp, 22 predicted proteins | sample CryGey13umfilter_2_FD_183959 | JGI IMG/M metagenome (GOLD analysis project Ga0210044, IMG submission 183959) | Groundwater microbial communities from aquifer in Utah, USA - Crystal Geyser 4/9/14 3 um filter (SPAdes) (version 2) | ecosystem: Environmental > Aquatic > Deep subsurface >... | reverse complement strand
TAGCCGAACGTTTAAGACCGAACGTGTCCGTTATAGTCTTAGCCACAGAACCATTAGAAGATATGTTGGAGGATACCTCCCCCAGCATCAATTTTATCAGTGCTCTACCGTCTTGTTTCTGACCTACCTCACTTGTGACTCCCTCACCCTTACCCTGGAACACTTGGATAGTAAGCTGAACCACTCCTCCATCGCTGCCGCCACCGCCGCCCACGGACAGCACGCCAAGCCTTCCGCGGCTATCCTGCTTAACGGGCATGATAGCCTCCTTGCCATCCTCGCCAGCCTGTAGCAGCTTACCACCCGCCATACCTAGCAGGGTAGGCTTGCCGATAATGCCGCCGTTAGCGTAGTTCTGGATCGGCATACCGGCCTCGAATATGCCGCCCTTGGCCGCTAACCGGCTGGCATCGAACCCAGCATCACCTACGCCGCCCTTTATACCTGTAAGGGAGCTACCCCCGCCCAGGAAAGCGCCTAGTAGACTCCGCAGAATGGAGGAAAGAAGTATCTTAGCTTCCATGCGAATCAAGTCTGCGATTATCGAGCTAGCTAAGGACTTAAATCCCAGCTTCCCAGTCTGCGTGAACGATACGATACTGTTGGCCATCCCGTCGAACGCGCCAATCGTTATATCTCTCACCGTTATGGCTGACTGTGTAGATGAAGATATAAACTCCTCAACTCCCACCCGAAGTCCTGACCTCCAGTCATTAAGGGCTTCCTGACGCTTATTGAACGCCTCAATCTCGTTTTTCAGTAGTTCTTGCTCAGCACTATCTATCTTCGACAACTCTGATATGTACCGCTCGTTGTTCTCGGTAGTGATTTCTCCAAACCTATCTGCCAGAGTCATACGCTCCCTATCGACTTGAAGGCGTATGCTGTCCAGCCTAAACGCTATCTCGCTTTCTGCACTACTCCTAGTTATAGATCTAATTTCATCGTCAGCGGCTGCGATCTGATTCTTAGATATCTTCGCCAGCCTATCGGCTATATCCGCAGAAAGCTCGTCTACTCTGGCCGCTTCCTTATTGGCCTGTGTCAGCTTATCCCTAGCGATAAGCTCATTTAGAGCTAATCGAGCACCATCTTTGTGAGCCTCATTTATCTTTATATTACCCGCCTCTAAGTCTGCAAGAGTCTTGATGGCTACTCTACTAACTGCTGACAACTGTACCTGTCCATCGCTACTAGCGTCCAGCAGAGCATTGTTCTCTGTAAGAATCTTGTTGAGAGCCACTAATCCAGCAGCTTGCTGTCTAGTCAGTCGTTCGGCTTCTTTCTGTGCATCGGACTTCACTTCTTTTCTAGGTTCCTGGTCTTGGAACCTACGGTTGATAGCATCAATTCTTGCCTGCTGCGCTTCCTTGGATACCGTCGGATCACTTACTCCCGTTCTAGCTGATATCTCTAGCGCTTCCGCAGTTTCCTTGGCTTCCTGGCGCAACTCTCTCTGCCGTCTCTTTTCTCGAACAAGTTTGGTGTCTATTGTGTCTAGTCTAGTTACTAACGCCGCAAACCTACTGACATCTCGGGCTTCCGCTGAACTAGCCTCCGACTCAGCTTGTGCGTCCCTCTTAGGAGCTAAAATCTTTGAGATAGACCTCTGAGCTTCCGACAACTTGCGCAGCGTATCTTCAGCACGGTTCAGCTCGAATCTGCCGAATATGTCTAGACCACCGTCTTTCTCCTTATCCTTAAGCTCATCTATCTGAACTAGCAGTCTAGACATCTGAGAACTAAGACTACTCAAAGCTTGTTCCGCGTCCGGAACAATGCTGAAGTTGCCTATAGAGTCGAGTGCCCCTGAAAAAGCATTAGATATCGCAGTACCAAGTTTAGAGAATACGCCAGCAGAATCCTCAGTCTCCTTCCGCATACGTGCCAGCGCTTCACTGAATAGTCTTACACTCTCCTCCCCAGCCGCAAACGTATCACCAGATAGCTCTAGCTCTCTAACTGATTCAAATGAAGCCACGCTTAGAAACCTGAACTGCTTATTAACCTCTATCAATGCTTGTAGTGGTCTATCTCGCAGCCTATCAATTATTTCTATCGTCTTCTCTACCTGCGTCCCAGTGACGACCAGATTATCTAGAGCAGTCTTAGCCGTCTGACCTACTCTCGCAGACCCCACAACTCCAGAAGCTATTACTGCCTTGACAGCATCCTTGGCAGAACCTATAGATACGCTGGCTTCTGCGAATCTTCTGGACATTTCTACAGCGCCATCTGCGGTAAGCCCACTGGCGGAGTTTGTCCGTATAAGAGCCTTTTCAAGCTCCCTATGCTCTATGGCCAGTTTTAGCGTGGCCGCTGCCATAGTACCAAAGGCAGCCGTAGCAGTCAGAACTACTGGGCCTAGTCCGGTGAATGCCTTCTGTATCAGGTTAGTGCGGTTTCCCAGTGTAATTAAAGATCCCTGGAACCGGGTAAAGTCCCCTCTCTGAAGCTCGTTTATAAGAACTGCGTATTCTCTAACTACCTGACCAGAAGTAAAACTAAGCTCCCGGTGTTGATTACTGAGTCTCTTTGTAGACGCAGCATTCTTCTTATTCTGCGCGTCCAGTATCTTCTGTTTTTCAGCCACCCTCTCTAGGGTGATTGCCCTATCACGTAGAGTGTCCGCATACTCTGCCTCGGCCTTAGTAAGACCCCGTACACTAAGTCCGAAGTCATCCGATCTCTCATTAATTCTTAAGAGATTAGTCTCAAAATCTTTAGAAGATCTTCCCGCTCTAACTCCAGCAGCGGTCAGATCGTCCAAGTTCTTGGCCGCAGTAACAGCAGACGTACTGTCTATTGCTATGACGCCACGGGTAATTTCGTCAGCCACTGTGCTTTATCCTATCTAGGTGCATCAGTGCATCAAGTTCCCACTGGGACAGTCGTATATTCCTCATCTTAGACCAGCTATACACCCGTTCCCAGTCAAACACTCCAACATCCATTGACCATCGCCACAAGTAGACAAACTCTCGCGGTACAGTTCCCAGCCTATCTAGCTGCTCTGGACGCTTACCGGATATCTTTTCCACTATCTTGTAGTGGTCAAGAAAAGTCTGATTGCTTCCCTCAACAAACTTACTGAGAGCCGTTAGCTGCTCGGCCCACTCATAGAATCTGTCGAGGGACTGCAGAAAAAAGACTTTCGGTCGTCCGCCAGATTTATAACACTGTTGAGCACTGATCGAGAGTTACGAAGAAACTCCATCACATTCTCTGTGGTGAACTCTTTATCGAAGCTCCAGCCCACCACCAGCGACGCTTGAATCCTTAGCTGACATTCCTTAGATATCTTCTTTCTCTCTTCCTTATTGGAATTCTGAAGACTCTCAGAAACAATGGACAGTGCCTCATCCCTAGCCTCAGCGAAAGAATCGCTAAGACTAGATATCACGTCAAGATAGTCCTCCGTACTCTCGAACGTGACTGGATCTACAAGGTACATCCTTCTCGGTATCTCTGCACGAGACCTAGTGTTATATCTTTCTATTGACATGAACTACTCCTACGGATTCCTGGTTATTTGGATATTAGTCCCCGTAACAGGGTCTAGTAGAGCCTGAAACGGCATCGTCACACTTATGCTTCCCTCCCCAGCCATAGGAACGTCGCCGCCAGTGAACTTAATCTTCGGAAACAGGATGTCGTATGAACTTACCCCGTCAGACGCAGACACCTGTATAGAAGATGTTACCTCAGATATGAACTTCTCATATAGGTTAGCCGTCTCGAAGAATGCTACCAACGTTCCAGTCACATTACTACGAGCGATGTTGGGTTCCAGTGAAATGTCCGTACCTATTACGAACCTAGAAGACAAGCCGTTAGCCAAGTTCCAAGAAAAGTCGGTTACTACGCCTATAGGAACACCACCTTCTAGAACTGTGCCACCAAGCGCACTCATTGGGGCTGTAGTGGGCGCCGCTGGATACGTCGCCCCTAAGATAATAGCCGTATCAGTGGACATATTCTGTCCCAGGAACCCAAACGTCATATCAACTAGACTACCAGTCGTCATCGGCATCGCCAACGAATCCACCTGAACTCCAGTGTATCGAAGAAACTGATTCACGTCATTGAATCGTCGCTCGATAGTAAATGAAGACCGGAGCACGCCAGCCTTCAGCACATTGGCTGCCCAAGCTCCCCCTAGCGCGTTCTCTAGAATATCGTCAAAAGAACCAAAGGAAAGCTCAGTAACAACATTGCCCGATACTGACCGCGTACCATGTCTGAAGTCTGCAATCTGCCTATCACCTCTATTTTCCTCTGACTGCATGATCGCCTTTGCAAGATTTATGGACGTAGTCTTGTGACGAAGTGCGTTGAACACTGGAGTTGCCGGAGTAACCCCATAAGTGACTTCCTTTATGAACCCTATGCTGTGACGTGACCCAGATGCTTGACTCATGGCAACCTCCTAAAAGACCTTGAAAACCAGTACACTGACACGGACTTAGTTACTGTACCCGTATCCCCTCTACGCTCAGATGATGGAACGCTCCTCCGGACATACGCCACTCCACTTCCTGCTGACAGCTTTCTACCTGCATAGAAGTATTCTAGGATCCTATCGACTATCTCGCTACCGATAGATGTATCCACTTCTGGAGGAACGTTAATATCCACCTGGAATATCCCACGTAGTTCGTCCTCTCCTCCATCGCCCATCGACACCGCACGCCTGTCCGTGTATAGGACGGCCCTAGACATATATACTTCTTGGGGCTCCACTCCAACGGGAAGGTTTACCCCAATAATGGGAACTCCCCCGGCAGCGGCCAGCAAGGACGCCCTGAGGGCTACTTCCACATCGGAGGTTAGATTGTTCATTTCCTAGACTCAATAAAGTCAGTTAACTGCTGAGGTATCCTGTCAATATTTACTCGAATCATGCCAGCGGGCGCTTTGGGGGAAAATCCGTAGCTGGCGGTGCCAAACTCAAGAAGCAGTACATACGGAACAGAATTAGTGAGATAAGAAACCTTGCTAACGTCCTTACCGCTACGGCTTGAAATCTCTCGGATCACCGAACTTCTACCCGGATCTATTCTCACGGGAACCGACTCGTCTATCTCTCCTTCGCTGGCCTTCCAGCCTCCTACCAAGGTACCAAAATCTACGGGTGTGTCAAGGACAACATTGGTGAACGTCTTCAACACAATGAACCGGTGCATGTCATCCATTGTGATCTTCATTTTGTCAGCAGAAGCCTTCAGCTTATCCCCAATGTCCACCAGAAACTTAGTCATTTTCTCGCCAGCACCATATGAAGAATGTCCACGCCGCCTGGACGTACGGAGTCACTTTCAATGACTCGGAATATCTCACCGTTCGGCAGCAGTATCTTGTCCAGTGGTTCTGGGGAGTACACTCCAGACACCATTATCAGAATCTGGTCTCCAGACTTAAATAGTGTCTGAATCTTCTCGGATATATAGGAGTTAGATCTAGTGGTGGGGTTATCCAGCACCGCCGAAACCAAGAACTCTTCTGTAGGCGCTGGGGATATAGTCTTCTGGGATATCTCATCATAGATTCCCGCTGACTTTCTGGTAACTTGAACCTGGACGCCCACCTCAGCTATCAGGGCGGATACATCTACGCTCATGGAAATGTAGTCTACCACTATCCTCTCCTAGACACTATCCTGCTACCGCTTCCTGATAACAGCCTGAGCATGCGATTGGCGTGGACTAGAATGGGAAGAATCCTAGAATCCTGCGCGACTTCTTGCTCTACTGGGCCTGCCCGAAACTTTATCACTGACGGGGAACCCGCCGGAATATTCGGCATCAGTTCCATACTGGTCAGGGCTATCATCAGCAGGGACTGGAGAAGAATAAGTTCAGAAGGTATCTCGTCTGCCTCTACCAGCCTCCCGTGAATGTATACCGGGAATCGGGGAAACATGAGAGATTGAGTAGACGATGATCTACTGCCCTGCATGTTGTCTTCCTGCAGGGCCAAGTAGTCCATGCTCTTTACGGACAGAACTTCTAGTTCTGCTGGCGCGGTGGGAAGCACTATCCCACGCTCTGACGCAATTGCAGAAACTTCAGCCAAGCCAACGAAGGAATTAGCTCCCAGTACGCCTGTCCCGTCTTCTACAATTATGGTCATCGTTATTCCTGCTCAGAATCACCGTGGCGAGCATTCCGGGCCAGCACTCGGGAGCGTACCGCCTTCATCTGATCGTGAACGCTTGGAGTATCTTGACCCCACTTACTCCGTGTCGAAGAATCAAAGTACCTGTCCCCATTCTTTTCAACCACCGGGCCAGAAGCTACTTCCTCTTCTTCCAACTGAATCTGCGGCTTCACCTTCTTCACTTTGGACATGACGATCTCCTGCAGGTATAGAAAGTCAGGTAGTCTGTCCATAGACTACCTGACACCACCACCACCACCACCTTAGCCGTTAGTGACAAGGAACGCCAACGGAATGTGCTTGCGATTGAACTTCCGAGTCCAGTTTGCAGCCAGCTTCAGATCGGCCCACGTCGGGGACAATCCTGGGCCGGACACCGTTGCAGAAGTGAAGTCATATCCAGCGGGGTGGATAATCCACTTCTTACGCGACCACAAAGTCTCGAAGCCACCGGCCAAACCACGCTCAGGAGCACGCTGGAACTCAGATGGCACCTTGACCGAGCCAATGCCCAAGCCGAACACGTTAGCGCCGAACAGCACACTAAGATAGGTCAGCTTCGGGTTAGCTCCGGTTCCTGGGAACACCGTGAGGCCGTCGTCCACCACCACCCGACGCCCGAGGTATTGAGGGATATCCGTGGTACCGTCACTATCCTTGATGAACGTGATCATGTCGTCAGTAATCATCTTGGCGTATACCACCGAGTGAACCGCTATGGTCTTAATGTCGTTCAGTCGATCACCAAGGGTGAGAACGGTGTTGACAAAGTTTGTTGCGTTGAACCGCATAGCCTCAGTTACAGAGGCAGTATCGGACACGCCCACATTCAGCACCATATCGCCAGTGCCGGCCACGTTATCGTTATACAGGCCAATACTCGCAGCCAGCAAACGGCGCTGGAGTTGCTCGGCCCACCATCCATCAATGTGAGACGAGACAAACTTCAGAGGATCAGAGCCAGAAAGCGGGGCCACCAAGTCAGAGGACGAGAAGCCCTTATTGAGTTCCGATATGCGAGTGATGAGAGTGTTAGAACTCACCTTGTCCGGAACTGCAATGTCTGTATAGACATCGTTCGGGTACGTGGGTTCTGAAGTGCTGTCTATCGGGAGCCAGTAGGGGATTGTAGCAAGGTTCCCCGCATTGTTTGCGAAGGAGTTGAGAAAAGCATTGTTCACCAGAATGCCGGACTTAGAAAAGGCATTGGTAAGTACGGAACCTTCTTCCTGGTAGGAAGCGAACACTTCCGGGATAAAGACATCAGACAAAGTAGTCTGGGGCATAGTAATCTCCTAGGTTGGTCAGCGGGTAGAGTTCATCAGTGCAACCTGACGATGGAACTCTGCAGGGTTCTCCTTCAGCAATTTTGCTCGCTGAGCATCGCCCATATCTCTGAACTTAACATCAGAGGCACCGCCTCCACCTTGACCCCCCGCAGCACCGCCGCCTGAGGAATCGGTTGCGCGCATTATAGCAGCAAAGCGCGGGTTAGTAAAGTACTCTGTCTTCAGCTCATCTGGGGTCATAGTGCTGGGCTTTCCGTCTGCCGTAAGTACCCGGGTAATCGGAGTGCCGTCTATAATCTCAACAGTGAGGCGATTCAGTATGATGTTAGAAAGTAGCTCCGGAGCTACGCCATCGAGGATGATGTCTTTCGCTATACTGTCAGCAACCTGATTAACGAAGACACGCTTGATAGTCTGCTCAAGCGTGCTCTTTTCCCTAGCCCCCTTTTCTTCGGCGGCCGCCACCTTTCCCTTCCACTCGCTCTCGAGACTAGAACGAAGTTCCTGTACACTGCTGCCCTGAGCGGCCACCAGATCAGCTATCTTGGCTTCATGTGCCGCCAGCTTTGCTTGGGCTTCTGCAAGCTCTCGCTCTGCAATCTTGCGCAGCCCCACCTCATGTTCCTTGGCACGCATGAGCGCGCCTCCGTCATCGTCTTCCACGTCCAGATGGAACTTACCGTCTGCTTTCTTAACGTAGAGGACTTTTACGGTATCGTCAATGCCGTCCAGATTTTCAAGAATTTTCTTAAGCATGATACTCTCCTGTGGGCCACCGGCCCGTTTGGTTTGGGGACACCGTCCCTATATTCCGGCTCTGCGGAATGCTGCCGGAAGTTTCTTTCTAAGCTCGTCCAGTGTAAGCGGCTCAAACTTAGAAGTAAGCTGTAGACGTCCAAAGTCTTCAGCGGATAATCCACCGTCCCTAAGTAGCTTGGCTCTAGTTACTCCAATAGCTATATTCTGGAACTCTTCAGGCTGAGTCTTCAACCACTCATAGTATGTGGTGTCCTGTGGAACAGGGCCGGTTAAGGATGATCTAGTCTCACCCTTAAGAAGATTGGCAAACTTCTCCGCAAACGTTGGAACTATCTGGCATCTACAGTTTGGGTGAAGGGGTGGAAGCGGCCCCTTACCAAGCTCAAATTCCATTCCGTCTAAGTCTCTATCTACCGGAGATGTTCTGTTATCCAGCGTAGACACCCACCGATACCCAGAAACAATATCGTCATTTTCCTTGAACAGCAGCGCCCTAGACGATGTAGACACATGTTGGGATGCTGTGTTCACTATGGTCTTATTGTGCTTTCCCAGTTTTGGCAGTAGCCCATCCGTGAATCTATTCTTTCGGGTTCCACGAAGAGCGCTGATCATCTCCTTGTTAGACCACCCTAGAGAAAATCCTCGCCTTAGCAGTCCCTCTACCAGAGCTATTTCTCGGGCCACCATCTTGTCTATCCATGGCTGAAGAAGTTCACCGGTCGATAGAAGGGGGTTCTTGAGAGAGTCATTGAATATCTGCTGTAGGGTCTTTTCAGCGGCTACGCTTATGCTTGCGGATACGGCAGATATAGATTTAGTCTCGAACTCATACGAGAACAAACCAATTTCCCGCATCCTGACTCTTAGATCTCTTGCGGCTGATCCCACCCCGCTAGACACTTTCTCAGAAACCTCGGCTATCAGCTTTTCCATCTGTGACCTAGATAGTTCCGATACCTCCCCTCTGCTCAGTGCTTCTACCACTACTCTATCTATGTCCTTAAGAACTCTGTTGAACTCTCTGGAGTCCTGTTCCTTCAGCCGCTCCAGTAGAACCTGGAGCCTAAGCGTTCTGTCCAGTAGATCTCGCATTAGCGGGCCTTACCAGTGTTCTTGCTGATTGGCGCTTCAGGCTGAGGATTAGGACTATTATTGTCCGCCCTAGTTACTCCGTCATTCTGTAGGCCCGGATCTACGCTTACCAGCGCGGCGCTCAGTGCGTCGGCTTCCAGTTCCCCTCTGGCCTCTTCATCCGCAAGAGTAGCCACTCCCACCCGGCGCAGAACCGCTCTGTACTCAGAGAATGTCAGAATGCCCCTCTGCCACTCCGCCAGCAACTGCGCCCTACCAGCGTTATCTAGCCGCAGTATTTCAAGGTCGGTATTGATCTTAAACTTCAGATCCTCAGACGGTGTAACTCCCATGAACAGGGACACGTTCTTCAAGGCTCGCGCATAGGCCACGTTTACGTTGGTTACTGCTGAGAGTAGCAGGGACGCCTCTGAAGCGTCCTCCATGCCCGCTTCTTTGGCCGTGCGCTGTACCGATGCCTGTTGCACCAGCCGAGCGCCTAGAGCCACCGCCTGACGCTCCTTGTGCTGCATTGCCTCGAACGATAACTGGGACTCTGTAACCTGTAGGTATGAAGCACTCGCGTCTTTAGGCAGAAGTATGGGACTACTACTCCCAAGAAGTATTTCTCCTGACCCGCCGTACACTTCTTCAACCCACGCTTCGTCCACCCCAGTTATTACAGGAGTTGGCTGACTAAGAATGAACACCAGTTCTTCAAAGTCCGCACTGTTCCGGTAGTGCGCAATATTCAAGTTGGCTAGGTCTAGAAGTGGACTTGGGTCGATTACTGGATCATTGTCTTGAGATCCTATGAACTCAAAAGGAATGTTATCCATGTTCTTTCCGTTCTGCTTAGGAAACACAGTAGACTCTGTCTTCTCAAGTCCAGTGTTCGTTTCCTTGTACACCTCTACGGAGTACTTCCCATCCACAAGACGAAGAACTCGAAACATGTTCTTCTCTACTTTCTTGAACCCGTCGTCTTCAAACACGTACTTCTCACGCAGAACCACCAGCGTCTTGGTTCTAATCCCATTAACGACCTCCACCCGCCAGTTTATTATGTCTTCAGCGGGGTAGAACAGGATTACCGGGCGAACTTTCCCAGTCAGCGTGTCCAGCTTAGACACTGGGGACGATGTCATAGGATAGTCCGCCAAGATTCCGGCCCGACCAATGCTCACCACGTCACTGAGGACTTTCTTGGACTGTTGCTGGATAGACACTGCGCCGCCGTCTATGTTGTCCTCTATAATGCTCAGCGCCCCCGGCAGAACCACTTCGGGACTCTTAGCGAACGCCTGACCTATCAGGCCCTGCAAAGTCCTAGACGTGAAGTTTGTGAATACCGCTCGAAGAAGATATGAAGAATACTTTTCTACATCTACCCTCTTCTGTGGGCTCCCAACAAACGGCAGATAGTCGGTTCTCGCCCGCGTAATGGCTGACTGGCCCGCTATCACATCCCTGACTATCTTGTAGTCCTTCATAGCCGTAACCAGTTCTGGAAGTACGTAACTGACGTCTGCCATACTCTATCTCCTACCTATTCCGATTCACTGCAAGATTCTTAGCGATTCTACTCTTACTCGCCAGCACCCTATACCTGACGCCATCCCAGGGATGGTCTTCGGCGTCCGTATCGACATCGTCCATGTTGTCCTCGTCTCGGGGAAGACAATAGATGGTCTCTATGGCTCCCGTACAGTGGGACATGAAGTATATGGCTGGCCCCTCGCGTCCTGGTAGGGCGGCTTCCAGCCTGTCCCTGAATAGCTGCGCTCCGTTCTTTCGGCTACCATCGGACTTATCACTGGGTGTCCACCGAACTCCTCTGTCGGCCATCTTCTTTTCTATGGTTTCCTGTCCTGCATCAATTACGTTCCTTATCTGATTATCCGCTGGACCGGGGGCTACGTTCCTCAGAATCCACTTCCCTGTCTTTAAGCTATTCTCTCTTTCGACTATTCCATCCGCCACGTCTGTAGCCGACATGAGCATCCCCCGGTTGCTTCCTATTTCCCGAGTTCCGTACCATTCATGGAACAGGATTAGCGATCCTCTCTCCGGGGCGAATATGGACTTATTGGGAAGCACTACTTCTTCCCCACTCGCTTCCGCCCACCATCCTACCCAGAAGGGATGATGCGATCCCCAGTCGAACGTCCGGTCTATGACTCTCCAAGATTTAGGAATTGGGAATCTCGGCACGACGTGATGGTTGGAATTCCAAAGATCGTCAAACATGCCTCCGGAGACCACGTCCCAATCTCCCCACAGCCACGCACGTCTCTTATTTGCATCAGATATAGACTCTAGTTCTGCGACATACTCTGGCGTTAGATGGATATTCTCCTTGTACGATCCGAATATTCTAACCTGAGTCTTAACTACATCTTCCCGCTCCTGTGTGCGGGGATTAAATACGTTTATGGCCTTACGGACTACTTCCCCCGGCTTGGCAACGTCTACAAACCTGCGCTTAACCCACGTATGTCCTGGTCCGAATGGGTTACCGGTCAGAAACACTTCCAGCGGAATTTCCGGCAATAGTGAGCCATCGCCCTTTGGATAGTTCTTCGGAATGAACGATGTTCTATTGCAGGACATCATAGCTTCATACAGTTCAGCGGTAGGATACTTGGTAATCTCGTTCCACCCTATGAACGGATACTCATGTCCGTGGTACAACCAGTAGTCCTTCGCTTTCTTGATGTGACGAAACAGTAGCTCCTCGCCGGTAGGCCACAGCCACCGGCCACCGCCACCGGCACCGCTGTATCGAGCGCCATCGCCAAAACCACTGAACCAGCGTTGGGACTTACTGATTATATCATCTAGGTTTCGGTACTGTCTGTCAAAGATTATTCCTCGCCAGAATCTACCGTACCCCATACCGACCAGTCTACGGAACCGCATTAGCTGCGCGTCTGTCTTTCCTGGGCCTCTGGTACCCTCATAGAAAATGTGGTTCACAGGTGCGCTAAGCGCAAGCGTCTGCGAACCACGAAGGGGCGTCCACACTACGTGAGGTATGACGGCAGTGCTACTTTCGGACATCTTCTTTCAGCCTCTGCTGACTAACCTGCGCAACCTGCTCCCATCCGGTGATATCTTCCGGATTTCCAGGAACGACAATCACGCCATTACTGCCCGGCGGCTCCTTGTCTTTCTCCGGGTACAGGTCTGTAATAGTCGCCAACTCTCTAAGCGCCGTATTCCTGGCACTGAATGGAGACTGCTCGTTGAACGCCACGTCAATGAACCCCGCAATGATTCTCTGGGGGGTTATCATTTCATCGATTGGGATCTCGTCAGTGGCTTTCTTTATCTGCTGCAGAACGGAGGCATCAGCCATCCACCTGCTTACAAATGTCTTAACGTTGATCCTAGGAACTCCGGCTCTAAGCGCCGCCGCCATTGGATCTCTGTCAAACATGTACTCTTTAACGAAGCGGGCCTGTGCCTCGTCTACGGAGTTCTTCTCGACTGGCTTATTCTTGGACACCCTTCTTCTCCCTACATCTTAATCCTAGAAAGCACCGTCTAATGGCCGGCCTCGCAGCCTCCTTGTCAAAATATGACTTAGCTAGCTGCTTATCAAGATTACACGCCTGTACCGCGGCCTGAGCACTTAGAGCGAATGACACTAATGATCCGGTAGTGCTTCTCGTATCTAGCATCACTGCCTGAACCGATACATGAGCTCCTTCAATTATTGTCGGCACCGCCAGCGCCGCTATCGGCGGGGGAGGCGGGGGAGGCATCACCAATGACTGCGATGCGCACGCCGTCAGGAATAACAGTGAGAAGGTAAGACCTAGAAGTCTCATTGGCGGTGGCCTCATTCTGGATTCTGTTCTGTATGGCGCTGGTCTCTGAACGTATGGAGCGCTGTCCTTCAAACCTATCCGAAGATAACTTGTCTAGCCTGCTCAGGTTTTCCTCGGCCTTGGATACTCTCTGGATCATTTCTAGCTGGGCCTTTCTTAGCTCAGCGTTGTCCCTAATCACGCCTCTAATGTAGACCACCGAGCCAAATCCCACAACTCCCATGATTACGTAGACTAGAAGCCGGATGGCTAAGGTGCTCATTTCTGTATTCTCCATCCTGGGTAGCCGCTTACGAATTCCCACCAGTTTTCTATACTGTTGCTTGTCATGCACATGGCCGCCACTCCACAGTAGAATCCTGTCATCATCCACGTTGGTGGTACTCCGTGCACCAGTGGCCCAACGGCCAAGTATACCGCGCAAGCGGATACCAGCACTAGAGAGATCCTTCGGAACTGACTCTTCAGGCACGTCACGCTCCTGGGCATGTCCCCCGCCTTCGACAGAACAGTTATACAGATAACTATCAGAGCAACAGAACTGACAAGCCCACTCAGTGCTCCGGCTCCTACGTACGTGTCCGCGGCGAACAGAACTACCATGACCGCAAAACATAGGATTATCGGGATTACGTGGGCGGCTACGGGCCTGCTGGATGCTTTTTCAGCTTCTGGGGATTCTGGGGATTCTGGGGATTCTGACTGAGTTAGAGTAGTGGGAGTCATTCAATCTTGCCTCCGGCCAAGCGAATTAGAGCGGACTTCAGCCCACTCATTAGGGAGGGCAGCCCGTCGCGTATCGCGGGCATCACCCAAGGGATTATTAGTCCGAATATGAACGCTAGTGGAGGCTGCAGAGGCTCAGGCCAACTCTCATGGAGTAGTGCGGGAATAACACTCACGCACACGGCTCCCGTGAACGCGCTGGCTATGATGGTCATGTACATATTGACTCGGGTGGTCTGATCTCGGGGCCACGCGAACGCGCATATAGCTCCCGCTCCCGCCATAACCAGAGCACTTACCGGCACGCCGAATAGGGGCACAGACATTCCATTGAAGTCATAGTTGCTGCCTACAGTAGCCGTGATAGCAGAGTAGAGGTACATCTTTATCTCGGTTACTTCTTCGTAGGTCACTCCCTACTCCTAGTCTATGTTTATCTGGAAGTGCGGTCTGTCTGTCTTGGGGGATTTCCAACTCCCTCCCCATTCTATGTCCGCCTTGTTGCCAGTGTCTCGCTCATACTCCTCCGCCGCTTGGGCGAACGCTGAGGCTATCTTAGGCCACAGACCTTTCTTCCCTGATTCATCCCAGTCAAGTTTGCCGTCTACGTATGGGGCGACATCTACCGCTTCTCCCAGAACGTGCTTGCTGCGAATGACCCATGTGACCTTCCGTTCATTGGGTCTCGCGTAGAACTCGGGCACCTTGATCTTTCTCAGGTCTTCACTCCTCCGGCCCTTCCCATAGAGGGCATACTGTTCCTCCAGCAAGCGCCTTCCCTGAATGACTGCGAAGTCCACTTCTGTGATCTTTATCGCTCTGGTCACTACTGCCGCCAGATCACAGTTGATCCGACTTATGTTTTTAAGACTCCTGGCGCTCAGCTTGAATTCCGACATTTCTGCTCCCGGTGGTGAGTGCTACGAATTCTTAGTCACATGTAATCTATCAGTTTTAGGATCCGAGTACGGGGACTATGACCCAGCGCCATACTCCACCGTACGGGTATGGTGCCCCTTGCCGCGCGCGGCCATGTGCGAGTGTGTCGCAACCGCATATTAGCCTGCCAGCATATGACGGCGCGATTGTAACACAGTCGAACAGCTAGCGCACGTACCGCAGCACTGCGCACGTTAGTCTATGCTGCGCCGCACCATGTGCGCGATTACCACAAGCCAGCCGAGTTTGCAAGTATTAGTCCAAGCGCAAGCACATAGCACACTGTGCCCGGTAATGCAAGTAAATTGGCCCTATTTATAACGGTGGGTCTAAATACCTTAATAAACAATGGGTTATGGGCTAGCAAAACGATGCGACCCGGCACTCTGGGCCAAAAGGGTATATATAACAACGGGTTACGGGCGGCCGTTTTGTTGTTTCGCTGTTTAATATTTTTTTAGTTAATGGGGGAAAATTAGTATTAACAAGACTTTAACACTTTGTTAACACGAAGTGTGCTAGTACCTAGTTAAGTAGTAAATTATATATAAGGCACTAAAAATAAAGCGTAACAGTGAAACAGCGAAACACGCGCGCGTAACCTACTGTTTAGCAAAGGGTTTTGGTCGTTGTCATTGTTTCGCTTCGTTTTGTCTTAATGCTAAGTTACTGTATTTATTGGCAATATACTGCACCGATATAATTTTCGCCGTACACGCGTGTAAGGCATTGTTTTTAGGTGTGTTTTTTCATGCCAACGCGCGTAACTTATATTAGCAGTCACTTATATAGGTAAACTCTGGGGTCGCCAAAATATATACTGTACTACCCAGTACATTAAACTGCGCAATCTTAGTAAAATGCGGCGAATAGTGGCCCCACGCGCCCACGCGCCCGCGCACAATTACACCACCCAGTTAACCACCGTTAAGCTGGCGAAACCGCCGAAAAGGCCCCCCATGTGGGCCAATGCGCACCGCGCAAACGCGCAAACGCACGCACGCGCAAACATCGAGCACGCGCACGCGCAAACATCGAGCACGCGCACGCGCACGCGCAAACATCGAGCACGCGCAAACATCGAGCACGCGCAAACATCGAGCACGCGCACGCGCAAACATCGAGCACGCGCACGCGCACGCGCAAACATCGAGCACGCGCAAACATCGAGCACGCGCACGCGCAAACATCGAGCACGCGCACGCGCAAACATCGAGCACGCGCACGCGCAAACATCGAGCACGCGCACGCGCACGCACGCGCACGCACGCGCACGCGCAAACATCGAGCACGCGCACGCGCACGCGCACGCACGCACGCGCACGCGCACGCACGCACGCGCACGCGCACCGCGCAAACGCGCAAACATCGAGCACGCGCACGCGCACGCACGCACGCGCACGCGCAACAAAAAGCCTACGCGCGAGCGTAGGCTTTTTGTTGCCAGCTTGCAGTGCAGTGCTGTTAGCTGTCGGCCACCGCGCCAGCTAGCAGGCTACCAGTTAACCGCACGCCCGGCCCAACGCGCGCGCCATCGCCCACGCGCACGTTGTCGCCCACAGTCGCGCCGTCGCCCACGTACGCGCCCGCGCCAATGCGTGCACGCCGCCCGATACGCGCGCCCGCGCCGATTACTGCGCACGCGCCGATGCGCGCACATGCGCCGATGTTGGCGCGCGCATCGACAACCGCATACGCGCCAATGGTGGCGGTGCGGTCGATGCTAGCTGTGGCCCCAATTATCGCTGTGTTGTCGATGCCCATAACGTGCCCCTGTTGTTTGTGGTGGTGGTGGTGGTGGTGTAGTGCTTACTGCAACATGCGCGTGCCAGCACGTACGCGCACAAAATCGCGCACAGTTACGCCCGCGCCGATAACGCAATCGACTGCAACGCGCGCGTACCACTGCACGCGCGCATCGCAACCGACGATTGTGCGCGCGCCGATGTGCGCGAACGGCGATATTTTTGCGCGCGCGCCGATTACCGCGCCCGCGCCGATACGCGATTGCCCACACACTTCGGCGCGCGCGCCAACTATCGCGCCCGCGCCGATAATCGCGCGATCGCCAACAATCGCGGTTGGGTCGATAATCGCGCCCGCGCCAATTACTGCCGTGTTGTCGATGTACCCGCGCGCGCGCAGTGCGCGTTCGTGCTCGACACTGGCGCGCATAGTTTCGCGCCAGCTTTCGCCCGTGTAGCCAGCAGCATCGCTCGGTTCGTTGTGCATGTCGTGCATGTCGTGCCCCTGTGGTGGTGGTGTGGTGTGGTGTGGTGTGCAGCTAGCTGGCATCGACAGCATCGGCGGCTTCGGCGGCTTCGACAGTCGCATACGTATCGACAACCACGCCGTCGCCAACTACTGCGCCCAGCTGCACGGTCGCGCGCGTGCCGACGGTTGCGCATATGCCGACGCTACCGTGCACCAACGCGCGTGTGCCGATAGTCGCGCCGTCGCCAACGCGCGCGCCAACGCCGAGGCCGACATGGTTCGCGATGCAAGCATCGCTGCCGACTACCGCGCGCGCGCTAATGTGGCACTCGCCGCCGATGTTAGCCTGCGCGCCGATAGTCGCGCGTGGGCCGATAATCGTATACTCGCCCACGGTCGCGCACATGCCCACACGCGCGCGCGACATAACCAGCGCGGCGTAGCCTACGGTTGCACCGGCTTCGACAAGCGCATTTACAGCGATCGTGGCGTAATCGACTACGCGCGCGCGTGCGCACACATGCGCACCACCGCACACATGCGCGCGTTCGCCCACACTCGCACCGGCATCGATGCGCGCATTACGCCCGACCACTACATGCGCGCCGATGGTAGCGCCCGCGCCGATTATCGCGGTATCGTGTACTAGCGCGCTCGCGCTAACAGTCGCGGTGTTGTCGATGTTGTTGGTGTGCATGTCGTGCCCCTTGTAGTTTGTGGTGTGTGTGTGTGTGTGTGTGTGTGTGTGTGTGTGTGTGTGTGTGTGTGTG
>Ga0210044_10005166_pt1 | contig 17768 bp, 15 predicted proteins | sample CryGey13umfilter_2_FD_183959 | JGI IMG/M metagenome (GOLD analysis project Ga0210044, IMG submission 183959) | Groundwater microbial communities from aquifer in Utah, USA - Crystal Geyser 4/9/14 3 um filter (SPAdes) (version 2) | ecosystem: Environmental > Aquatic > Deep subsurface >... | reverse complement strand
AAAAATAAAGAAATGGAAGAGTAGAAAAATGGTAGAAAAAATAGTTACAGGAGAGATTAAATTATAGTCCTTTGACTGTTATTCCGACAAAGTCGGAATGCAAGTTCTGGGTCTTGCTCGCGGAGCAGATGTCTGATTAAATATCAGGCATTTTTATTTTAAATATCATATCTGTATTAATTTATTCTTTTTATTATAATAGACAACATTATTATTAATTTTATTGGTGAAAATTATTCTTTCTATAATTTCAAAAATAATTCTAAAACTTTTGGGTTGGAAATACGAATTAAAATTTCCTAAGGGGAAAAAATTTGTAATTATCGCAGCTCCACATACAAGTAACTGGGATTTTTTCTTTTTTATTCTTTTATTGTGGGCTACAAAGGTAAAATTTGACTGGGCAGGCAAGCACACAATTTTTAGGGGACCCACAGGTATCATTCTAAAAAAAATGGGTGGAATTCCTATTGATAGAAGCGTTAAAAACAATTTGGTAAATATTATAGTTGAAAGATTTAATTTAAAAGAAGAATATATTTTCTTGGTTGCACCGGAAGGGACAAGATCAAAAACAAAATTCTGGAAAGCAGGGTTTTATTATATTGCTAAAAAAGTAAATGTCCCAATAGTATTGGGGTTTATTGACTACCCGTCCAAATCATTAGGTTTTAACCAATCATTTTTCCCTTCTGAAAAATTAGAAGATGATATTCAATTATTAAAAGACTTTTACAATTCTAAAAATGGTTTATACCCAGAAAAATATGGGGAACCAAAATTTAAGGTTTAGTGTTTAGATATATGTTTGTTTAACTAATTTTTTAAAAAATTTCATATTGGTTTTATTGGGGCTTATAATTTTGAGAATTTTTAAAACCCTTTTTCTCTTTATATTAGGTTTATTTTTTTCTTATTCTATTTATGCTCAAGACGGTAAAACTATCCTTTCCGGTTTTATTACAGATGGTGTTTCAGGCAATTCATTAGTTGGCACTAATGTAATGCTTTATAAAGATTCAATTGAGATTAATACTTACCCATTCAGGGGTGCTGCTTCTAATGAATACGGTTTTTATGCGATACCAAATTTACCAATTGGTAATTATATTATTATTGCCAGGAGTATTGGTTATAAAACTTTAATCAGAGAAGTTAAAGTTATTTTAAATAATGGTGTTATTAGATTTAATATTGAATTAAATCCGGTTGATATTGAACTTGGTGAAGTGGTAATTACTGGAAAAAAAGGTAATGAAGTAAAAGTAAGCACAATTGATATTCCCTTAAGTTTGATAGATAAATTACCCTCATTAAGTGGGGAAGTAAATATTTTTAAATCTTTAGAATTTATACCGGGGATAAAAACTTCTTCAGAAATATCTTCAGGATTATATGTTAGAGGTGGTTCACCTGATCAGAATTTAACTCTTGTAGATGGTGTGATAGTTTATAATCCCACTCATCTTCAAAATTTTTCCAGCACATTTAATTCTGATGCATTACAAAGTGTAAGACTTATTAAAGGTGCTTTCCCTGCCGAATACGGCGGAAGACTTTCAAGTGTATTAGATGTAAAACTTAGATCGGGTACAAAAGAAGGAAATAAAGTAAAACTAGGTCTTGGAATGATTAGCTCTAATGCAACTTTAGAAGGGGCATTGGGTGAAAAAGCAACTTATATTATTTCCGGAAGAAAAATGTATTACGATGCAATACAGAAAGCATTTAATAAAAACAGCACAATACCTAACTATAATTTTTATGATCTAAATTCTAAAACAACTTATAATATAACTGAAAACGATATTGTTACCATTAGTGGTATGTTCAGCAAGGATAATGTTTATAATCCGAGTAATTCAAAAGAATTAAACTATAATATTAACTGGCAAAACGGTGCGATTAATTTAGACTGGTTAAAAATAAATAAAAAATCACTTCTGATTAATAATTCATTAAGTTATGTTAATTATCAATTTAGAACATTACTTCAAGGTGCTAATTCTAATTCAACTGATAAAGATTATTTCTCTTTTTCGAAATTAGAGGATTTTATTTTTAATTCCCGATTAGATCTTTATTGGCACGAAGACCATACATTCAAATTTGGCGCACAATTATCTTTACATAATTATGAATTAATTTACAGTAATATTTTTGATCCACTTTTAGAAAGTGATCCAAACGGAACATCAAAAAATCAGTCTACAGAAGCTACATTATTCATGCAAGATGAATGGAAAATTTCTCAAAAATTAAAAACAAATATAGGCGGAAGATTATATTACTTTAAGACTAAAGATTATTTCAGGTTCGAACCTCGTGTTTCTTTTTCATATGCATTATCAGATAACTTTTCATTCAAAGGTGCTTTTGCTATAGCACATCAGTTTTTACATTTGATTGTAAGAAATGATATAAGCCTGCCAACAGATTTGTGGTATCCATCTACAAAAGAAGTTCTGCCAAGCAGATCAACCCAATATGTTTTTGGTTTTGAAACATCATTTGATGATAAAAACTATTTGCTTAATATTGAAGGTTACTACAAAGACATGAAAAATTTATATGAGTTTCAGAATTCGCCGTCTTTTAACTACATAAATGGTTCAGTAAATAATTTAATTACTATTGGTGAAGGTGAAGCTTACGGAGTAGAATTTTTCTTGAATAAAACTTCAGGTGATTTTAGCGGATGGATTGGTTATACACTTTCTTGGACTAAACGACAATTTGATAATTTAAATAAAGGTAAAGTTTTTTATCCAAGATTTGACAGAAGAAATGATGTATCAATTGTTTTAACTTATAAAGTTTCAAATTCTTTTGATATTGGTGCTACTTGGAGTTATGCAACAGGACAAAGAATTACTACATCTACAGGTCAATTTGGGTTTCAAGATATCGGACTGGATAATTCAACCAGTTTAAATTTTGATTATGATCAAAGAGATAATTATGAATTACCTGCATATCATAAATTAGATCTAAGTTTTAATTATTCCTTTGCCTGGAATGAATTACCTTTTAAAGCATATTTATCAATTTTTAATGTATATAACAGAAAAAATCCTTTTGCTGTTTTTTCTACAAATAATTCTTCTAGTACTAGTGTATTAAATAATCCTGAATTAAAACAAATTACTTTATTCCCTTTTTTACCAACAATTGGTATAAGTGTTAATTTTTAAAATGAAAATTATTAATAAAATTTTAGCAGTAGTTTTTAGTAGTATTATTTTGATGGGATGTGATCAGGTTGATATAATAAACCCAGATATATCTTTTAAAGAAAATGTTGTTGTAAGAGCTGAATTAATAGCAGGTGAATTTTTTGAGGGAGTAACATTTACAAAAACATTGCCTCTTAATGTTCCTTATACAATTTCTGATGCTGAAATAAAAACAGTTACAGCTTATCTTAAAATAAATAATATTCAAGTAGTTCCACTTCATTACACAACTAACGGTATTTATAAAGCCTTATATGAATTTAGGATAAAAAGTAATAATACTTATGAGCTATATGCTGTTTATAATAAAAAATCAATTTATAGTAAAACTTACATCCCATCTACACCAAATATTTCAGGAGTAATTTATAGGGATGAATATTTTTTACAATGCGAAGTTGTTGCAAATAACAATGAAGCCTTCGGTGCAACTTGGGTAATACCATCTCAAAATATAATGGCCGATGATTTTTATTCAATAGAATCTATAATAGATAACAATACCTCAAATAAAATAACAATAAGGACTAATGTAATTCCCAAACAGTATAGATCAAATGCACAAAAATTACTTACATATATTAAAGTTTATGCCTTTGACAAAGCTTATACTGATTATTTTCATACAAAATCTAATGGACAATCTGTAGATGTTGCATTTGAGCATGGTGGAAATAATATTGCTTGGAATGTAGAAGGTGAAAATATCATTGGGTTGTTTATCGGTAGAGCAATCGGACAATCGGTATCTCATTTATAAATAGATTATTTTATGAAAAGCATAATAGTTAAAACATATTTAATATTGTTGATCTTAATTAGTGGTTGTTTAAAAGATTCACCTGTTTTACAAGCTAATATTGAAAAAAATAATAGTGCAGATATTTTAATTTATTTAGAATCACACGGTGATTTTATAAATTCTTCAGAAATGCCTTCTCTTATTACTTCTGACACAGTATATAATAATTTATCAGATTTTATTATTGTTGATATCAGGCAAACATCAGATTTTACAGCCGGACATATTCAAAATGCTGTAAATATTTTACATACCAATCTTTATGATTTTGTTAGCAGTCAGGTTCCAACTAAAACCATAGTTATTGTTAGTACAAATGGACAAGCAGGTTCATATTATACAGGTTTATTAAGATTAGCCGGTTTTACAAATGTATTTGCTCTTAAATATGGAATGGCTTCCTGGAATATTGATTTTGCTAATTCTTGGATCCTAAATGATCAACCAAGCACTAATTTTAATAATAGAATATATAATAAATCAGTAATTTCTTCATTACCTGAAATAAATTTTTCAAACTCTGAAGGGAATATTAAAGATAAAATTAAAGGAAGAATTAAAGAATTAATGAGTTTACTGTTTACAGATATTTTTAGTTCTAACATTTCGGTAACAGTTAATGACCTAAATACTATTTATTCTTCAATAAATGGTGATTACTTAAATACCTATATTGTCTGCTATGGGCAGAACCAGGGCGAATATTTTCTTGGTCAAAACGGACAATTAAATAACCCAGGTCATTTACCTACTGCTGTATATTATCAAGCGAATAATTTTGGGGCTTCTGATTTACGGAGCACTACTTTTTTACAAACAATTCCAAGCAATAAAGAGATAGTTGTTTATAGTAAAATAGCTCATTCTAGTGCTTTTATTACAGCTTATCTTCGTTTACTTGGACATAATGCTAAATCTCTATTATTTGGAATGAGATGGAGATTTGGTTTTGATATATCTGAAGTAAAAAATTATCCATATGTAACTGGTTCTTAAAATAATTTCCTTCAACATTTCTACAAATCCTCAATGCATGTTATATTTACAAACACATTTTATTTTGTAAATTAATAGAGAAAAATTAATGCACGAGCCTGTAATTAATTTAGATTTAGCCTTAGAACATGGACTTACCGAAGAAGAATTTAATAAAATAATTACAATTTTAAATAGGACTCCTACTTTTACAGAACTTGGTATATTCAGTGTAATGTGGAGTGAGCACTGCAGCTATAAAAATTCCATAGCATTGCTTAAAACTTTACCAAGAGAAGGTGAAAAATTATTAGTCGGTGCAGGTGAAGAAAATGCAGGTCTTGTTGACATTGGAGATGGACTAGCTGTAGCATTTAAAATTGAAAGCCATAATCATCCATCTGCAGTTGAACCATACCAAGGTGCTGCAACTGGTGTTGGGGGAATTTTACGAGATATTTTTACAATGGGTGCAAGACCCGTTGCTGCACTTAATTCTTTAAGATTTGGTTCTTTAAAAAATGCCAGAACTAAATATTTGTTTGAAGGTGTAGTTAAAGGTATTGGTGATTATGGAAACAGCTTTGGTGTACCCACTGTTGGTGGAGAAGTTTATTTTGATGAATCATACCAGGATAATCCACTTATAAATGCAATGGCCGTCGGAATAGTTAAACACGATAAAGTTGCAAGTGCAATTTCTAAAGGTGCCGGTAATCCGGTAATGATAGTTGGTTCATCCACAGGCAGAGATGGAATACACGGTGCTACCTTTGCTTCAGAAGAAATATCAGATAAAACAGAAAGTAAAAGACCATCTGTACAGGTTGGTGATCCATTTACTGAAAAACTTTTACTCGAAGCTACTTTGGAAATTATTAACCACGGCTGGTTAATCGGCATTCAGGATATGGGAGCTGCCGGAATTTCCTGCTCAACTAGCGAGATGAGTGCTAAGGGAAATTCCGGAATGAAAATAAATCTTAATAAAGTACCCCTTCGCGAAAAATGGATGACAGCATATGAAATTATGCTTTCTGAGAGCCAGGAAAGAATGCTCTGCTCTGTTAAAAAAGGGCACGAAGAAGATGTAAAAAAGATATTTAATAAATGGGACTTAAATTGTGAAATAATCGGTGAAGTAACAGATAATGGATTTATAAATATAAATTACAATGGAAAAGAAGAAGCTAACTTACCAGCATTTGATCTTGTACTTGGAGGAGGCGCACCGGTTTATTTAAGAGAATCAAAAGAACCAAAATATTTAAATGAAACTAAAAAATTTAATTTTAATAATTTAACAAAGACAGAAAATATTACAGACACATTTATAAAAATATTTTCTTCCCCTAATATTGCTTCTAAAAAATGGGTTTATGAACAATATGATTCTATGGTAAGGACAAATACTATTATTGGGCCAGGTTGTGATTCTGCAGTAATAATGTTGAAAGATAAAAATAAAGCTTTGGCTATGAACACTGATTGTAACGGAAGATATGTTTATCTAAATCCAAGGGTGGGAACACAAATTGCTGTGGCTGAGGCTGCAAGAAATATTGTCTGTTCCGGAGGAACTCCTTTAGCAATTACAAATTGTTTGAATTTTGGAAACCCATATAAACCGGAAAATTATTGGCAATTTAAAGAAGCTGTAAAAGGTTTGGGCGAAGCCTGCAGTGAATTTAAAACTCCTGTTACAGGCGGAAATGTTAGCTTTTATAATGAATCAAAAAATACAGTTGTTTATCCAACACCAACAATCGGTATGGTTGGTCTTATTAATAACATAGAAAATATTACTACTTCATTTTTTAAAAATGATAGTGATCTAATTTATATCTTAGGCTCAGATAAAGAAGAAATGGGGGGAAGTGAATACCTAAAAATAATTCATAATTTAGTTACCGGTGATTCACCTTCACTTGATTTTGCAAATGAAAAAAAGCTCCAAAACATTACTTTATATCTTATTAAAAATAAATTAATCAATTCTGCACACGATGTTTCAGAAGGTGGAGTTGTTTGTGCATTAGCTGAATGCTGCATAATAAATGAAAATAATTTAATTGGTGCTACAATTAATTTGCCGATTATCAGCAGAGAAGAATTCTCATTTTTTAGTGAAACTCAATCTAGAATAATAGTTTCAATTACTCCATCTTATAAAAAATATTTTGAGAACCATTTAAATGAACAAGCTCAACCCTATAATTTATTAGGTAAAACAGGAAGTAAAGTATTTAAGGTAAATGATTTAATTAATATTAAATTGAATATATTAAGTAATCTTTATTATTCTGCAATACCCAATATTATGAATGGATGAGAAAATTAAAATAAAATTTTTATCTTCTAAAATTTATTCTTTTGCTAGAAAGATCAGGTTTTATTTTCATTTAAAACCTACTTACCATAGAATAAAAGAATTTATAAGTTATTATTTCGGGGGATTGATAAAAAGAATAGATGAACATCATGTCTTTCTTTTAGGCGGGGGGCTTGCGTTTTCACTTTTTGTCTGCATAATCCCTTTCGTATTAATCATTTTTTGGGTCTTAGGTAATTTTTTAACTTCAGGCAATGCTCAAATTCAGTTAAATAGATTTATTGATACAATTATTCCTTATCATTTATATGCTGACTTTGTTAAATCAATAATGACTAAAAGAATTGCTGAATTAGTTCAATTTAAAAATATTGTGGGCTATATTGGTATTATAGGATTGTTAATTGCCGCAAGTGGATTTTCAAGCAGCATAAGGACAATACTTAACAAAGTATTTTGTCCTGATTTAGATGTAAATGTAGTTATGGGAAAATTAAAAGATTTTGCTTTGGTTTTTATTGGCGTATTTATTTTTTTAATTGCATCAATTATTTTTCCTTCATTTGAGATATTGAGATCAATACCGAATGAAATACCTTCTTTACATTTTTTTGAATACAATACTTTTCATAAAATATTTACATCAATAGTTTCTGTAATAGTAATATTTATACTTTTTTCAAGCTTATATCGGTTTATTCCAATAAGAAAATTACCGCAAAAATCTATAGCCATCGGTGCGTTTTGGTCAACAATATTATGGGAGACTGCAAAGCAAATTTTTGGTTATTACATTTACCATTTTGGTTCTATAAGCAAAATATATGGAGCTTACACTTTTTTAGTTGTTGTCGCATTTTGGATCTACTATTCTTCAATTATATTTATAATTGGAGCAGAAATATCTAAACTTTATTCTGATAAAGTTTATTCAGAGAATGTACCTTATTAAACTATAACAATTTCAGGTTTTAATAAAATTTTAGTTTTTATAGAGTTTGATATCAAACAATGATGCTCAGATTTTTCAATTATTCTTAAAGTCCTTTCTTCCTTACTTTTATCAGAAATCTTTACAACCGGTTCTAGTTCAATTTCTGATATCATAAACATTCCATCAATTTTTTCTAATTTTCCGGTACCTGTACAATCAAAACTTATAAATTCCAATTTTGATTTTTCAGCAATTGCCAAAAAAGTTGTCATCAAACAAATAACAGTTGATGAAACAAATAGATGTTCAGGTGACCATGTGTTAGGAATTCCTTTTTCAAATTCCGGTGGCGTGGCAACATTTATAGAAGGGAATCCATCAGCTGATAATACACCAAGCCTTCCTTCTTTCCAGGTAACATTTGTTTTATAATAATGTGTTGTTTCCATAACTACCTTTTTTTTATTTAATAACTCATCTTACGCAAAAAGTGAACAGTGAAAAGATGACATCTTTGTTTCCTGAACTGAATTCAAATAAAACGATAACTCTTTAACAAAATAGAGACTTTATTTTCTTAATAAAAAGATGTCATCTTTCAGCTTTGCGTAACATCAGTTAATAAGATGTACCGACTTGTAATTGGATTCTTAAGCTGATAAAAAATTTGTTTCTAATAAGTTGACATATTAAATCAAAGTTATTATCTTAATAAGAGAAAAATATCTGATTAAAACAATTTTTTAATATTTGTATATTTTAATCATTAATTTTAATTAATTATATATTTAATGACTATAATATTTTCAAAGAAATGTGAATATGGGCTGCAAGCCTGCTTATATTTAGCAGCAAACAACAAGGGTGAGGTTTACCCATCAGATGAAATTGCTAAACAGTTAAAAATACCAAAAGAATTTGTATCCAAAATTTTACAAAGTCTTACTGCAAGTGGACTAATTTCTTCAAAAAAAGGAAAGCACGGAGGATTTTCTTTGGCAAAGGATTCCAAAAAAATAAAACTAATTGATATTGTTACTGCTATTGATGGACTAGATTTATTTGAACATTGTGTGTTGGGTTTTCCAAATTGTTCACCAAATACACCTTGTCCTGTTCATTATAAGTGGGGAGAACTTAGAACAAAAGCTTATCAAATGCTGACCGAAGAAACATTGGATGTCTTTAAAGATAAAACATTAACTAAAATTAATAATTTATAAAATTTTTTATAGTTAAATCAGATAATAATATCTGATTTAATAAACTTTAATGGAGCTGTTATGAATAAAAATAATTTCATAGAAAAAACTTTATCTGAAATCGTAACTGAAAATTATAAGTACGCAGATATTTTTGAAAAAAATGATTTGGATTTTTGCTGCAACGGAAATGTCAATTTTTTAGAAGCTTGTAAAAAAAATAACATAGATGTTTCAGTTATTACAAATGAATTAACAAAAATTAGCGAAACCAAAAAAGAAACTAATAATTATGATAATTGGAAATTGGATTTTTTGGTTGATTACATTGTCAATAATCATCATAAATATGTAAGTGATAGCATCCCCAAAATAAATGAACATTTAAATAAAATTGTAGAAAAACACAGTGATAATCATCCTGAACTTTTGGAGATTAAGGAATCATTCTCTATTGTTTATAAAGATCTACAAATGCATATGATGAAAGAAGAAAAAATATTATTTCCTTTTATTAAACAAATGGTATTTGTACAAGATGGTAGTGCAAAAAAAGAAGCTCCATATTTTGGGACAGTGCAAAATCCTATTAGGATGATGGAAGATGAACATAAAAATGCCGGTGATCTTTTAAAAAAAATAAGAGACATTTCTAATAATTATTCTGTCCCTGAAAATGGTTGTAACACTTATAAAGTTACTTTAGAAGAGTTAAAAGAATTTGAAGAAGACCTTCATAAGCATGTTCATTTAGAAAATAATATTTTATTTCCAAAGTCTATTAAATTAGAACAATTATTATTTTCCACAAACTAGCAATTAGACTATTTATTAATGCTATTTGTCGAATATATCTACCTTTTGCAGAAAAGAGGTTGTTATTTTTGTTTAATTTGGATTCTTTGTAACCGGAATTAGAAAGATTATTTTAATTCCCAAAAAGCTTATATAACTATAGTAGTGGGACTAACATGGAAATGAGTCATTCCAAGGATTTTATTGAATTAATTAATAAAGCAAAAAAGAACCATTTAAATGGTGATTTGGAAGTAGCTATTGCTCAATATACTACTCTATTAAGCAGGCATGCTACTTCAGAATTGTATTGCTTGCTTGGGTGGGCATATTGCCTTTCAGGTAATTTTACTGATGCAATTAATCAATGCAGGTATGCAATAGAATTAGATAGTAATTATGGAAGTGCATATAATGATCTAGCCTGTTATCTGACTTATAAAAAAAGATATGATGCAGCTATTCCTTGGTTAGAAAAAGCAATTCAATTAGAAAGTTATTCAGAAAAATATTTACCTTATTTCAATTTAGGTAGAATTTATGAGAAAAAAGGTATGTGGCTTCATGCAAAAAATAATTATGAATATTCGCAATCATTAATGCCGGATTATGATAAAGCTAGAATAGCTTTAAACAGAATATATTCATATTTGAATTAATTTTTTTCTAAGCTTTCATTCTTAAGCCCTTCTCTTCGTGAATGAAGAGCCAGCTACAGATTCTTCCAATATTTAATTCTTCAAAATTATTCCAATATACTTTTGTCCGAACATGAGTTGAACTTGTATCACTATCAGGAATACTCTCAGCTTCTTTAATTAATTCAGATAATCTTTTCTGCCATTTTTTCATATTATTAGTTCTTAGGTCCACCCAACCTTCTGTAGCCCATTTATCTATGTTTTCTTTAGTAATATCCAATTCATTTTCACCTCTGAAAGGTGGAATTTTTATATTTTCAGCACGAAGTAATGTTTTTCCATCAGGTAATAGAATTGGAATACCTATAGAAATTATTTGATTTCTAAGTTTATCATTTGTCACAATAATATTGTTACATTTATCAGATAAAGCTTTTGGATCATCATTAATAATATCCATCATTGATTTATGAATTAAACTGATTAAGTGAATTTCATAAAGTAATTTAGAAAGTCTTGGTGGTCCTAAAAGTTCAAAAGCTACACTATCAACACCATTAACTTTCTCTAATTCAGTAAGTTTATTTACGGCCGCGTGTTGCATATAACCTGCTCTATAAGTAGGTTCCAATGTAGCATGGTCAAGCGAACTTACTATATCGTGTCCTGTATTTCCACCTTTGATTTCAAAAATAACAACATTTGCTATTTCTTCCGGTGTAACAAATTCCATTTGTTTTTGGGCTGTTATAGTTTCAAATTCTCCTTTAGAAAAGATTCCATTTTCACCTGTATCAATAAAGACAGATTTTAAAACTTCTCCTGTCTTGTTAAATTTTTGGTCTGTTTTTAATTTTAATTTTTTATTTAATGTAACTGCTTGTGTTAACGGCACATCATATAATTCAATTGGTTTTCCGCCTCTATTGATTTGACCAAATTCAATTCTCTTCCAGGCAATTACACCTGTGGGTTTTATCTCTTTTGTAATAGGACCATCAGGCGTTCTAGCCATTAAGAATAATAATAAAGTATGTGCACCGGCTATAGATGATTTACTAAGTAAAACTCTTGATGGTTTTTCTTCGCTGTGTGTGTAAGGAATATTTAGCCCCATTCCACCGGTTCCACTTGTTCCTATTTTAATATAGGTTTCTGTTTTTACATTCAACATACAGGAATATAATGTTTGAACATGTCTAATTAATTGAGGAATATAAAGTGTGCATAATAACATTTCGGTACTTGCAATTATATCCTCATAACTTGCTTTATCTTGAATTTGTTTAGACATCTGTCTGTATGAAGTGTAAATATCTTGATATGCTATTGCTGTCGCTGTATTAATGCAATCAATTATAATTTCCGGTTTGTATTTCTTAGTTAAAGAATAAAGTGCAGATTTTTTTAGTATCTCATCAGAAAGTTCATCCATTATATCGGAGATTAAAATTTTTCTCTTTTTGGGATCAGATAATAATTCACCTCTAGGAATATATTTATAATCATCTCTTACAAAAACATCTCCGCCCCACGGGATAAAATAATTTTTACCTTTTTCTGGAAACTGTACATACAATTGCTTAACTGCATCTTCTGCTTCTGAAAGTCTTAATGATGTAATAATTATACGGGAAGGATTACTTTTAATTATATTTTTAGCAATTGCGCTACCAACCAATCCAAAACCACCAAGTATTAGCACAGTTTTATTTTTAATATTCATAGAGCCCCTAATATTTGAAGAATTTAATACCCTAAATTAAGGTTTGTAAAACTTATTGGCAATCGCTGTTCTTCATTATATAATTTTAAATTGATATACTTTATTAGTATTTGTAAATTAACATTTATATATAGTAATTATTCTATTATATTTTATTAATGGTATAAAATGAAAGTTAGCGAAATATTAAAACCTGAAAATATAATTCCCAGCTTAAAAGCAACAAATAAAAATGATGCTATAAATGAACTAATAAATTTATTTGAAAACGATGAAAGAATAATAAATTTAGAAGAAATTAGAAATTCTGTTTTTAGCAGAGAAGAAATAATGTCAACAGGAGTTGGCAAAGGATTTGCAATTCCGCACGGAAAAACAAATGCAACAACTGAAATTCTTTCAGCTTTTGGTATTGCAAGAACTCCAATATATTATCAATCATTAGACGGGGATCCGGTTCAATTAATTTTTTTACTTGTAGGAAAAGATAATATGGTTAGTATGCATATAAAACTTTTAAGCCGTATCTCAAGACTTATGAATGAAAATGGGTTTAGAGAAAAATTATTAAAAGCAGAAACCTCGGAAGAATTATATAAAATATTTAAAGAAGAGGAAGACAAGCTAATACTTGTTTAGCAATATATTTTTATGATCAAAGCAATTAAAGGTACTAAAGATATTCTTCCTGAGAGCATCAGGAATTGGAAATATTTTGAAAATGTAATTACTTCTGTTTTTAACATTTATAATTACCAAGAAATTAGAACTCCCATTTTTGAAGAGACCACACTTTTTTCAAGAGGAATTGGTGAAGCTACTGATATAGTTGGTAAAGAAATGTATACATTTGAAGATAGAAGCAAAACAAGTGTTACATTAAAACCGGAAATGACTGCATCCGTTGTTCGTGCCTTTATTGAACATTCATTAGGCAAAAAACAATCTTTTAATAAACTTTATTATATATCTCCAATGTTTAGGCAAGAAAGACCACAAGCCGGAAGATTGAGAGAATTTCATCAATTTGGTGCGGAAGCTTTGGGCAGCAACTCTCCTTTACTTGATGTGGAAATGATAAATATTGCTTATGATATTCTTAAAGGAATGGGACTTAAAGACCTCACCATTAAAATAAATTCTCTAGGAACACCTGTCTCACGAAAAAAGTATATTAAGTTATTAAAAAAATATCTAAAGGATAAAGAAAATTTACTTTCAGCTGAAAGCAAAAATAGAATTAAAAAAAATATTTTAAGAATTTTTGACAGCAAACTTGAAAATGATATTGAAGTGATGAAAAATGCACCTATATTATTGGATCATTTAGACAACGAAAGCATAGAAGATTTTGAACAAGTTAAATCAATATTAAAAGTCTCTCAAATCCCATTTGAAGTTGATGCATCTTTGGTGAGAGGTTTAGATTACTATACCAAACTTACTTTTGAAATTATCAGTGGAAATGTTGGCTCACAAAGTGCACTTTGCGGCGGTGGAAGATATGATCTGTTGGTAGAACAACTTGGCGGAGAACCAACACCTGCTACAGGATTTGCTGCCGGAATGGAAAGAATTTTGATTGCTTGTGAAAACGAAAAATCTTTTAATACTCTACAAACAGCTATTAAAATATATATAGTTTGTTTAGATACAAATTTAATTTCAAATGCATTTAACTTTGCACAATCTTTAAGGAAGAATAATATATCTGCTGAGATTGATTATTTAAATAGAAGCATAAAAGCACAAATGCGAGATGCTAACAAACTAAATACTGAATTTGTATTGTTCTTTGGTGGAGAAGAATTCAAATCTAACAGTGCTCAATTAAAAAATATGGCCTCAGGTAAACAGGAATTAATTTCACTAGATAATGTTTTAAACAAAATAAAATAATATTATGTATCCAGAATTATTTAAGATTGGTCCTTTTACAGTTTATAGCTATGGCTTGATGGTTGGTATAGCATTTATTGTAGCCAATTATATTTTAACAAAAGAATTTGCAAGAAGAAAACTTGCAAAAAATCTTTCCACAGAGGTAACTATACTTGCGATAGTATTTGGAATTGTTGGTGCAAAACTTTTTCATCTTTTTGAAAACGGGTCTGCTTTTCTTGCTGATCCTATGATAGCATTTTCACCGGGGGGGCTTACATTTTACGGCGGATTAATATTGTCTGTTATTGCAATTTGGATTTATCTAAAAAGAAAAAAAATTCCATTTTTACTGGTTGCTGATTCCGTTTCTCCTGCTTTAATTTTAGCCTATGGAATCGGAAGAATTGGATGTCATTTATCAGGTGACGGTGATTATGGAATACCTACAAATCTACCTTGGGGCGTAGATTATTCAAAAGGTACTGTCCCACCGCATTATATGTTTCAGGGTACTGAGTGGGCAAAACAATTTCCAAACGGAATTCTTCCTGATAATACACCTCTTCATCCAACGCCAATTTATGAATTTCTTTTGTGTGTAATAATTTTTGCTATTCTTTGGAAGTTAAGAACTAAAAAATGGGCAATGGGAAAACTTTTTATGCTGTATTTAATTTTTGCCGGCATAGAAAGATTTGTTATAGAAATTATCAGACTTAACCCGAAAATATTATTTGATTTCACTGAGGCACAAATAATTTCTATTGTTATGATAGCATCAGGCTTTTTGGGCTGGCAGTTTCTCGGCAAAAAAGAAATTAAACATTAGTTTTTGTTTATGGCTTTAATTATAGGTAGAAAACCTGTGCTCGAAGCAATCAACTCAAATAAAAACATTGAACAAGTTATTCTTCGATTTGGACAAACCGGAGGAATAATAAATGCAATTAGAGTCGCATCGAAAAAAAGAAACATTAAACTAACCGAACTCTCCCAAAACAAATTTGATGAACTTGTTCAAAATAAAAACTCACAGGGTGTTGCTGCAAAAATTTCTGAACGGGAATATTTAACTCTTGATGATCTGATTTTACAAACTAAATCGATACAGAACCCATTATTAATAATTTTAGAAGAAATTCAGGATGTTCATAATGTTGGTGCTATTTTAAGAACTGCTGAATGTGCTAATGTAAACGGAGTAATTATAACAAAAAGAAAGAGTGCTCCATTAAATGAAACTGTTGCCAAAATTTCTGCAGGTGCTGTAGAGCATTTAAAAATTTGCCAGGTTACCAATCTGGCACAAACAATTGATACACTTAAACAATACGGTTATTGGATTGTGGGTAGTTCTTTAGAAAATGCTGTTAATTATACTTCTGTAGATTATAAAATGCCCATTGCCCTTATAATGGGTAATGAACAAAAGGGGATTAGACGACTAACTTCTGAAAAATGTGATCATATAATTAAAATTTCAATGGAAGGGAAAATACAGTCACTAAATGTTTCCGTTTCAACAGGAGTAATTTTATTTGAGATATTAAGACAAAGAAAAAACATTTAATAATAATTTAGACCTTTTGAAATCCATTTCTATTTTGAAATAATTATAGTAAATTTATATTCAATCCAATAAAAAATGAAATAAGAGAAACTATGCTATCACCTTCATTTAAAATTGAATTTTTTCAAAAAATATTTATTTTAATAACGGTTTTATTATTTATACCATTCAATATTTTGTTTCCACAAAAAGGGGGTTATGTAGATAAACTTTCGGTAGCTCAGGGTGAAACAATTACATTTTATATATCAAGTGAACTCCCCAAAATTGCGATTTCTTTTTTTAAATTAGAAAATGGACCGATATATAAAGCAGACAGTGATAGTTTTAATACATCAGTTCAAAATATACCTGCTGACAGTGGTTATATTAATGGATTCAATTGGAGTCCTTCTTTACAATACACAATACCTTTAACTTGGGAAACCGGTGCTTACAGAGCTGAATATAAAATTACTACCGATTCAATAGCTGCAATTATTTTTATTGTTAAAGAAGACACACTCGGTTCATACTCAAAAACTCTTTTTATATTAAGTACAAATACTTGGAATGCATACAATAATTGGGGTGGAAAAAGTATTTATGCATTTAACTCTTCAAATTTAGAAAGATCACATAAAATATCTTTCCTTAGACCAATGGGAAGCATTGATACTATAACCGGAAAAGACTTGGGAGTTTTCGGATCTCCTGATTACTATGTTTATGGCAATAAATTAATTAACTGGGCTGCAAACAATAATTTATTATTTGAAACAGTATCAATGTATGATCTTGATGTAAATTCTAATTTTTTAAATAATTATGATATTGTTTTTTTAGCCGGACACAATGAATATTGGTCAATGGATGAAAGAGTGCAATTGGAAAGTTTTGTAAATAACGGCGGTAAATTAATTTCACTCTCCGGTAACACAAGCTGGTGGCAAATAAGATTTGAAGATAATGGTAATACATTGGTATGCTATAAAGATAAAAATCTTGATAAAACAGCAAACCCATCAATTCCGGATTCACTTGTTACAGTAAATTGGTGGGCAGACCCTGTAAACAAACCTGCTAATGTGTTATTTGGTTCAGATTTTAGAGAAGGTGGTTTTGTTAATTCTAATGGTTTGTTACTTAAGCAAGATGGTTTTGGAGATTATGCTGCTTTTAACACCCACTTTTGGGTATTCAAAGGAACAGGATTAAAAGAAGGAGATGAGTTCGGTTTTGAAAGAGAATTAGTAGGTTATGAAGCAGACGGGGTATTATTCTATTATAATAACGGCATCCCTAATGTTATTGATACATTAAATGAACCATTAAATTATAGAATTTTTGGTGTTTCACCAACTCAAAGAGCTAATGATACAACATTTGGACATTCTACAATGGGCTTATTTACAAACGCAAATGGCGGAGCTGTATTCAACAGCGCAACAACAAACTGGGTAAATGCTCTATACACTGATCCGGCAAACAATATTGTACCCGATTCCTCAGTAGACAGGATAACTAAAAATGTTTATAATAAATTTAAAGAAAACCGGTTGCCTCCTGAAATTGTATCCTGGTCCCCGTTTATGACTGATAATAAAACTATAAATTTTGATCCTGTTGTTATTAATTCAAGAGATGTACTGGTTTCACCCGGTGATTCACAACTGCTTTCTGTAAATGTTG
>Ga0210044_10005165_pt1 | contig 17769 bp, 18 predicted proteins | sample CryGey13umfilter_2_FD_183959 | JGI IMG/M metagenome (GOLD analysis project Ga0210044, IMG submission 183959) | Groundwater microbial communities from aquifer in Utah, USA - Crystal Geyser 4/9/14 3 um filter (SPAdes) (version 2) | ecosystem: Environmental > Aquatic > Deep subsurface >... | reverse complement strand
GACACTTCACTTTCTGGAATTCCAATGGGTACTCCAGTAATTTCAAGGGTTTCATTAGTAAGGTTTGAAAATATAAATCCTGTATATTCTAAATCTTCTTTTAATTGTTTTATGATTTCAATGTCTTGTATTGAAAAATGAAGTTGTAATGGAAATAATAATTGTTGACTGGAGGCTCCTTTCACCGTTAAATTTTCAAGAAAATCTTCATATAAAATACGTTGATGTGCTCTATGTTGATCCATTATCAGCATTCCAGATTTTATGGTGCTGACAATATATTTATTGTGAAGCTGATACGTTGTTTGAACGGCATCTAAGGTTTTATCATCTTGAAATAACGATTCTGTATGGTGGTCACTCTCAAAATGTACTTCACTAAAATCTTGTTGCGTTTTTGTTCCTTTAGATTCTAATCCAACATATAAACTATCCCAATTGCTTAAGGTTTGATTTTTAAAAGCAGTAATTTGCTTTCCAGAAACGTAATGTTCTTTAAACGGATTAAAACTTCTATCAACTTCAATGGCTGGTGTACCCGTTTGTTTTTGTTGATAATCATAAGGCGTATCTAGGTTAGGATCGCGTTCAAAATCTAAAACCGGCGCAATGTTGAATTGCCCTAAACTATGTTTAACGGCAGACCGTAACAAGGCGTACAATGTATGCTCATCATCAAACTTAATCTCTGTTTTTGTTGGATGTATATTAATATCAATACTTTGCGGATTAACGCTTAGGTTTAAAAAATAACTAGGATGCAATCCGTTTTTTAACAAGCCATCAAATGCAGAGCTTATGGCATGATTTAAATAGGCGCTTTTTATAAAACGATGGTTGACAAAAAAATACTGCTCTCCCCTTGTTTTTTTTGCAAACTCGGGTTTCCCAACAAATCCAGAAATTTGAAGGACTTCGGTGTCTTCTGAAACAGGAACCAGTTTTTCATTGGTCCTATTTCCAAAGATATTGACAATACGTTGTCTGTAATTACTAACTGGCAAATTAAAAGTTTCACTGCCATTATTGTAAAGGGCAAATGAAATGTTAGGATGTGCTAAAGCCACTCTATGAAATTCATCTATAACATGGCGTAGCTCAACCGTATTGGATTTTAAGAAATTTCGTCTAGCAGGAATATTAAAAAACAAGTTTTTAACCGCTATCGACGTTCCTTTAGGAGTTACGACAACCTGTTGCGAAATAATATCACTACCTTCAATAACAATGCAGGTTCCTACCTCATCTTGTTCTTGTTTTGTTTTTAGTTCAACATGCGCAATGGCAGCAATACTTGCCAAAGCTTCGCCTCTAAATCCTTTAGTTTCTAATTGAAATAAATCATCCGCATTTCTTATTTTTGATGTGGCATGGCGTTCAAAACTCAATCTTGCATCGGTGGTACTCATGCCTTTTCCATCATCAATAACTTGCACCAATGTTTTACCGGCATCTTTTATAATGAGTTTAATAATAGTTGCATCTGCATCAATAGCATTTTCAAGGAGTTCTTTAACGACCGAAGATGGACGTTGCACAACTTCACCAGCTGCAATTTGATTGGCTACATGATCGGGTAAAAGTTGAATGATGTCTGCCATTTATTTTTTTGGAAAGAAAATTGACAAATCAAAATCAATGATAAAAAGAAACACCAAAATCAAGATGCCAATAATGATTATAATACGTCTATTAGCCGTTTTATCAGGACTGTTTTTAAAATCGTCAAAGGCATGATTCCATTTGGTTTTTAATCCTGAATTGTTTCCAACCGTTTTTCTAAAATCATCAAATTTATGCTTTATCTCAAAAGGATTTCCTTCTCCTTTATCATCAAAATGACGAGGTGTATAGCTGAATTTTTTATTTTTTCTTAATTTGAATAATCCCATAATCATTAATATTAAGTTATTTGAACTTAATATCTAGCAAATACATGCAAATCAACATCAAAATTAATACCACGATTAATAGTGGCAGAGACATCCCTTTTTTTGGTTTTCGGTTTTTTAGTCCTTCATGTTGTCTCCATTTAGAATAAAAATCAACTTCCTTGGATGTTTTTTTTATTTCTGAATGAGTATCCGTATCTCTAGAAAATCTAGACGTATAATTAAATGATTTATTCTTACGTAGCTTAAACAAAATACAGGCATTGCATATCCTTCAAAAGTACTTAAAAATAGAGAGAAACCGTAAAAGGAAATGCCAAAAATTGTTAACAAAAGAAAACAATGTTTAAAGACATAAATGAAAAGTTAAAGAAATATAAACTAACTGTTTTTGCGAAGTTCAGCCATTTTAATGGCGGCAACAGCAGCTTCTGTACCTTTGTTACCATGCTTTCCACCAGAACGGTCTATGGCTTGCTGCATATTGTTATCGGTTAAAACACAGAAAATAACAGGCGTTTCATCTGCTACATTTAAATCTTTTATGCCTTGTGAAACGGCTTCACAAACAAAATCAAAATGTTTGGTTTCACCTTGAATCACACTTCCTATAGCAATCACGGCATTAACCATTTGTTCTTGCATTTTTTTACATCCGTAGATGAGTTCAAAGCTGCCAGGCACATTCCAACGAACAATATTATTGGGCAAAACACCATGATTTATTAGGGTTTGGTAAGCACCTTCAAACAGGCCTTCGGTAATAGAAGCATTCCATTCTGAAACAACCATCCCAAACCGAAATTTATTCGCGTTTGGGATGGTTGTTTTATCATACGCTGATAAATTATGGTTTGCCGTAGCCATGTATCAATATTTATTGGTCAACACTTTTGCCTTACCTAATAACACTTCTACCATAGCTATTTCTGAAGCACTTGGATATTTCTCTTTAATAGTTTCAAAATAAGTTAAAGCCTTATCTGCCTTACCCAAATCTAAAGCAATGGTACCAGCTTTGTAAAGGTACATAGGCGTAGTATAATTGTTTTCACGCATTTTAGCAGCTTGTTCATAATACTCTAAAGCATCTTCTAACTGATTTAACTGCACAAAGGCATCTCCAATATTTCCTTTAGCTAAAGGCGCCAAGATTTCATCATCACTTGAAAAAGCACTTAAATAGGTGACCGCATTTTTGTAATCTTTCAATTTTAAATAAGAAGTACCCGCATAATAATTTGCTAGATTTGCAGCTGGTGTTCCGCTGTATTCATCGATAATATCAAGCATTCCGAACTTACCTTCGCCTCCATTTAATGCTAAATTGAATAACGAGTCTTTTTCTACACTATTAACAGCCTGATCAAAATATTTTTGAGCTTGAAACATATCGTTCATGGCATTCGCTTGTTTTGGTTTGGCAATAAACTCAGAATATCCTAAATATCCTAAAACCACCGCAGCGACAATACCAATAATAATGAATATGAATTTTTGGTTTTTCTCAACAAAAGCTTCTGTTTTTGAAGCCGATTCATCAAGGGTATTAAAAACTTCAGCCGTTGTTGAGCCTGTCTCAATATCGTGTAATTTCTCTTCTTTATTTTTAGGTTTGTATCCTCTTTTATTATAAGTGGCCATATATTCTATATTAATGCGTCGCAAAAATATAATTTTTCTTCATAATTAAAAGGTTATTTATTTGTTATTTTTGAATAATTTGTACGGCACTAAACTCAAATCCATTAAAAAAAGACTTTAAGTTACTTTTTGTATGATTTTAAAATCACTTTCATTACTCAACTATAAAAATTTTGACAGTAAAACATTCATTTTCAATGAAAAAATAAATTGTATTGTTGGAAATAATGGCATGGGCAAAACGAACGTTTTGGATGCCATTTACCATTTATCGTTTGGGAAAAGTTATTTTAATCCGGTGGCTACTCAAAATATTAAACACGATACTGACTTTTTTGTGGTCAATGGCGATTATGTAAAACATGATAAGCCCGAAAAAGTCATTATAAGTTTAAAGCGAGGACAAAAAAAAATCATCAAAAGGAATGGAAAAGATTATGAAAAATTCAGTGAGCATATTGGGTTTTTACCATTGGTTATCATATCACCAGCAGACAGGGATTTGATTATTGAAGGTAGTGATACCAGACGTAAATTTATAGATAGTGTCATTTCCCAAAGTGACAAATCTTATTTAACAGATTTAATCAATTATAACAAAATACTTACCCAACGAAATACCCTGTTAAAATACTTTGCGTTGAATCACACTTTTAATGGTGACACTTTAGATGTTTACAACGCTCAGCTAACAGATTATGGTACTAAAATTTTTAAGAAGCGTGACGCCTTTTTAAAAGAGTTTATACCGATTTTTAAATCAAGATATCAAGTGATAAGTCAAGGCCATGAAACCGTGAATTTAGTTTACCAAAGTGATTTATTTGAGAACCAACTTGACACACTTTTAAAGAATACCATTAACAAGGATAAAGCCTTGCAATACACAAACGTGGGTATCCATAAAGATGATTTACACTTTAATATAGAGGAACATCCCATAAAAAAATTTGGCAGCCAAGGTCAACAAAAATCGTTTTTAATAGCTCTAAAACTAGCCCAATTTGATTTCATCAAGAAACAAAGTGGCGATAATCCTATCTTGCTATTAGATGATATTTTTGATAAATTAGATGAACAACGTGTTTCACAAATTATAAAACTGGTGGACAATGAAATTTTTGGACAAATTTTTATAAGTGATACACATGCCGACAGAACCGAAAATGCCATTAAACAAGTACACCAATCGTATGAAATCTTTAAGCTTTAAAACATGAAACGCCTTGTTATCTTTTTTTTTATTCTTATCCACTTAAACTGTTCAAAAAATCCTGAACCATACATTCAGTATCTTGATGGTTATTGGGAAATTGAAAAAGTTATCCTTGCATCTGGTGAAGAGCACAATTATTCTTACAATGAATTTATTGACTATTTTAAGCTAACAGATAGCCTAACGGGTTTTAGAAAAAAATTAAAACCAGCATTAAACAATACCTTTGAAGCCTCTGATGATGTAGAATTTTTCAAACTTAAAATAGAACATGATAGTTTAAATATTTATTACCACACAAATTTTTCAAACTGGAAAGAAACTATTTTATTAGCCTCAAAAACTGAATTAAAAATAATAAATGAGGAAAAGAATATTTATATTTATAAACCCTACAAGCCTTTAAATTTAGACTAATGTCAAAACGTAATAATGACCATATAAGCATAGCCGATGCCTTGAAAGAATTTGTTGAAACCAATAAACTGGAAACTGGTTTAAACAAAGTTAATGTTGCCGATGCCTGGGAAAAACTTATGGGAAATGGCGTAAACCACTACACTACTTCTGTACAATTAGAAAGAAATACGCTATATGTGCAACTTAGTTCCAGTGTTTTAAGGGAAGAATTAAGTTATGGGAAAGAAAAAATAATAAACCTGCTAAATGAAGAATTAGGAAAGGATTTAATTAAAAAACTGATACTACGATAATTACAATTAAAAATAAAAATTCAATTATGGTAATTATTTTAATAATTAGTTTATCTTTGTAACTTAATTTTTATAATATTTAAACAATGAGTAAAGGTACAGTAAAATTCTTCAACGATTCAAAAGGTTTTGGATTCATTATTGAAGATGGCAACAACAAAGAACATTTTGTACACATTTCTGGATTAATCGATGAAATTCGTGAAGGTGATGCAGTAGAATTCGATTTACAAGATGGTAAAAAAGGACTGAACGCAGTAAACGTAAAAGTAATCTAATATATACTTTAACATGTTACAAGTTAAAGCCTATCAAAATTTGATAGGCTTTTTTTGTTAACTTCAATGGGTTCCTTTTTGCATAAAAAGAGCTTATTACCAAGTAACAAGCTTCTATATATTCTCATAAAAATCAATTAAAACATCTCTCTTCCTGAGAAATGAAAAGCACTTTCAATAGCAGCGTTTTCATCGCTATCACTTCCATGAACAGCGTTTTCACTTATTGAATTTGCAAATAATTTACGGATGGTTCCTTCTGCAGCATCAGCAGGATTGGTTGCACCAATAAGAGTTCTAAAATCTTCCACAGCATTATCTTTTTCTAATATAGCAGCTACAATAGGACCTCTGGTCATATATTCCACTAATTCTCCAAAAAAAGCGCGCTCTTTGTGGATAGCATAAAATGTTTCAGCATCTTTATTAGTCATTTGAGTTAATTTCATGGCTACAATTCTAAATCCTGAAGCTGAAATTTTTTCTAATATTGCGCCAATGTGTCCTTTTTCAACCGCATCTGGCTTAAGCATGGTAAATGTTCTATTTGTTGCCATTTTAAATTTTTTAATATCATTCAAAAGTAATATATTTTAAAGAAACGGCAAACTTCAATATGTTTGAATTAACTCTTGAAGTTTAACATCATTCATACCTCTCATTTGCATGATAATTTCTCTTTTTTTAAAATTAAAATGTAGGAGTCCAAAACTTATCTCAGAAATAACTTTACCAACTCTATATGAATTAAGTTCACCTGAATAATTGGTGTAAGAGTGCGTTAATCCACTTGAAGTAAAATCTACCAACGGGTAATCCATTCCTTTAATGTCCATTTTAGAAAATTCTGAAATATGACGATCTCCCGAAAGCAACAAAACCCCTTTTGCTTTAGATTCTGAGATTAGTGTTGTTAATCGATCTACTTCATGTGGAAAATTACCCCAAGTTTCAAAACCATGCTCTTTAGATAAAAACTGAATGCTACTTACAATAATATTGAAATCTGCCTTTGAGGTTTTTAGATTTTCCTCTAACCAAACCCATTGCTGTTCTCCTAAAACCGTACCTACACCATACTTGTTAGGTTTATATCGTTTTTTAGTTTCATCATCATCCGTTAAAGAGCTTCTAAAATATCGGGTATCTAATATTATAATGTTAATAGTCCCCTTTTTATGGTGAATAATTTCTGAGTGATAAACGCCTGATTGTCTTCGCCTTTTGTCTGTTGGAGAAACACCTATAAAATCTAAAAACTGCTGTTGACTTTCCTTCTTTTTTACAAATTCTAAACCGCCATCATTTAAACCATAATCATGGTCATCCCAAGTTCCTAAAATTTTTGCAGATTCTATAAGCTTTTTATAATTCTTATCCGATAACTGTTGATTATAGTCCAACTTCATTTTCGTCATATTATCGGTATCAGAATAAATATTATCACCACCCCAAATCCATAGGTTAGGATTGTGTTTTAAAATGGAAGTCCATAATAAATTGGGGACATCTTGTTTGTTACAAGACCCAAAAGCAATCGTATAATCGTATTCTATGGTATCTTTATTTAGTCTAAAATCATTATCTAAAACCTTATTTGTACTTTTACAATTATGTAAAAACATACAACTTACCACCCATAAAACTTGTATAAATATTTTCATTTGTAAATAATTTTCATCAAATATAATTCAAAAAACACTAAATGATTTCAAACGATTTGTTATTAAATTGTATATTCGTAAACTATGAACAAGCAAGATATTTCAGGCATAAAGCAACTTTTTTTAACCCAAAAAAACATTGTGATTGTCCCACATAAAAACCCAGATGGCGATGCTATGGGCTCTACCTTAGGTTTATACCATTATCTTAAAAAATACCATCATAATGCCAAGGTTATTTCCCCAAATGATTATCCTGCTTTTTTAAAATGGATTCCTGGAGACAACACGGTTTTAAAATATGATAGCGACACAGAAATGTGCCATAAATTGATTGCCGATGCTGATATTATTTTTACTTTAGATTTTAATGCTTTGCATAGAACAGGTGGCATGGAATCTAATTTGGAACAAAGCAAGGCTATCAAAATTTTAATTGATCACCATCAAGAACCTCATAATTATGCATCCTATATCTTTTCTGATGTTAGTAAGAGCTCTACGTGTGAAATGGTTTATGATTTTATAACCATGCTTGAAGACCATTCTTTGATAGATTCAGACATTGCAACCTGCCTGTATTTAGGCATCATGACAGATACTGGCTCATTCCGGTTTCCAAGTACCACAAGTACAACCCACAGAATTATTGCCGATTTAATAGAAAAAGGCGCCAATAATACTTTTATACACAATCAGGTTTATGATACCAATAGCCATGAAAGGTTACAACTATTAGGTTGTGCTCTTAGCAATTTAAAGGTTATTCCAGAGTTGAAAACAGCCTACATATCCTTATCTCAAGATGAACTAAACAAGTACCATTTCAAAAAAGGCGATACTGAAGGTTTTGTAAATTATGGTTTATCATTAGAAAACATCGTTTTTGCGGCAATCTTTATTGAAAACAAACAAGAAGGCATCATTAAGATATCCTTCAGATCTAAAGGAAGTTTTTCAGTAAACGATTTTTCAAGGGCCTATTTTAATGGTGGCGGACATATAAATGCCGCTGGTGGCATTAGCGAATTATCTTTAAATGAAACCATTAAAAAATTTATTAGTATATTACCCAACTATTCAAACGCCCTGAATGATGAATAAAATACTTTATGCAACCTTGGTGATTCTTGTATTTTTAAGTTGCAAGTCACCTGAAGCCAGAAAACCTATTTCAGTAAAAACGGCCTCATTTATTGATGCTTCTGTGGAACGAAACAAAAAATTGAATGCCAAAGAAGAGGCAAGCATTGAAAAGTTTCTGACCGATAAAAATATTGATTACATCGCATCTCAAAGCGGATTTTGGTATTATTACAATACAAAGTCCTACGTCGATTCGTTAAAAACTCCATCTTTCGGCAACATTATAAACTTCAATTATGATGTTAAATCTTTAAACGGCCATGTCATCTATTCAAAAGAAGATATTAAAACCCAATCCTACGCCATGGATCAAGAAGAACTTTTTACAGGGCTGCGTGAAGGGTTAAAACTTATGAAAAAAGGAGAAACCGTAACATTTTTATTTCCCTCTCAAAAAGCTTTCGGTTATTATGGTGACGAGAATAAAATTGGCTCAAACATGCCTCTAGTTTGTGAAGTTACTGTAAATTCTATCAGCGAAAAATAAACCCTTTTAAATGAGGTTTTTAAAAGACATACCTATAGTTTTTCTGTTTGGCTTTTTGTTATTAGTCTTTTCATGCCAAAATAAATATCCAGAACTGGGTGAAGGCATTTATGCTGAATTTATTACCTCAAAAGGCATCATGCTTGCAAAGCTTCATTATCAAAAAACACCCTATACGGTTGCAAATTTCATATCGCTAGCGGATGGAACCAACAAATTGGTGGACAGTATTTACCGAGGCAAAAAATTTTATGATGGCACTATTTTCCATAGAGTTGTTGATAGTTTTATGATTCAAGGTGGAGATCCTACAGGCACCAGTTATGGAAATCCAGGCTATCGATTTGACGATGAATTTATTACCGACCTAAAACATGATAAGCCAGGTGTTTTAGGTATGGCAAATCCAGGACCCAATACCAATGGAAGCCAATTCTATTTTACGGAAACGGCAAATTCCAATTTAGATAACATTCACACTATTTTTGGAGAGTTAATTTCAGGTTTTGATGTGCTTGACTCAATTTCTAATGTTAAAACTTCTAAGGAAAATCAAAAACCTTTAGAAGATGTCATCTTAAAAAAAGTGACTATTATTAAAATTGGAATTAAGGCCAATGCTTTTGATGCAGCCAATGTTTTTATGAATCATTTTGCAGAATTAGAACGTCTTGAAAAGAAACGAAAAAAACAGGAGCAAGCCCTTTTAAAAGCAACTAAAGAAAAATTTAATTCACAACAAAAAAATTCAACCCTATTACCTTCTGGTTTGCAATACTTTATAACAACAAAAGGCGATGGAAAGAAATTAAAAGAAACTTCAAAAATTTTAATGCATTATGCGGTTTATTTTGATGATGGAAAATTATTACAAACCTCTAAAGAAGAAATAGCTAAAGCTTTAAACGCAGTTGATGCTGATCAAAACGAAAACAATACCTACCAACCCATAAAAGCAGATTTAAGTCCGAATGCCAAGATGGTAGCCGGTCTAAAAGAAGGCCTTAAACAATTACAAGTTGGAGACAAAGCAACGATTTTCATTCCATTTTATTTGGCTTATGGCGAAACGGGTAATACGTTTATACCTCCAAAAGCAAACCTTATTTTTGAAGTTGAAATTTTAGAATTGACCAAATAATGTTAGTTTAAAATCACCAACCTTGTTTTATAAAAAGCAATTTTTACTTGTAATTATTCAAAAGAAACATTCTAAAAGTTCTATCAAACCTTTATATTTACCTTATAAAAACAGAACCTATGTACGCATTAAAATTTGACTGGAATCCAATAACTGGAATCGATATTATAGGAAATTTTAAACTTCACTTTTACAGTGTTATGTGGATTGTGGCTTTTATGTTAGGCTGGTACATTATGAAACGTATTTTTACCAAAGAAAAAGTTTCATTAGACTATTTAGATCCGTTATTTATTTACACCGTTTTAGCTACCATGATTGGTGCGCGTTTAGGTCATGTTTTATTTTACCAATCTGAATTAATATCACAAGATTTTTTAAGCATTTTTCTTCCTATAAGAACCAAGCCAACGTTTGAGCTCACAGGTTTTCAAGGGCTGGCAAGTCATGGTGCTGCCATTGGTATTATTATAGGCATGTATTTATATCGAAAAAAATACACCTACAAATCTATGTTATGGATATTGGACCGTGTTGTTATTTCGGTTGCTTCTGGAGCGGTTTTTATTAGAATTGGAAATTTTATAAACTCTGAAATCATTGGAAAAGTAACCGAATCCAATTTTGGGGTTCGTTTCATTCAGGATTTTTATTATAAGAGCGAAATTGTAAAACTTACAGGTATCAAAAATGTGCAGAAAGCCTACGATGCTGTTACCGATAATCCGCAGTTTCAAAACCTTTTGGAAGCTGTTCCCTACCGTCATCCAGCACAATTATACGAATCGTTTTGTTATATTTTTGTGTTTTTAATTTTATGGTTTTTCTACACTAAAACCACTAAAAAAGATCGGACAGGATTTTTATTTGGCTTGTTTTTAGTACTGTTATGGACCATTAGATTCTTTGTGGAATTTGTAAAAGAACCTCAAGGTGATGAATATATTAACTGGTTTGGGTTGAATACCGGCCAATGGTTGAGCATTCCTTTTGTTTTAATGGGCATCTATTTTATGTTTATTTACAAACCCAAAAAAGTAGTAACATAACATGTGGGTTAAATTTGTTGGTCTATTTAAAGTCTTTGTTTTATCAGCCATTATATTAAGTGCTGCATCTTGTAACGAGAAAAAAACCACGGTTAAGCCTGCAGAAATCTCTTTTAAAAAAGAAGGTACGCTTAATGTTTATAAAACAACATCAGATTCTACTCAAGTAACCTTTGATATTGAGATAGCCAATAATGAGTACGAAATTCAAACAGGTTTAATGTATAGAAATTCATTGAAGGATTCTCAAGGCATGCTATTTGTTTTTGACGATGCTAGAGAACGCTTTTTTTATATGAAAAACACAAAAATACCATTAGATTTAATTTTTATTGGCGCCAATAAAAACATTGTGAGCTTTCAAAAAAATGCCAAACCTTTAGATGAGAACTCTTTGCCTTCAAATGTTCCTGCAAAATATGTATTAGAAATTAATGCAGGACTGATTGAAAAATGGCAGATACAAGTTGGCGATAGCTTGAGTTTTACGGAATAGATTAGGAAACAAAAGTTACTGTTATTCTCTAAATTTAGGAGATAATAATTACATTAGTTCCTCATATAACGAGTTGGCCAACATACAAAGAAAGCCACCGCACAAACAGCACATTTGGTTTTTGCCAACGCTAATATCCAAAGCTGAAAAACCAAAAGAGCTGTTTTTTGCCAACGCTCGGACAGAGAAACAGACTTTAAAAAGTAAATTTGAGACGAATAGAAAAAACATAGATGAATAATAAACCTTTTGAGATTTTAACGCCCGACAAAAGATGGGCACCAGGACAAGCTCAACTTGATGCTTTCAAGAATAAATACGAAATGCTTCTTGCACCGCTTGTACATAAGGTCAGAAAAGCAGTTGAAGAATGGAGAAACAGCGATTATGAAGGAGCGACAGAAACTACAAAAGCACTTTTAAATCATTGGTTTAACAGAGAACACACCAACGAAAACGGACAAAAATTTAGTTTCTATTTTTCTCAAAGAGAATCTGTAGAGTCTGTAATTTACTTGTATGAAATAGCCAAAGCCAAGGACAAATACGAGTTACTGAAATTTGACTGTTCGGGTCGTGTCAGTACAGGTATGTTTGACGAAAATTGGACACGCTATGTAATTAAAATGGCAACAGGAACGGGAAAAACCAAAGTTTTAGGCTTGGTGTTGGCTTGGTCGTACTTCAATGCCAAATATGAAGCAGACACAGGTTTGTCAAAAAACTTCTTGGTTATTGCACCCAACATCATTGTTCTTAACAGAATTAGAAAAGATTTTGACGGACTTAAATACTTCTTTGAAGACCCTTTTATTCCAGAAAACGGTTGGGCAGACCGTGATTGGCTCAATGACTTTCAACTGACATTACACATTCAAGACGAACTGAAACCTATAACGGATTCAGGAAATATCTTTTTGACAAACATTCATAGAGTATTCTTGAATGAAGATGCAGAGCCAAGTGTAGAAGAAATGTTTTTGGGTAAAAAACCCAAACCAGATGCCGACACTTCTAAAGGCCTTGACCTTGGTAAAGTATTGAGAAGCGATAAAATTAAAGACTTGGTTATTCTCAATGACGAAGCACATCACATTCACGACCCATCTTTGGCTTGGTTTAAAAGCATTGAAGACATTAGCAACAAATTAAAGCTAAAAACAGGCAAACATATTGGCTTGCAATGTGATGTAACTGCAACGCCAAAACACAACAACGGAGCAATTTTCGTTCAGACCATTTGCGATTATCCTTTAGTTGAAGCAATTCAACAAAATGTAGTGAAATCGCCCGTTTTACCTGACGAAACATCAAGACATAAATTAGAAGAGAAGCCATCTGATGACGTAGTAGAACGTTACAAAGACTTTATTCATTTGGGCTACATTGAATGGGAAAAGCAATACGAAGAACTAAAGAGCCAAAAAACGCCTTTGCTTTTCATTATGGCAATGACCACCAAAGAATCTGATGCGATTGCAGAATATTTAGAACGCACCTATCCATTGCTAAAAAACGCAGTGTTGAGTATTCATACCAACAGTAAAGGAGAAATTTCAGAATCATCAAGCAAAAAAGCCAAAGATGAATTGGATGTTTTGAGAAAAGCGGCTGATGATGTGGACAAAGACGATTCACCTTATAAAGCCATTTGCTCGGTTTTAATGCTTCGTGAAGGTTGGGACGTAAAAAATGTAACCACTATTGTAGGGCTTCGCCCTTTCAATGCCGATTCTAAAATTTTACCCGAGCAATCTATCGGACGTGGTTTGCGTAAAATGTTCTCGTTAGATGTTCACGAAACATTATCGGTTATTGGCACACCTGCATTTATCGAGTTTGTAGAATCCCTAAAAACAGAAGGTGTTGAATTCCAATACTCGCCAATGGGAAAGGGAAAGCGTGGTAAAAACCTTATCATTGTGGAAGTGGACAAAGAAAATCCGAACAAGGATTTAGATGAATTGGACATACCTATTCCGCAAATGACCCCAAGAATTTACAGGGAGTACAAGAATTTGGAAGACTTGGATATTTCGAAATTGAAATTTGAAAAATCACCTTTCAAAACCTTTAATTCAGAAGAATTGAAAGAAATCGTGTTTAAAGATATTGAAGATAAAATCTCTCACACAACCATATTTAAAGACAGCATTGCAGATTACAGAAACGTAATCAGCTTTTTTACGCAAGCCATTTTAAAAGAAAGCCGTTTGGTAAGTGGTTTCAACATCTTATATCCCAAAGTAGAAAGTTTTATTCAACACCAACTATTCGGAAAATCGGTTGACTTATCAGATGCCCAATCCATTCGTAACCTTTCCGAAGCACAACCCAAAGCAATTCTTTATACTGTTTTCAAAAACGCCATTAACGAGCTTACAGTAACGGATAGCGGAACGGCAGAAATTAAAAATTACATTTCGCTAAAAACAGTTCGCCCAAAAGTTACAGACGAGCAACCTTTCTTAATCCCTAAAAAATCCATTTTCAACAAAGTAATAGGCGACAATCCTTTTGAATTGGAGTTTGCTTCTTATTGTGAAAATCGTTTCGCAGATGTAGTTTCTTTTGCCAAAAACACAATGGGAGACGGTGGTGTAAATTTCAAAATTGAATATCAGGCAGAAGATGGAAACATTAGAGAATACTTTCCAGACTTTTTTGTAAAGACAAACGACAAAAACGTTTTTATAGTGGAAACCAAAGGACGTGAAGATTTAGACGATATAAGAAAAGTAAGGCGATTGGCTCAATGGTGTACAGATGTAAATGAACAACAAAACGATAAAACATACACAGCCATTTACGTCAAACAAGAAGATTGGGAAAAACACCAAGCCAGTTTAAAATCATTTAATGACGTTAAAGCCATTTTTCCCGCAGAGTAAAACAATAATTATGGCAAAGAACAAAAAGATAGAAGTAAAAGGCACTGAAATTACCTTCTTTAAAGGCAAGGGTGATGATTATATTTCGCTGACAGATATCGCACGATACAAAGATGCTATGCACACTGACAGCATCATTCAAAATTGGTTGCGAAACAGAAATACCATAGAATTATTAGGCTTTTGGGAGCAAATGTATAACCCTAATTTTAAACCCCTCGAATTCGAGGGGTTTAGAAAACAAGCTGGTCTCAATAGCTTTGTACTTACACCCAAACGCTGGATTGAAAGCACCAATGCTATTGGGATTATTTCCAAAGCCGGTAGATATGGTGGCACTTTTGCCCATAAAGATATTGCCTTTGAGTTCGCTTCCTGGATTTCTATTGAGTTCAAATTGTACATCATCAAAGAATTCCAACGCCTAAAAAATGAGGAAAGCGACCGACTTAAACTCGAATGGAATTACCAGCGCCACCTTACAAAAGTGAATTATCTCATTCACACCGATGCCATTAAAGAAAATCTTATCCCAACTGCAATCAATAAACAACAAGCTGCAATCATCTATGCTAACGAAGCCGATGTACTCAATGTAGCCCTATTTGGTAAAACAGCTAAGCAATGGCGAGACGAAAACCCCAACGAAAAAGGTAATATACGCGATACGGCTACTATTGAACAATTGGTGGTATTGTCCAATATGGAAAGCACCAACGCTCTATTGATTCATCAGGGTTTGCAACAAAGTGAGCGACTTTTACAATTGAACAGTTTGGCGATTACCCAAATGAAGTCCTTATTGAGGCACCAAAACATCAAAAAATTAAAGTAAATGAATCTAACAGATAAAGAAAAAGAATTGGTCATTCAGGCGATTAAAAATAATCAGCCGATACCTAAAGAGTATATTTACAAAATGCACAGTGATGAAGAAGATGTATTTCTATTTTGGAACGGCAGAAAAGAAGACATTACCAATGCTGCTTTGCCTTTTCACCATATTGAGCATATAGACGAACCAAGAAAGCAAGCCAACGAAGCGAATTTATTGTTTGATATGAAAGGCAGACAAAAGCAGGGTGGCATAACAAACTGATTTGGGGCGACAATAAGCTCATTCTATCTTCTTTAGCTAATGGACCTATGCGTGAAGAAATAGAAAAAGAAGGCGGGCTAAAGCTCGTGTACATTGACCCACCTTTTGCAGTAGGTGCCGACTTTAGCCATACCATAGAACTCAACGGAGAAACTGCTACTAAAAGCCAAAGTGTATTAGAAGAAATTGCCTATCGGGATACGTGGCAAAAAGGGATTTCTTCTTATTTGAGTATGATGTATGAACGATTGAAGCTGATACACAATCTTTTGGCTGATGATGGGAGCATTTATGTTCATTCTGATTGGAGATTAAATAGTGTATTAAGATTGCTATTAGATGATGTTTTTGGTTCTAACAACTATAGAAATGAAATATTTTGGCAAAGACAACCAGTCAGGGGTGCAAAAGCTACTTCGAAACAATATGGAAGAAATGCTGATGTAATTTTATTCTATGTCAAAAATAAAAATTACACTTGGAATAATGCATATAAAGAATACAGCAAAGAATTCATAGAAAGTAAGTTTAGACCTGATGAAAAGGGAAGATTGTATAGAGATTCAGATTTAGGTGATTATTCAGAATTATCAATTGCAGAATTCGAAAAGCAAGGTAAAATATACATTACTTCAAATGGAAATAAACGATTAAAAAGATATTTAGATGAAGAAAAAGGTGAAGCTGTAAGTGTTATTTGGTATGATATTAAAGAAGTTAATTCAATGGCAACTGAAAGAGTAGATTATCCTACTCAAAAGCCTGAATCATTATTAGAACGTATTATTAAAGCCAGTAGTAATGAAGGCGATTTGGTTGCAGACTTTTTTAGTGGAAGTGGCACTACGGCATCCGTTGCAGAGAAACTTAACAGAAAATGGATAGCCACGGATTTAGGCAGATTTTCTATTCACACCACCCGTAAACGTTTAATCAACATACAACGAGAACTAAAAGAAAACGGCAAAGATTTTAGAGCCTTTGAAATTTTGAATTTGGGCAAATATGAAAGGCAATTTTTTATAGATGATTTGGTCAACGGACAACGCAAACGCAAAGAAGAAGCCTATTTGGATTTGATTTGCAGAGCGTACTCGGCTCAACGCATAGAAAATTACGCTACACTTCACGCAAAAAAAGCCAGTCGTTTTGTGCATATTGGTCCTTTAGATATGCCAGTAACCCAAAGCAGAGTGCAAGAAATTTTTGAAGAATGCAGAACCAATTTGATTACGCAAGTAGATGTTTTGGGCTTTGAATTTGAAATGGGCTTACAACCACGCATCAACCAAGAATTTAAAGAACAAGGTGTGGATATTCGTTTGCGTTACATTCCAAAAGATGTATTCGACCCAAGAGCCGTGGACAAAGGGCAAGTGAAGTTTTATGATGTTTCGTATTTGCAAGCCAAACCAATCATCAAAGGCAACAAAGTAAAAATTGAACTCACAGACTTTGTAACCAACTACACGCAAGACGACATTGAAGACATTCAAGAAAGTATGCGGGCAGGAAGTAAAGTGGTGATAGAAAACGGGCAAATAATTAAAGTAAGCAAGGACAAAAACGGCATTATCAACCGAGAAACCTTAACGGAGAATTGGCACGATTGGATTGACTATTGGAGCGTGGACTTTGACTATGACAGCAAAAAGGAAATCATACGCATCAAAAACGAGGCAGGAGAAATAGAAGAACAATGGACAGGCAACTACATTTTTGAAAACGAATGGCAGACTTTCCGCACCAAACAAGACCGAACATTGGAATTTGTTTCAGCCGAACACGAATATCCAAATAAGAAAACATACAGAGTAATGGTAAAAGTGGTCGACATTTTAGGAGTGGACACCAGTCAAATTTTAGAAATCAAACTATAATGCCAACGCTAAAAGCCATACACATTTGCAATTACTCACGAGCTAGTAGATTTTTTTTGGAGTTCGTGAACTTCGTTTCGCACCAGCCACCGCTGCAACCAAAAATTGCAAAAGAGTATGTCTTTGCCAACGCTAACAGACGGACGAAAAAAAAGTACGATTGCCCAACAATG
>Ga0210044_10005161_pt1 | contig 17776 bp, 16 predicted proteins | sample CryGey13umfilter_2_FD_183959 | JGI IMG/M metagenome (GOLD analysis project Ga0210044, IMG submission 183959) | Groundwater microbial communities from aquifer in Utah, USA - Crystal Geyser 4/9/14 3 um filter (SPAdes) (version 2) | ecosystem: Environmental > Aquatic > Deep subsurface >... | reverse complement strand
CAGTTTGTCTGACGACCATAGCGAGTTGGTCCCACCCCTTCCCATCCCGAACAGGACCGTGAAACGACTTAGCGCCAATGATAGTGTGGATTACCCATGTGAAAGTAGGTCATCGTCAGACTCCTTATATGCATAACCCCCTCCCGCAACGGTGGGGGTTTTTGCTCGAAGTCGGGTCGTTAGCTCAGCTGGTAGAGCAGCGGACTCTTAATCCGTTTGTCGCAAGTTCGATCCTCGCACGACCCACCAACTAAAAAGCACTTAGCCATTGGCTAGGTGTTTTTTTTTGTGAATTCTCAGCGTATATGGCTTATTTTCTCAAGTTACTTGCCTGCACAGACTGTGCAGCAATGATCTCTTTGCAAGGTGCTTTGGTTTGATGGACATGTCAATCGCATTGACGGTCAGCTTCTTTCCACTTAATCCGCCTTGAATATCAAAGAGTCGTTTAAGCGTTTCAGTCGTTTGTATCGGGCCGATGATTCCTGTTAAAGGCGCGAATATCCCAGTTGTGGCATAGCGTAGCGTTGTCCTTGCGCATCGTTCTATTCGTAGCGGCGTAATTTGGGTGGTATGACGGCATGGTCGTCATGCGTATGCTGATCATGCACTTCAACAAAAAGATCTTTCTCGTTTTTCTTGGTTACATGGCTGGGAGTCTCCATGTTATGCAGCGTTGTATCCTCGCAGTAATAAATGATATTGCGACCTACGTTATGCAACAAACTGCGGTCTAACAGAAAACCATCGGCTGTAAGCGCGTGTTCCAGTCCAGCAAGTGTGTAGTCCAAGAGGTTATAGCGAATATCCAGTGCATGTGCCTTGTGGGAAACAGCTACGGTCAATTTTGGTAGACCGCTTAGTAACATCAGTGCACGTTCAACTTGGTCTGCGGGTTCAGGGGTGAACAAGAGTTCACGGTGTTTATCCAAATCGAAGGGATTGATCATGCCATTCTCCTATTGTGCTAGAGCTTGCTTGTTGCCATGTAATATCTGCATACCTTTGAGCAGGTTGATTGCCTGATTGAGTTGATAGTCGTTCCTGGTGCCAAACTCGACGGGAGGTGTTTTGGCCGAATCGGTTTTGGTGGCAGGCAGTGCTTCTGTTTTGTTCAACTTGTTTGCAGAATCTTCTGGTTGCTTGTCATTGATTAGGTGTTTATCCAGATCAGCCTCGCGCAAATTAAATATGCTATCCATGCCCGCAGTTGATGGGTCTTCTACCAGAATGTCCGGCACGATGCCCTTAGCCTGAATGGATCGGCCATTGGGTGTGTAATATCGAGCTGTCGTCAGTTTGATAGCGGTATTGTTGCCGAGTGGCAAAACTGTTTGCACCGATCCCTTGCCAAATGTTTGCGTACCCATGAGAACCGCTCGTTTATGGTCCTGAAGCGCGCCCGCAACGATTTCAGATGCCGAAGCCGAACCGCCATTTACCAGTACGACCAGCGGAACGTTCTTGATAGAGGCTGGAATATTCTTGATATAGTCATTGCCATTACTGCCGCGCAGGTAATGTTCGGGGCTGGCTGTGAGGTGCATTTTCGCGTCTTCGGTTCGCCCATCGGTATAAACAACGAGCGCATCTTTGGCTAGGAAGGCTGCTGAAACAGCGACCGCGCCATCGAGTAAGCCACCAGGATTATTGCGCAAGTCAAGAACCAAACCTTTAAGTTCGTCTTTGTTTTCTTTTACCAGATTATTCAGCGCACTTGCCAGATTTTCGCCAGTGTGTTCCTGAAATTGCGTGATGCGCACAAAGCCGTAGCCCGCTTCAAGCAGTTTAGGTTTCACGCTTTTAACTTTGATAACCGCACGCACTACCGTTATAGAGAGTGGCTTGGATTCGTTCTTGCGGAGGATGGTCAGGATGATTTTGCTCCCAGGCTTGCCGCGCATATGCTTGACTGCATCGTTCAAGCTCATGCCCTTTACCAGCGAGTCATCTAGTTTGATGATAATGTCGCCGCTTTTAACGCCAGCCTGATAGGCAGGGGTATCTTCAATCGGCGAGATAACTTTAACCAGTCCATCCTCCATGCCGACTTCTATGCCTAAACCACCAAATTCTCCCTGGGTGCCAACCTTCAGATCTTTGAAGGCATCTTCATCCAGGTAGGCAGAGTGAGGATCCAGGCCATTTAACATTCCGTTGATAGCGCCTACGAAAAGTTTTTTGTCGGTGACGGGTTCTACATAATTGCTCTTGATGTGGCCGAACACTTCGGTGAAAGCCCGTAATTCCTCGACTGGCAAAGGAGTGGCCAGTGTTTCTTTGTCAGCTATTGCAGCAAAATGCAGGCTGATAGACACACCAGCCACTAAACCCAAACCTACCAAACCCACTTTTTTCAGAAGATGCATAGTTACCTCAAGTTATTTTTTTGCCAGCCACTTCATTGGATCGAGCGGTTTACTTTCATGGCGCAGTTCAAAGTATAAACCGGATTCAGCATTGCCGCCGCTGTTGCCCACTGCTGCGACCGTATCTCCGCCGCGAAGTTCATCGCCAACTTGTTTATACAGTGTTTCATTGTTGCCGTATAAACTCATATAGGCATTGCCATGATCCACAATGAGTAAGTTGCCAAAGCCGCGCAGCCAATCCGCAAACACCACTCTTCCTGCGGCAATGACTTTGACATTCTGACCGATAGAGGATTTTACGAACAAGCCCTTCCAGGCGATCGTGCTATCAGGACGATTAGTACCGAACTGGTTAGTGATTTCGCCCCTGACGGGTAGGGTGAGTTTTCCTTTGAGCTGCGCAAACGATTGTCCGTCAAAGCGCGTGTCTGGCAGATTGTCATTGCGAAACAAGGTGCTGCTTTTCGGTTGGGCAAGTATCTTGGCAATTTTGGTGACCAGGTTGGCAAGTCTGTTTTCGTTGCGCTGCAAGCGGGTGACTTCGCGCCGCTGCTGAAGCAATTCTTTGGAGACTTGGCTAAGTACCTGTTTATGTTCGAGTTGATCCTGTTGTAGTATTTTTCGTTGTGCAGTCTGCTCAGTAAGTAAACTTTCCAAGGTGCCGCTTCGCGCTTGAATTTCCTGACGCACGTTATTAAGTGTGGCGAGTTGAACGCGTAAATTTTTTAGCCAGTTTGTGCGGTTGCGGGCGATATATTGGTAATACTGTAAATCGCGGGCAATCTGATTGGGATCTTGATTGTCCAGCATGAGCTTCAGATACTCATGCTTGCCGCCCAGATATTGTTGGTACAGCAGCTTGCTGAGCAATGCCTGCTGTCTGGACAAATCTACATCCAATTGTTGGCGCTGGATATGTAGTATTTTCAGCTTGTCATCAGCTTCCTTTTGCTGAGCTGCAAGCAGGGACAGTTTGCGATTGCTGGTGCTGATTGCTTGTTCTGATGCGCGTAGCGCGTCGGCAGCCTCCGATTTGAACTCGCTCGTTTTGGCAATTTCAGTTTGCATTTCTGCGATACGCTTACGCAGATTTTCCAGTTCTTCCTGCTGGGTGGCATAAGCCGTACCAGCCAGGAACAGGCAACCCCAAATCAGCAGCAGAAAACGTGCCAGTAAATTCACGTCAGGTTAATCAGGCTGTGTCCCGTCATTTCTGCGGGTTGTGGCAAACCCATCATATGCAGCAGACTAGGGGCGAGGTCGCGTAGCGCGCCAGTGTCGGCTAGATGCGCTTTGCGTCCAATATAAATTACGGGTACTGGATTTAGCGTGTGTGCGGTGTGTGCCTGATGCGTGGCATTATCTTTCATCTGCTCGGCATTGCCGTGGTCGGCGGTAATGATGACTTCACCGCCGATGGCTTGCATCGCCTTCACTACGCGACCGATGCATACATCCAGCGTTTCAATTGCCTTGATCGCGGCTCCCATGTCGCCGCTATGACCAACCATATCGCCGTTGGCATAATTGCAGACAATGGCTTGATATTTGCGGCTGGCAATAGCGGCTTCGAGCTTCTCGGTAACCGTGTAAGCGCTCATTTCCGGTTGCAAGTCATAAGTGGCGACTTTGGGCGAAGGTACTAAAATGCGGTCTTCGCCGGGATAAGGTTGTTCCTTGCCGCCGCTGAAGAAGTAAGTAACATGCGCATACTTTTCTGTTTCCGCGATGCGCAGTTGTTTCAAGCCCAGGTTGGCAATGTACTCACCGAAGTCATTGTTGATGCTTTCCGCGTAATAGGCGCAGGGCAAGTCAAAATCAGCGCCATAGCTGCTCAGTGTCACAAAGCGGGCGAACTTGGGTGTATGCGTACGCTGAAATCCGTTGAATGATGTGTCAGTCAAGGCGTGGGTGATTTCGCGGGCACGATCGGCACGGAAATTCATGAACACAGCCACGTCACCCTCCTGCATGGCAACCGCCGATTCATCGGCGGCTTGAATACGGGTGGGTTTAACAAATTCGTCTGATTCGCCGCGCGCATAGGCGGCCTCCAGTGCGGACAGGGCATCTCCAGCGAAAAATTCAGCTTTGCCTTCAGTCAGCAATTCATAGGCGGGTTGTACCCGTTCCCAGCGATTGTCTCTGTCCATGACATAAAAACGCCCGATCAGGCTGGCAATTTTCCCTGTTCCCAGCGCGTCGCATTTGTCCTGCAATGCGCGTAGTGATTGTGCTGCGCTTTTGGGAGGCGTGTCGCGACCATCGAGGAAAGCGTGCAGATAAACTTTTTTGAGATCTGCGCGCGCCGCCATTTCCAGCAGCGCGTGGATATGGTTTTCGTGGCTGTGTACGCCACCCGCAGAGAGCAGACCCATGATGTGCAAGGCGCTGTCATTTTTTTTGGTTATGGCAATTGCCTCGCACAAAGCGGGATTGGTAAAGAAGCTGCCATCCTCGATGGCGACATCTACACGGCTCAGGTCCTGGTAAATTACGCGGCCTGCGCCAATGTTGAGATGACCGACTTCGGAGTTGCCCATCTGCCCTGTTGGCAGGCCGACATATTTTTCTGAAGCGTTGATGAGCGTGTGTGGGTAATCGCGCCAGAATGCGTCCCAATTGGGTTTGTGAGCCGCTAAAATGGCGTTGGAGTCGGTTTCTTCGCGGTAGCCGAAGCCATCCAGTATAAGCAGCAAGACAGGAGTAACGTTCATTGGGGTAATATATAGCGTTTTAATAATATAGATGGTTGCATTTTAACCGAATTAGTCCTGCGTGGCAGGGGAGTTGTGAGGAGGATGTATGGCTGGCAAGTTGATAGATAAAGAAGAAGATATTCGACAGGCATCGCAAGCGATCAAGGCAATTGCTCATCCGTTGCGTTTGAAGATTTTATGCGTGCTGGGCGAACAGGAAATCAGTGTGCAGGACATCGTTGAGCAAGTCGGCACTTCGCAAAGTAATATTTCTCAGCATCTGGCGATTTTGCGCGACAAGGGCGTATTAGCCACACGCAAGGATGCCAATCGCGTGTTTTATCGGATAGGGGATTCGCGTACGCTCAAGCTGGTAAGCATGATGCGCGAAGTGTTCTGTTCTTCGTGAGGGTTGTTTTTTATCTTAAATATTAGTATATTCTAATATTATTAAAGGATGGAATGCTAGTCTATCAGCAAATACGGGAGGCAACATGAACAGCATTAACATTAAACGCGAAATATCGGACACCCTGGAAAATGCCATTGAGCGTGTAACCAGGGCGCTCTCTGGTGAAGGTTTTGGCATCCTCACCCGCATTGATATGCACAGCAAAATCAAGGAGAAAACCGCTAAGGACATCATTCCTACCATCATCCTCGGTGCGTGCAATCCCCATCTGGCTTATGAGGCTTATACGGCGAATAGCGATGTGGCCAGTCTGCTGCCTTGTAACGCGGTGATACGCGAAATTTCCCCGGGGCGGCTGTCAGTCGAATTCGCCAAACCTAGCGGCATGATGAAAATGCTGGGGGATGCCAGACTGGCTGGGCTGGCAGAGGCGGCTGATGTCAGGTTGGCGACGGCGCTCGCCAAGGTATAAAGGGGAGGATGACCGTGAAAAAAATGTGCCTGGTAAGTTTGTTGATGATGGCGTGGAGTGTTCAAGCTGCCGAGCCGTTGGTGGTCGCACCGGTCGAATATCGGGAGATGGCGCAGACTTACACGGGCGAAGGCTTGGTTGAGGCGACGCGGCAGTCAACCGTGTCTGCGCAAATCGGTGGGCGCGTCAAAGAAATTAACTTTGATGTGGGTGATCGCGTCAACAAGGGGCAGGTGATTTTGCGTATAGATGAGCGTGAAGCCGAGCAAGCCTTGGCGGGCAGTCAGGCGCAGGTCATGCAGGCACAGGCTAATGCGCAGAATGCCAAGGCTGGCTATGAGCGCTCCAAACAATTATTTGCGCAGAAATTCATCAGTCAGGCTGCCTTGGATAAGGCGCAGGCCGATTATAAGGTGGCTATGGCGCAAGCTGCCGCGAGTGCGGCAGGTGTCGGGCAAGCCAGTTTAGCGCGTGGCTATACGGCGGTGATTGCACCTTACGCTGGGGTGGTGGCGGCGCGCATGGTCGAGTTGGGCGAAATGGTTATGCCGGGCAAGCCTTTGATGACCGGCTTTGATCCTTCAGAGATGCGCGTCGTGGTCAGTGTGCCGCAATACAAGTTGGCGGAAATCGGTGCAAAGCCTGAAGCGAAGGTGGAAGTGTCTTCGCTGAATCGCTGGATCAAGGCGGCTTACAGCACGGTGCAACCCATCGCGGATGCCCGTACCCACAGCACGCAAATTCGTGTTTATCTGCCTGCCAACGAGGCGGGCGTTTATCCTGGCATGTTCGTGCGGGTACATTTTGTGGTCGGCAAGGCCAGCAAGCTGGTCGTGCCAGCCAGTGCCGTGTTGCACCGCAGCGAAGTCGTTGCGGTGTATGTGGTGGATGAAAAAGGCGTGGTGAAACTGCGCCAGATTCGCGTGGGTGGCCTGGTTGCAGAAGGGGTGATCGAGGTTTTATCGGGACTCAAAGTGGGTGAAAAGGTGGCGGTAGATCCGGTTAAGGCTGGGATGTTGCCAAAGAAGCAAAAGCAGTAAAACAGGGGTAGCACTTATAAACTACAGGGGGTAAGAATATGGCACATATCGTCATTATGGGTGCAGGCATAGGCGGGATGCCGATGGCCTATGAAATGCAGGAAAAAATTAGCAAGGCGGACAAGGTTACCGTGATCTCGGACAGCGAGAATTTTCATTTTGTGCCGTCTAACCCCTGGGTGGGCGTGAAATGGCGTGATCGTGAAGACATCGAGTTTGGCGTGCGCCCTTATCTCGAACGCAAGGGCATCAACTTCATCTCTACCGGTGTCAAGCGTGTGCATCCTGCTGACAGCCAGCTCGAACTGAATGATGGCAGCAGGGTGGACTATGATTTTCTGGTTATTGCGACCGGTCCAAAACTTGCTTTTGACGAGATTGAAGGCCTGGGGCCGCACGGTGGCTATACCCATTCGGTCTGCCACGTTGACCATGCGATGAAGTCGCATGGCGAATGGGAGCAATTTACCCGTGAGCCGGGGCCGGTGGTGATCGGCGCGGTGCAAGGCGCATCCTGTTTTGGCCCTGCATATGAATATGCGTTTACCGTTGAAACCGATCTGCGTCGCCGCAAAATTCGCGACAAGGTGCCGATGACGTTTGTGACTGCGGAGCCTTATATCGGTCATCTGGGTCTGGGCGGCGTGGGCGATTCCAAGACTTTGCTGGAATCGGCTATGCGGGAAAAGCACATCAAATGGATTTGCAACGCCAAGGTGGACAAGATCGAGGCGGGCAAGATGTTTGTCACCGAATACGATGACATGGGCAAGGAAAAGATGAAGCATGAATTGCCCTTTACTTACAGCATGATGCTGCCTGCTTTCCGGGGCGTGGATGCGGTATTCGGCATTGAGGGTCTGACCAATCCGCGCGGCTTCATCATTGTGGATGATCATCAGCGTAACCCGACTTTCAAGAACATCTATGCGGTCGGCGTGTGTATTGCAATTCCGCCAGTAGAGAAGACTCCTGTGCCGACGGGTACGCCCAAGACGGGATACATGATCGAATCCATGGTCACGGCGACGGCGCATAACATACACTCGGAGTTGAGGGGCAATCCGCCAACCAGCAATGCGACCTGGAATACAGTATGTCTGGCGGACTTTGGTGATACCGGTGTGGCTTTCGTGGCGCTGCCACAAATTCCGCCGCGTAATCTGAACAAAGCCATGTCCGGCAAGTGGGTGCATGTGGCCAAGGTGGGATTCGAGAAGTATTTCATGCGCAAGATGAAACGCGGTTCTTCCGAGCCGATGTATGAAAAGTTCATCATGAATGCGTTGGGTATCACCAAGCTGAAGTAATTATTAACAGGCGGGCAACAGGCGGGTGGCGAGAAAGCCACCGCCTATTCAACAGAATTAGGAAACAATGGGAATTTCAGGACGTATCGCCAAGCTATTTCTTCACTCGCAGATGACCCCGCTGCTGGCACTGGTTGCCGTGTTGCTGGGGCTGTTTGCGGTGTTGGTGACACCGCGCGAGGAAGAGCCGCAGATTAACGTCACCATGGCGAACGTGCTGATTGCCTATCCAGGTGCCTCCGCCTGGGATGTCGCGCAAATCGTGGCGACGCCTGCCGAGCAGGTGTTGTCGCAAATCGCCGGCGTGGATCACGTGTATTCGGTGTCGCAGCCTGGGATGGCGGTGATCACGGTACAGTTCAAGGTAGGCGAGGAACATGTTGCCTCGCTGGTTAAGTTATATGACGTAGTGCATTCCAATTCGGATTGGTTGCCGCAGACGCTGGGCGTGGCGCAACCTATTATCAAGGCGAAGGGCATAGATGATGTACCCGTTGTTGCGCTGACGCTGTGGCGTGAGCAGGCCGTCGGCGGCGGGATGGCACTTACCCAGGTGGCACATGCAATCGAGGCTGAGCTGAAGCGCGTGCCCGGCACGCGAGAAGTGACTACGGTCGGCGGTACGCAGCGCGTGGTGAAAGTATTGCTCAATCCTGAAAGCCTCAATGCCTTCCAGCTTTCCATGCAGGATGTGCGCGCCGCCTTGCAGACCGCCAATGTTGCCCGGAATGCCGGGAATCTGGTGCAGGACAATCGCACCCTGCTGGTGCAGACCGGCAATTTTTTGAGTAATGCCGACGAGGTGAAACAGCTGGTCGTGGGTATTTCCGAGGGTAAGCCAGTGTTCCTGCGCGATATCGCCGAGGTGCAGGATGGCGCAGACCAACCCGACAGCTATGTGTGGTTCGGCACAGGACCTGCGGCGCAGGATAAGTCTATCGAGACACAGGGTGAATTCACCGCTGTAACGGTAGCGATTACCAAAAAGCCAGGGGCGAATGCGGTGGAAATCGCCGATCACCTGCTGGCGCGGGTGGAGGAGCTCAAAGGATCCGTGATACCGGATGATGTGCGGGTTGGTATTACGCGCAACTATGGCGAAACGGCTAACGATAAGGCTATGAAACTTATCAAGAAATTGCTTTTTGCTACGTTGGCGGTAGTCGCGCTGGTATGGATCGCGATGGGGAGACGCGAGGCGCTGGTGGTGGGTGTCGCGGTGATGTTGACCTTGTCGGCAACGCTGTTTGCTTCCTGGGCGTGGGGTTTCACGCTGAATCGCGTTTCCCTGTTTGCGCTGATATTTTCCATCGGCATACTGGTGGACGATGCCATCGTGGTGGTGGAGAACATTCATCGCCATCGCGCGCTCGCTCCCCATCGGTCTTTGTCCGAAATTATTCCCGAGGCGGTGGACGAAGTGGGCAGCCCGACCATACTGGCTACCTTCACGGTGATTGCGGCTTTGTTGCCGATGGCGTTTGTCAGCGGATTGATGGGGCCGTACATGAGCCCGATCCCGATCAATGCCAGCATGGGGATGCTGATTTCGCTGGCGGTGGCTTTCGTGATCACGCCCTGGCTGGTGCTGCGTTTTTCCGGCGCGTCGCATCAAACGGCAACAGATGAGAGCGATACCGCGTTGAGCCGTTTCTTTCACAAGCGTCTCACGCCGTTTCTGAACGGCGAGCAAGGCAAATCGTCGCGCCGCAAATTGTGGCTGGTGATCCTCGCCGGTCTGGTGCTGGCGGTCGGCTTGGGTGTGGTCAAGCTGGTGATTCTGAAGATGTTGCCTTTCGACAATAAGTCGGAATTTCAGGTGGTGGTGGACATGCCGAGCGGCACGTCGCTGGAACAGACCAACGCTGTGCTGCACGACCTGGGCAGTTATCTGGCAACTGTGCCGGAAGTGACCGACTACGAGGCTTATGCCGGAACGGCAGCGCCGATCAATTTTAACGGGCTGGTGCGCCAGTATTATTTGCGCCGTGGCGCTGAACAGGGCGATTTACAAGTGAATCTGCGCGACAAGCATCAGCGCAGTCGCAGCAGTCATGAGATCGCAACTCAGGTGCTCGAACCCATTCAGGCTATCGCCAAGCCCTGGGGCGCGAAAGTCAAAATTGTCGAAGTGCCGCCCGGTCCGCCCGTGATGTCGCCCCTGGTAGCCGAAATTTACGGGCCGGATTATGAAGGCGCGCGTCAAGTGGCGGGCAAGGTGCGCGAACAGTTCATCAAGACCGAGGGCATCGTGGGGATAGATGATACCGTTACCGAGGCCGCGCCCAAACTACAACTGCGCGTGCTGCAAAGCAAGGCGGCGTTGCTGGGTATCGCCCCCGCCGATATCGTTGATGCGGTCGGCATGGCATTGTCAGGGCAAGATGTGGCCTCACTTCATGCCGATGATGCGAAATACGCGCCGCCTTTGCGGCTCGGGTTGCCTGCTGCGCGTCTTGGCAATATTGATGAAGTGCTCAAGCTCAAGGTGCGCGCCCGCGATGGTGTGCTGGTTTCGCTCTCCGAAGTGGTGCAGGTGATTCCCGTGCAGCGCGACTATCCCATCTATCACAAGGATTTGCTGCCCGTGGTGTATGTGGTCGGCGATATGGCGGGCAAGCTGGATAGCCCGTTGTACGGCATGTTCGACATGAACGGCAAACTGGATGGCATGAGTCTGGCACAGGGCGGCACGCTGGAGAGCTACCTGTTTAAACAGCCCAGCGACCCCTATGCCGGATACGCCCTGAAGTGGGACGGGGAATGGCAGGTGACTTTTGAGACCTTCCGCGACATGGGCATCGCTTACGCTGTCGGGCTGATATTGATTTATTTGCTGGTGGTCGCGCAGTTCAAGTCGTATCTGGTGCCACTGGTCATCATGGCTCCCATCCCGTTGACCATCATCGGCGTGATGCCGGGACATGCCTTGCTCGGTGCGCAGTACACCGCCACTTCGATGATCGGCATGATTGCGCTGGCGGGCATCATCGTGCGCAATTCGATCCTGCTGGTGGACTTTATCAACCTGCAACTGGCGCGGGGTGCTGATTTACAAAAGGCTGTGATTGCCGCCGCTGGCGCGCGCGCCAAGCCCATCATGCTGACCGGGCTGGCGGCGATGCTGGGCGCGCTGTTCATACTGGACGATCCGATTTTCAACGGGCTGGCGATTTCCCTGATTTTCGGCATCTTCGTCTCCACCCTGTTGACGCTGGTGGTGATTCCGGTGCTGTATTACGCCACGCTCTACAAGAAAATCCCGTAAAATCCGCAACTGTTTAATTTTAAGGAGTAATCGTCATGACCGCAGAACGACTGATTCGTATCATCGCAGGCACTTTTATTGTATTGTCTTTGGCGCTGGGTGTTGAAGGCAGCCCGATATTCGTCAGCAAGAGCTTCCTGTGGTTCACGGGTTTTGTAGGTTTGAATCTGTTTCAAAGCGGTTTTACTTCATTCTGTCCGATGAATAACATCCTCGCGAAATTCGGCATCAAGAGTGGTTCTTGCTAACTAGCAAGCTGCAACGTGTCTCGTTAACCCACATTAGTCTGACCTTGGTCGGATTGATGTGGGTTTTCCCTTTTCTTCATTACTACCATAAATACCCAATCACCACGTTTTATCAGGAGTGGTGGAGCGCGTTGCTGGGCGTGTTGGCGCTGGCAGGGTTGATTGCGCGCGACTACTGGCGCGAGGCGGCAATCCCGCGCATCGTGCAACTGCCGGTTGCGCTGATTGTCGTGGTGTTGCTGCAAATGTCGCTGGGCATGATGGCATCTGCCGGACAAGGGCTGCTCTATATCCTGTATCTACTGTTTGCGGCCTTGTTGATGATGCTCGGTGCCAGGTTGCGGGATTGCTTCGGGCTGGAAAAGCTCGCTCTGGTGCTGGCGATTTTCCTGCTGGCTGGGGCGGAGTTGAGCGCCTTGACTGGGTTGTCGCAGCACTATCACTGGCACACGCCGCTGGATGCAGTGGTGGTGGCGAAAGTTTCCGTCGTTATGTACGGCAATCTGGCTCAGTCCAACCACTTTGCCAACTATGCGACGCTGGGTCTGATTTCACTCGGGTTGCTGTTGCAAAAGCGCCAGTTGCGTATCGTACTGGTGCTACCGCTCGCCCTCTTGCTGTTATGGGTCATGACCTTGAGCAGTTCGCGCAGCAGTTGGTTGTACCTGTTGATGATGAGTGCGCTGGCCGCAGGGTCGGTGCGAGGCAAGCCTGAATTGCGCCCCTTGCTGTATTACTGTCTGCTGTTGCTGGCGGGCTTCCTCGCGGTGCATTTTCTGGTAAAGCTGTCGTTCATGAATGTGGCGCACAGCATCAATACCTTACAACGCTTCTCGGGTCAGGATGCCTATGGGGGTATCCGTCTGTATATGTGGCATGAAGCATGGCTGATGTTCGCTGGCGCGCCGTGGCTGGGCGTAGGTTTCGGTCAATTTTCCTGGCAGCATTTTCAGTTGGGGCCGCTGTTGCAGCGCACCAATCTCAGTGGCTTGTACAACAACTCGCATAATCTGATTTTTCAACTGGCAGCAGAGGCGGGTATCGCCGGATTGATGGCATTGTTTACTTCGCTGGGTGTCTGGTTATACGGCCTGCGGCGTACCACCCCGAGTGCCGCGCACTGGTGGGGTTATGCTGCGCTGGGAGTGCTGGCTATTCACAGCCTGCTCGAATATCCCTTGTGGTATGTCTATTTTCTGGCAATCGCGGCAGTCTTGCTGGGCGCGCTGGATGAGACTCGCTACCGCATGGTGCAAGGGAAGGGAAGCCACGTTGGCGGGCGCGTCGGGATGGGAGTGATTTTGTTATTCGCCTTGCTTGTATTGATACAGTTGCGTAGTGCTTATCAACTGTTGGAGGGGGCGCTGACGGGGCGAGGCGTTTCAGGCAAAGCAGGCACCACATCGCCCCTGGCTCAAGGACAGTTGGCTGATGTCCAGCGCATGCCTTTGTTGTCGTCTTACGCCGAGTTGTCGCAGAGTGCATTGATTGAGGTGAATGCGCAGGGGCTTAAAGACAAGTTGGCGTTGAATTCTAGAGTGTTGCGCTTTACGCCCATCGTGTCGGTTGCCTATCGGCAGGCACTGTTGCTGGCGCAAAGTGGCCAGCAGCAACAGGCGCAGTTGGCCTGGGAGCAGGCTATCTGGTCCTATCCGACAGGCATCAACGAACGCAAACAACTGGAACATTTGGCGGAGAAAGATCCCGCACACTTTGCTGCTCTGCTAGAATTCGCCCTCCAGAAAGAACAGGAGTACGCCCGTGCAGTTCATAACCAGTAATTTTTTGCCGATTTCCCTCGCTTTTGCCAGCGGGTTAATGTTTATTTGGTCGGTGTTTGGCAATCGTATTCGCGGCATCAAGGAAGTGGATATTCATGCTGCCTTGCAACTCATCAATCACAAAAACGCCTTGGTGCTGGATGTGCGTGAACCCAATGAATTCAAGGCGGGGCATCTGTTGAATGCGCAACTGATCCCGCTGGGCAAACTCAAAGAGCGCATCGGTGAACTGGCAAAATACAAAGATCAACCCGTGCTGGTCGTTTGCCGCACCGATAATCGTTCCGGCATGGCATGCGCTACCTTGAACAAGCAGGGTTTTACTCAGGCGTATAACATGACCGGCGGCATGTTGGCCTGGCAAAAAGCCAATCTGCCAACCCAGAAATAACGGCAAGAAATAATGGCTAAGGTATTGATGTACTGCACGGCGGTGTGCCCTTACTGCATTCGTGCCGAGCAATTGTTGCAACGCAAGGGTATTACCGAAATCGAGAAAATTCGGGTGGATTTGCAACCCGAATTGCGCGTCGCCATGGTGGAAAAAACCGGACGGCGCACCGTGCCACAAATTTTTATTGACGGGCAACACATCGGCGGCTACGACGATCTGGCAGCATTGGATCAGGCCGGCGAATTAAACACCTTATTGGCTAACTAATCTCAAAGGATAAAAAATGACTGATGCAGCAACTACTCAACCCGTGTTCAACATGGACAAAATCTATGTGAAGGATATTTCTCTGGAAATTCCTCACGCCCCGCAGATTTTTTTGGAACGTGAAAATCCGCAAATCGAAGTGCAGTTGCAAACCTCGGCAAGCACGCTCGATAACGGAGTAAATGAAGTGACTATATTGGCAACTGTGACCGCCAAGATCGGTGAAAAAGTCATGTTTCTGATCGAAGCCAAACAGGCCGGAATTTTTACTTTGCGCAACCTGCCCGAAGCTGAAATGGAACCCGTGCTGGCGGTAATGTGCCCCAATATTCTGTTCCCCTACTTGCGCGAAGTGGTGTCTGACGTTTCGGTGCGCGCCGGTTTCGCGCCCGTGATGCTCAACCCGATCAACTTTGAGGTGCTGTATCAACAACAGAAACAACAGCAGGCCGAAGCTGCTGCCGCCACCACACACTAACGGGTAAACATTTACCCTGATATGAAACCTGTCACCTTTATTCCGAACGGGCGTATTCGTTCCTGCGCAATCGCACACTAATGAAACGTCTGATTCCATCGCGCCTCGTTGCGTTGTGCGCACTGTTGTTGAATGTGGGTGCAGCCTTTGCGGTGGATTTTGTTTCGGTCGCCGAAAGCACTGCGATTCTTTACGATGCGCCTTCGCTGAAGGCGAAAAAACTCTTCGTGGTCAACCGCTACATGCCGTTTGAACAGGTTGTCACGCTGGATAACTGGGTCAAAGTGCGCGATCGTTCGGGCGGTTTGTATTGGCTGGAAAAGCGTGCCTTGAGCAACAAACGCTATGTCTTTGCGCTCGAACCGCTGGTAGATGTGCGGTCTGAAGCGGATTTCGGTGCGGCTCGTGTGTTTCAGGTGCGCCAGCAAGTCGTGCTGGAATACCTCGAAAATACCGGTACGGGCTGGGTGAAAGTACGTCACAGCGATGGAGATGCCGGTTATGTGCGTGGCACAGAGGTGTGGGGCGAATGAATATTACCGTTATTGGCGCAGGGGCATGGGGTACGGCACTTGCCATCAGTTTTTCAGCACAGCATTGCGTCACCTTGTGGGCGCGTGATGCCGCACAGGTCGCCTTGATGCGTGATACGCGCTGCAACCGGCGTTATCTCCCGAATGCGCCGCTCCCCGAAAAGTTAACCCTGAGCGCAGATTTCTCCGCCGCCTTGGCGGGCGCGGAACTGATCGTGGTGGCCGTACCTACGGCGGCTTTCCGTAATACCCTGAAAATGATTGTCCAATCAGGACGTTGCGCGTCCACTTGCGGCGTAGTGTGGCTCTGCAAGGGCTTCGAGCCGGAAACCGCGTTGTTGCCGCATCAGGTAGCCGGGCAGGAATTGCCGTCGGGCTGGTTGCGCGGCGTGTTGTCCGGCCCCAGTTTTGCACAGGAAGTCGCGTTGGGATTACCGACCGCTTTGGTGCTGGCAGCTAATGACGAGGTCTTTGCTCAGCGTACCGCGCAAGCGCTACATCACGCGCGCTTGCGCGTTTATGCCAGCAACGACATGGTGGGCGTGGAAGTTGGCGGTGCGATCAAAAACGTTATGGCGATCGCCTCCGGGGTCTGCGACGGCATGAAACTGGGCAATAACGCGCGCGCTGCGCTCATCACCCGTGGGCTGGCCGAAATGACCCGGCTGGGGCTGCAACTGGGAGGTCGTCAGGAAACGCTGAGCGGCTTGTCGGGTGCGGGCGATTTGATCCTGACCTGCACCGGTGACCTGTCACGCAACCGTCGGGTCGGGCTATTGCTGGCGCAGAATCAGGGGCTGGAGGAGATTTTGCACCAGTTAGGCCACGTCGCCGAAGGCGTGTATGCCGTGCGCGAAGTGCATCAACTCGCAGCGCGTCTCAACGTCAAAATGCCTATCTGCGAGGCCGTTTATCGCGTGCTATACGACCATATTCCCGTCGCCGAGATGGTCGCCGAGCTACTAAACCGCACCGCAAGCCAGGAGTTTGGTCAGTAATTCAGCCAGCGCAGGGTAGCTTGGTTGAAACACGGTGAAATCTGCTAACGCGCGTTGAATCCCATCACAGGCTGCATGACCTCTGGTCTACGCGTGCTATTTATTGTGATGCGCCTGCCCCCTCGAAACCGCATTGTCGCCACGCCTCGAACACCGCGACCGCTGCCGTATTGGATAAATTCAGGCTGCGGTTGTCGGGCAGCATGGGCAGCCGCACGCGTTGTTCTTGCTTGAATTCATTGAGTATTTCCATGGGCAGGCCGCGACTCTCAGGACCGAACAGGAACGCATCGCCCGCCTGATAACGGGCTTCGTGGAAAGGCTGCGAACCTTTGCTAGTGAGCGCAAACACCCGCGCCGGATCAAACGCCGACAGACAATCCGCCAGCTTGTCGTAAACGCGCAGCGTGGCATATTCGTGATAATCCAGCCCCGCACGTTTGAGCTGCTTGTCTTCCAGCGTGAAACCCAGCGGTTTAATCAGGTGCAACTGGCAACCGGTGTTGGCGCACAGGCGGATGATATTGCCGGTATTGGGCGGGATTTCGGGTTCAAAAAGGATGATATGAAACATCTGTTGGTCCTGTTTAATAGCCGCTTGCTTTAGCGGTCAAGCCATCGGCCATGAGCTTCGGATTATCGCCTGCACCGAAACAATGCGTCCAGGCAATTTACGCAGGGTGAGACGGGTCGTGCGGTAAAGTCCTTGCCACCACCCATGCGCTGATGTCGGTCGCGCCGCATTGCCTGACCGCTGCGGCGAGTGCGCCGAGGCTGGCACCCGTGGTCAGCACGTCATCTACCAGCGCTATGTGTTTGCCGGTTAAATCCTGGGTTAAGTTCGGGTCGCACTGAAAAGCGCCGCGCACATTTTTGTTGCGTTCCTTCCAGGGCAGTGAGGTTTGCGATGGCGTGTCGCGCAGCCGGTGGCAGGCGTGAGTGAGCAACGGGATATGGAGTAAATCGGACAACCTTGCGGCGACCAGCAGCGCCTGATTGAAGCCGCGTCGGCGCAGTTTGGCAGGATGTAGCGGCATGGGAACCAGGTAATCGGGCAGGCTGGAGCGGTCTATGCGCTCTGCCAGTCTGGAGGCGAATATCTGTGCCAGGGCGAGTTGTTCGTTGTATTTCATCGCCCAGATCAACCGATCCAGGGGGAAACGGTAGCTGAAAGCCGCGACGGTGCGATTAAACAAGGGCGGTTTTTTCAGGCAATGGCCGCAGATTTCGCCCCGCGTTGTCGGTAGCGCGCAGAGCGGGCAATGCGGCATGTCGTGATAGGGCATGGCCACGTCGCAAGCTTCGCACCATAACCCGTGATGGCTCATGCTGCCGCACAGCACACAGGGTTGCGCGGGTAAAATCCGCCTGATTTTTGCGCAGATGTTCAGTTTGGCGCGGTTGAAAATTGACAAGGTGTCATCCTTTCCATGATGATGCACGGCAATTCGCATTCTACTGATAAATCCGACATGAACAGCCAAACCATCAAATTTCATCAGCC
>Ga0210044_10005158_pt1 | contig 17784 bp, 9 predicted proteins | sample CryGey13umfilter_2_FD_183959 | JGI IMG/M metagenome (GOLD analysis project Ga0210044, IMG submission 183959) | Groundwater microbial communities from aquifer in Utah, USA - Crystal Geyser 4/9/14 3 um filter (SPAdes) (version 2) | ecosystem: Environmental > Aquatic > Deep subsurface > Groundwater... | reverse complement strand
CGGGTTCCCATGTGTGTCCTAAGCCGCCTGTTCCTCCTGCTTTAATAAAGTCGGATACCAATCCAAAATCTCCTTCTCTGTAAATTTGATACATGCCTGCGCCGTTATAACTTTCAAATGTATTAAATACAGCCCCATGCGCATAGTTGAAAGAAAGACAAGCCATATAGTTCGTATCAAAAGGCACACAAGCTGAACCAAGCCATGAATGACGTCCACAAGATGTATAACCTATTACATCTCCACCGGGATTATCTACTATAAAATCACAATTAGGATCATAAGAAGATGGGTTAGTATTGAATGAATGTGATATTAAATTATTTTGAGCGGTACTCATTAAACCCTGCCTATTCACTTCTTTTGTAACGACTTCAGTATGACATGTATCAGCATCAAAAACCCAGTAACTTAAGCCACTTTTATCCGGAGACTTAGACCGGTTTATCATTCCAACGACATCATTGTAACTATTCCCATCTAATCTGGAAACTAAATAATTTAATTTCCAGCCATTGCCGTTTGTAAAATGATTTGTTATAAATCTGTTATTAAAGGTAAAGCTCATATCTGCACTAGTGTAATACGGATTTGTTTGACCCGAATACGTATTATAAAGATTTATTACATTTTGATACAATAAACAGACCAGTGCATCTACGCAAACATTTCTATAATGTGACCATGAATGATTAGAGATAATGTTGGAATCAGGGTCTTCATCATCACTATAGTTTTCATAAGTCCAAAGTTTTAATGGAATGCCTTTGCAGAGCACAATATAGCGTATAGTGTTTTTTAGCTGCTGACCGCCAACATAAGTGTTGGTTAAATAATACTCAATTGTATCGGCAATTTTATCCTTATAATAATCCCATGCAGCGCGGTTATTATTAGAATAGATTACCTCGCCGCTGTCTATTAGAGTTGCCAAACCGCTTTGATATTGCGCTGAATTTGGAAGCGGGATGCCAAAAATATTTGAAGCGGGAATGCCGCGAGCATCTCTATAGTAGATTTTGACAGAATCCGAAATGCCTGAGTTCAAATTATAAACCAGCAGCACATTTTCTGGACCAGGAATGTTAGCATAGGTTTGGGCTTCTGCTAAAGTATAGCAGAGAAAATATAGAATCGAAAACAATAAAAATTGTTTCATAAGAGCCTCCAATAATTTATTTTAAGATGATTAGTTTTTTAACGGAAGTATAACCACTTCCTGTTGTTATTTTATAGAAATAAAGACCTGAACTTAATCCTTCAGTTGATAGTTGGATTGTATAATATCCAGCCTTCATTTCTTTATTTACTAATGTATTTATTTCGCTTCCCGTTATATCATATAATTTTATTTTTACTGCTGTTTCTATAGGTATTGTAAAATTTATATTAGTTGTAGAATTAAAAGGGTTGGGATAATTTTGTGATAAACTATAGTTTAATGGAAAATTAATCTTTACTTCAACAAATGGACTGTACTCATATTTTCCATCGTAATCAATCTGCTTTAACCGATAATAATATTTACCGGGATTTTCTAATACTTCTTTATATGAATATCTATGTTCTTGGGCGGTTGTTCCGCTACCTTGTATAAATCTAATAGTTTTCCATATCTGATTTTCAGATTCACTTCTTTCAATTTCGAATCCTTTGTTATTAATTTCACTTGCTGTTTGCCAATTAAGAATTATAATATTATTAATTGATTTACCCTGAAATGATATTAATTCCACTGGTACATAAACTGAATCTAAATATTTTAATATTAATCCATATTCACCAACAGCATAACCTAATCCCGTTCCAAGAAGATTTAGACTGTTAACTCGTGTTCCTGTTAATTCATTAAAGTCTATCCAGTTTGTGCCACCATTAACGGAACGATACGTTTTATAACCTATTATAAATATGACACTACTATCATAATAACTAAATTTTGCAGCTACGCTAAAGCCTGTCAATTCAGGTTTCAATATCCAGTTTAATCCGCCATCTGTAGTTTCATAAAATTTATTACTTTCTAAAATAAATCCTTTCAATACATCATTAAAGAATACATCTCTGCTTTCCCATATATTTAGATTAGTTTGTTCAACCCAAATGCTGCCCCCGTCAGTAGTCTTGTATGGTCTTCCGTTAACTCTCGTAATCCATCCAACAAGCGAATCGATAAAGAATATACTTGTTCCTCCAATACCTTTTACTACCCAACTTTCTCCTTTATTCGTAGTTTTTAATACTTTACCACCTAATGCCCATCCAACTGAATCATTCCAAAATAAAAATTTATTTATTTGCCCTGCTGTAGGATCACTGTTTGCTGCATACCAATTTTCTCCGCCATTTGTGGTTTTCTGAATCGAGCCATTATTATTCCCAATAAACCCGGTTGCACTGTCTATAAATTTTATAGAGAAACCGCCCAGACCGGCTTGCTTCTTTACCCAGCCTTCTCCGCCATCAGTTGTTTTATATAGAGCGCCGCTTAATACAAAACCTGTTGTTTCATTTATAAAATGTACATCGTAAAAATTATCGTTAAATATTAACTGCTTCCACGTAAGTCCGCCGTCTATAGTTTTTTGTATTCTAAGTCCGTTGCCTGCGTAATAGCCGGTGAGTGAATCGATAAAAACCACCCAGTTAAGTGCTGAGGAAGAGACAAACAAACTATTCCAGCTAATACCTCTGTCCGTTGTGCGGTACACTAAAGCATCGGATAATGCCGTGCCGTTTAAGCTGTCGCTAAATGCAATTGAATAAAAGATTCCGCCTAACCCTACTATATGCCATGTGTTTCCTCCGTCGTAAGTAGTTGCTATTCGTGTAAAGCCGCCGGTTACAATAGTCCGGTCGTCTAACATAGTAACGCAGTATAATGAAACATCTTCTCCAATATTTAGCTGCTGCCAATTTACTCCGCCATCCGTTGTTTTTAATAAATTGCCAAGCCCGCATGAAATAAAACCTATGTCTTCATTAAGAAAATCAAGCGACCAATAATCTTGCATAAAACCCGCTGAAGCACTTTGCCAGGTTAGTCCGCCGTCTATTGTTTTATATAAGTGATAAAACTTTCCGCATATCCAGCCGAGCGTGTCATTAAGCATTTGAACGCGCCATAGATCTGCCACTGCTGTGCTTGTAATTGAATTCCATGTTTCACCGGCATCTGAAGAACGGAGTATTTTTCCTCCAAATCCAACTGCGATTACTACATTGCCGTTATAACTGTTTACATGAGTTAAAATGCTTGTAACACCGCTATGCTTTGTTTCCCAATTTTTCCCTCCATCAGTTGTTTTTATTATTGCGCCATTAGCGCCAACCGCCCATCCGGTTAATGAGTCTATAAAATCAATTCCAAGATAATTGACTCTCGGCACTTTAGGATTTAACTCCGTCCAAACACCGGTGCTTGTTCTGCCGTTTGGGAATCCATAGTTTAGCGGCATAAGTGATGGATCATATTCCGGTATGTTTTTGTGGTTTCTGTAATCGGGTATTAACTGAGAAGTATCAGAGTATAGTGAATCGAGAGCCCGTCCGTTAGCTAACGGATTGTAGCCGGGTGGTTTATCAATATGATTTGTTTGCGACATAATCATACTTGAAAATATTATGCTGACAAAGTAAAAATATAATAGCTGCAAAATCTTAATGTTCATATCCGCCTCGTATTAGAAATGTTTCTTGCACAACTTGTTTATTAGAATAAACTGCATTTCCGATTGGTTAAACGTTAAGGAAAATATTTTAACTATTCAAGTTAAGTTTATGGGTTAGAAACTATTTCCGTTAGTTCGTCTGTTAGCTAACGGACTCAATATGACAAATTGGAATTTTTCAGAGGTCTGTATAAGTTAAACCGCCAAAATGCGGAGCAAAAAAAAACCGCCCGTTTTTTATCCGTTAGCTAACGGACGGCTTGAAGAATAAACAGAACTTAGGCGAAAATTATTTCATTAAAATCATCTTCTTAACTTTAATATAATTACCTGCAGTAAGTTTGTACAAATACATTCCGCTGGAATATTGCGAAGCATCAAAATTTACTTCGTAGCTGCCCGCCGTCTTAAAATCATTTACTAAAGTAGATATTTCTTTACCGAGAATATCGTAAACTTTTAACGTTACTATCTCCGGCTTAGCAATTGAATATTTTATTGTTGTAATTGGATTGAACGGATTGGGATAGTTTTGCATTAAGTTAAAATCATCCAAAGAAATATTATCAACTTTAACGCCAACAACGCCGCTTTGATAAACCGCCGCTGCAAGGTCGGCATTGGATTGTAGTTCAGCAAGACTGCTGCCCGCTACCAAAGCAAATACAGCATTAACATTATTGTAGGCTGCAATATCATATGGACCTGAAGAAATAAAGCTGCGGTAATCGCTATTACTTATTACTGGCGAATAAACGGTTGAAATAAAATTTTGAAATAATTCTACCCTTGTGCCTCCATAGTTTGTTACACTTCCTCCAACCATCCCGTTTAATGCAATAACCCCATAATAATTAGGGTCTGCCACTCCAACGAAGTCATATTGATAAATTAAATTTCTGGTTATATCGTAACCGCCTCTGTTAGTTGCATAGTCTCCAATATCCCAATCGAGATTAATACCGAGATAGATATTATTTAATGATGTGTTGTTTTCGTTTGTAACCATATAATTGAAGAAAACAAAATCGTCTGTGGTTCTTGAGTAGGTTTTTTGTTTTATGGAGACGTTAAACATGTTATTAGATGAGTAGTCGTTCATTTCGGCAAAACTTATTTCATCAAAGTAACTGTTGGAGGTAAAGTTTTTCATTAGCACATTACTTGAAAAATCAGCTAAGTTAAAACTTCCCATCATTCCTTCGACCCCGCGGGCAGCATCGCCAATTACAAAACCGCCGGTAAATAGAGCATTATTATTGTTTTTATAAATGAAGCCGACTCCAATGCCTGCGTTATCATCTTGCCCGATAATACCGTTATTAAAAACATTAACTTGTACATTTTCGGTTGCATGCGTCAAAGTTTGGTACAACTCCATTATAGTAAATGGTAATTCATTTATTGAATAGACTGCATTGTTTTGTGATGACTCATATCTTATCAAACAATTTTCACTCTCAATTGCCGGTATTGTCCACAAATAGGGTGCGCTTTTGTTAGATGTTATGGTTGACCAATTTTGTCCGCCATCGGGGCTGAATTTTATATTTACGGCGTCAACATTATAATTACCCCAATCGAGATAAACATGATTACCCGGAATAAGATTGGACGCATCGACAGGAGAAATATTTATTAGGTTTGGTTCACTGCCGGAAGTTTCTGATTGAGAGTATTTAACAACCCATGAACCATTTGCCCATTCATAATAGTACATAGTTCTGTTATTCGAAGCATCATAAGAATACTCATATTTAGCTGTAACAGCCCACGCGTTGTTTTGATAACGATAATAAAAAGTATGAATAACTCTGTTTTCTGAATCGTATGAAGATTCATACTTATATGAATAAATCCATGCTCCTTGACTGAATCTTTCGTAGGTCTGTAAGATCATATTATTATTAGAATCATAGGTATATATTAATCTTGAAGAAGTATCCCATCCGGATCCATTCCAAATATAAAAATATCTTACAGAAGTAAGATTATTAGTGTTATACTCGTAATGATAAGAGCTAGATTCGACCCATGTAGAGATATCATAATTGTAAAACGTCATGTCAGAAAGCAAGCCGCTTGGATAATAAGCGTATGTTGTTTTTTGAGAATTAATTGTTGTAACCGAATCAGTATAAATTACAGTTATCGCTTCGGTCATTTGGTCGCTGGCGTTATAAGTATAGTTTGATGAGCTGTAGTTAACCCGCTTCATCTGTGAATCGAATCTTTGAGTTAAAGAGCTTACCGGAAGCATATCATTGTTATAATTTACCGTATATACCTGCATAGGCGTTTTCCCAAGCGCGCCTCTGTAAAAAATAATCTCTTCGTAAATTTTTCCATTTAAGTATTTGTCATAATACTCGCCGATGGAGTACGTGTAGTTAGGGTCGAGTATTCTAGATTGGCGATACACCCAACCGTTATTGGGAGTTAAAATCGATTTGGCAGGTGAGAATTTTATCATCGGATTATTGTTATTTACCGATTGATACTCTTCATCAGGCGGGAATTCGTCATTCAGTAAAACTTTATTTTGAGTAAAAACTGAAATGGCGCTCAACAAAAAAATTGTAATGAACGACCAGTTACGGATAAAAGTATAATTACTTGAAAACATTAGAGCCTCCTTATTTAATAGTTTTTATCTGTCGATTTTAAATCGATTGTTTCAATATTGCTAAAAGCAAATACTGCTTCTTGAACAGCTACATTTTTCTTATGTAATGGTTGAATTGGTATTGGGTATTTCATTTATTTATCAATTTTTATAATAATTTAAGCGATACTGAAAAAACACGAATTCAATTTCAACCGTTTTACTTGTACGCTTCTGCCGTACTGATTTGTTAAAAAAAGAAGTTAACTTGAGAAAATGATACGGCTGTTTATTTTAATGCAAGGCACGTACCATAAAAGGAAGAAGTGTTTTTAGCGAGAATTTTGGAATTGTTGTTTGACTGGTGCTTACTGTAGTTGTTATAGGCGCTAACTTTAGTTAGTAGTTTTTTTGAGGAAAGTTAAAACAAATTATTTTAACCCAATATCTTTAAGCGCTTTATCCAATCCATTACGCGAAATGCCTGCCAAAGATGCAGCTTTAGTATAATTACCGTTTGTTTCTTTTAGTAATGAAGAAAAATACTCGATCTTAAAATTGCGTTTTGCTTTTTCGTAGTTAGTTAAATTTAGTAACTCTGTGCCGCTAATATTTCCATGCTGCAGTATAGCAGGGGGAAGGCACGAAGCGTCAACTATACTGCTCGTTTCATCCATCTGTACAATAGCTTTAAGAATTGTATTACTCAATTGTCTAATATTTCCTGGCCAATCGTAATTAGACAGTTGATCAATTACCACATCATCAAATTCAATTTCTCTTAGTAATAACTTTTGCGAATTTTTTTTAATAAAATAATTTGCAAGCAATGGGATGTCTTCTTTTCTGTTGCGCAACGGGGGGAGATTTATTGAAACAGCATCAACGCGGTAGAAAAAATCGGCTCGCAATTTATTTTCAGAAACTTTTTTTTCAAGGTCTTCGTTGGTAGCCATTATTAGCCTTAAATTTAATTTGGTAGGCTCGGCTTTAGTTTGCCCAACTTTATTTATGGTTTTGTACTGCATAAACTGCAGCAGTTTTAGTTGCGTGTTCTCATCAATTGAAGAAATTTCCGGTATGTAAAGCGTTCCCCTATTTGCTAATTCAAGTTTTCCCATATGCGTTTTCTCTGCGCCGGTAAATGCTCCCTTCTCGAAACCAAATAACTCTGATTCAATTAAATTTTGGCTAAGACTGGAAAGCGGTAGTTGTATAAAAACACTGTTGTTAATTTTACTGCGTTTATAAATTTCGTAAGCTGCAAGGTCCTTTCCGGTTCCAGTTTCACCTTTTATTAAAATATCGCAGTCTAACCTTGCACATTTATTTATTTCTTCATTTACCCTTTGCATTACCTGGCTTTGGAAAATAAAACGGTCGTAATTTTCATCCACAAGGTTTTTTAAATGCGTAACCTTTTTTTTAAGTTCGTTGTTTTCTAATGCGTTATTAATTTTTTGTGTAAGGATTTCTAGATTAAAATCTTTTTGAATATAATCGAAGGCTCCCATGTTCATTGCCTTTACAACCGTATCAACTTCACCGCTATCCGACACAATGATTACAGGCGGCGGCACACTAAACTCTTCTTTCATTTTTCTCAGCACGTCTAATCCATTCATAACGGGCATTTTAATGTCCAGCAGTATGGCGGTAAAATTTTCGTTCCGTAAATAGTTTAGACCCAACTGACCATTAACGGCAGTTTTTATTTCATATTTCTTTTGTAAAAGAAGTTCAATGTCTTTTAAGAAAGGCACGCTGTCATCTATTATTAATAATTTTTGCATTCCAACCGTTGAAGAAATAAAAAATTCTCTCTTAACCCCTGCTAAAGGTAATGTTTTTTTTTATTTTTTAAAAGAATTATTTTCGGAGACCAATCGGGGTGGATTATAGAGAAGGAATCGGGAAGCCCTTTTAAAACACTTTGAACCGCAAAATAAATTCCGTGCCTTCTCCGCAGGTTGAATTGAATGTTATACTTCCTCCGTATGTATTTAATGTTTGAGCAATCCAATGTAATCCAAAACCATGCCCGCCGGGTTTTGTTGTAAAACCAGTTGCAAAAATTTTTAATTGATCTTCTTCTTTTATTCCACATCCGTTGTCCTTTATATAAACATAAAAATCAGAGGCGGTTTTTGTTGTGTTAATTTCAATTTTATTCATCGCTCTATTTTCAAAATCAAATGCTTCAATCGAGTTCTGAATCAAATTAGAAATTACTTTTTCTGCCTCGCCAAATGGAATGACTGCTCTTACGTCATTGGATGGATAACTAATCGAAATAGAATAATGCTTTTTGTTTGGGCGGCAATATTTCTTCTCTATGTGTGCAAGTAGATGAATAATCGGTGTGCTTATTTTAGACTCAAAAAGCTTTATGATAAATTGCATATTGGTTTTAATTTCATCTACACTCTGTGCAACATTTTTTTGATATAAACTTATATCTTCCATTTTAAGATTTTTACCCGTTGACTTTACAAAACTGTTCAGTAATGTTTCGAGCTCTTTATTTATTCTTGAAAATTCTTTGCTCTTTAGAATAAGAGTTGACGAAATATCACTAAACTTTGCATCATTTCCCATTTGTAGTAGCATTCCAGAAATGCTCTCAATATCTTTAGACGTTGCAAGTATAAATTCATCTATAACATCATTTAGGCGCTCTAATAATGCCGGATTATTATTTCCAATTGAAGGTAGATTTTTAAAATAGAGTGAAATCCGGTTTAGGTTCATAGCAGAACTCTCGCCATGATGAAAACTCTGAATTTTTTGCAATAAATCTTTTAATGGATTGAAGTCGTCGTTCGCTGCAATTCTTCTATTCTTTATTTTCAGTAAATATAGAGGAATAACTATTATCGCATTTAGCAATGGAACAGCATCACGTACAAAATAATTCCGGGTAGAGTTAATCCAGCCAACCGAATCCGGAAAGAAAAAGTAGACGGTTTCGATGATAAATATTGATAGTAGATATGCCGAAAGGGAAATTTGGAAAAATGTGGATTTTTTTTGTGAAAGTGCGCGGGGGACTATTGTAATCTTTTGCTTTACAAAACCTGTTTTTGCCGAAGCAAGAAATGCAAAAAATAAAATTAAAAAGATGAAAAATTTTATGAGCTGGGATCTAAAATCACTTCCAAATAAAAATTTTATTAAAATCTTTTTTGCAATAAAGTAATAACGGGTTAAACCTTCATGCTCCGAAATAGTGATTATAGAATTGTTTTTAACACTGAATCTTCTAACAATTTCGCTTTTGGGAAATTCTGCTTCAACTATAAAATTGCCGGTTCTCCTGCCCAGCCCAAACTGTTGAATTCTGGAGCCTGCGGCAGCATATCCGCTGTTACTACTTACTTCTCTATATGCCAGCACCGTATCATTAAAAATTAATTTTAATTTTGTGCCGATTCCGCTTCTGTTGCTTTCACTCCCTTCAATTTTTACGCGTATATAATTGTTTGCGGTGTTAAAATTAGTGTAACAAATGATTGCTGATTTATATTGCCCGAGAAGAATATCAAGAGCGCCATTATTATTATAATCGAGCGCAACCGCTCCTTTCCCTTCTGAATACAGCCAGGGTAAATTGGGTATCGACAAAGAAGTTTCGTCTTCAAAAACGGGGGCGTTATTTTTCAGCCCTTTATTAATAAATAGGTGGGGGGAACCTACATCGGTTATAAAAATATCTATCCAGCCGTCGTTGTTAAAATCTGCGCAAATAACTCCATAAGTTCTGTAGGGCTTGCTAAAACCTGCACTTTGAGAAATATCATCAAATATTAAATTCCCACGATTTAATAACAGGTTATTTGGATGGTCTCTATTACCCACAAAAATATCGAGGTCACCGTCATTATCAAAATCTGCAAATACTACGGAATTGCTTCGCTTCAAACTTCCGCAAGAAGCGCCGCTTTTGCTTGTAATATCTTTAAAATATCCTTTGCCCGAATTTAGATAAAGCTTATTTTCTTTCATCCAGTTTGCAACGTAAAGGTCAGGCAAGCCATCATTATTAATATCGCCGAAAGCCGAGCTAATACTTCCCCAGTTTGAGGTCAGCCTGTAAGGGTCGGTTTTTTCAGAAAAATTTATTCCTTTATTGTTTATGAACAATCTATTTGTGTAAAGGTAGCTTGTAAAAAAAATATCGAGATAACCATCACCATTTACATCTGCAAGCGCAGCGCTTTCGCTTCGGTGCATATCAATGTTTAAATTCAGCTCATCGGAACTATTGCGGAAGTATGCTAAACCGTTATTTAGCATTGCAAAATTGTTGCCTTCAAGGTTTGTAATAATTATATCTTCACTGCCCGATTCGTCAATATCACCTACAGATAATCCCAAGTCGAAAGTGAATTTTGAATTTGACCACTTTTCTTTTATTTCTTTTCCAGCGAGACCAAATTTAGATGCATAATTAGTAAGGTACTTAGAATTTAGCTGTTTTCCGGCGTTAGGGTAATAGCAGTTAATATCAATCATATCAACGAGGTAAAAATCTTCAATACCATCGCCGTCAAAATCATTAACAGCGCTTCCATAAATTGAAGACGACTTTTCATACGATTTGCAATAGAAAACACCTCTGGCTTTTACATATTCAATAGGTTGTTCTCTATTGTGCTTCGGTTCAATCTTCAACGAAAATAAATACGGAGGAGATGTAAAGAATATTTGTGTTGAATCTTTATAACCCGCAATATCAATTTTCCCGAATTTAAACTGATATATGATTCTCCATAGATTATTAAAGTTAGAGCCGCCCGGGATGTTGATTAAAACATCGCCGTTTTTTAAAAGTACACAAATGTTATTTTTATTAATTACCGAATAATGATTTATTGAAGTTGAAGATATCCATTCACCGGTTACAAGTTTTAATGAATCAACTCTATAAGAAACATATTGGCTGCCCACTTTTTCGTAGATATAAAATTTATCTTTCCTTTTACTTATTCCAAAATTTATATCCCCTTCAAAAGAAATAAGTTCATACGGATACTCAATATTATCATGCGTTAATAAAGGATCCGGGAAACCCAGGAGAGGGGAAATTTTCGGCGCTGCGGAAGAATCATTGAAGAAGTAAACGCTATCTTTCGAAACAAACAATGTGGCGCCGGAGTCTGATTTGAGATGCAATGATAAATTAGCTGCCGGGTTTATTTCAAGCGGGTAATGTTTTACGCCTGTTATTTCATCCCTATTAACTTCAACAATCTCAAACTCCTGTAACCCAAGAACAAAAATTTCTCTTCCATTTACAAATTTAGCCCCATAAACACCTTCGCTGAATAAGTAAGGCAGCTCAATTATTTTTGTAACTTTTAATTCATCTTCTTTATTTTGCAATTTTCCCCAGATTATTTTATTCCCGGAAGGATTCTTTATATTTTCACCACAGATCAATAAATTGTTATTATTTACAGAAACGTAACTAATCTTCAGCCACTCATTGTCAAAAAACTTAGCCCATTTTTTGCCATTGAAGCAAAAAATAGCTGTGTTGTTATGTGCGAACAATAAATTATTTGTAATACGGAAAGAGTAAAACTCACTAAAGATGCCCGGTAGAGCAAACGTGTCAACGCTCCAGAAATTAGAAGCTTCGTGCAGTTTTTCCACGATTACATTTTTTTCGGGAGGAGGAGTTTTATTACAATTAAGAAAACTGATAAAGCTGATAAGGAATAAGAAAATTATGCCGGGGCGATAACTTAACCAGGAGGTTTTAATTATTGAATGCACTCTCATAAAGTTCTTCCGGGATAATTTAATATTACGATCTAAACATAATATTGCCTCAGGTAAATATCAATTCCTGATTTAATATGAACTTTAATACCCAAGCTTTGTGCCAGATTTAGTTAATCGTTTTATACTTAAACAGAGGCGCTAAATTATTAACGAGTCCGGTCTAAAACGGTAATTATTATCATTGCGAGACGTCCGTTAGCTAATACGTCATTCAAAGGACAATGACATTACTCAACAGAACCTTCTTAGAGTGAACTCATCAATCATTACTTTTGTTGGTATAGGTGCTAACTAAAGTTGTTGCGCAGCCTATGTTTCTGTCATTTATAGTGCGGCATCCGTTAACTAACGGAGGGATTGCGAGCCGAATATGCTTCGTAAAATTGCAAACAAATAGTTTTATCAAAACTCAGAAAATTGTGTTGATGAAGTAAAGTAGTGTATCAGTAATAATAATAGAGTTTCTGCAAAATAGCTTATCTGTCATTTCGAAGGAGTCTTCTGCCAAAGGCATCCCTTTGGGAGACTGAGAAATCTCTTAAGAACATGAGATTTCTCCCTTCGGTCGAAATGACATTAACCTGAAAAATTTATTTTACAGTAACTCTATTATAAGTGCGGCTGGAAAAAGCCGCACTTATTTTTATAAAGCCTACCTAATCAAAACCATCTTTTTGGTTTCCATGTATTCTCCGCTCTTCAATGTGTAAAAGTATGTTCCGCTTGCAAGCCGGGACGCGTCAAACTGCACCGAATGTAAGCCTGCCTCCTTATAACCTTCGACAATTCTTCCCATTAAATTGCCGAGAAGGTCGTATACTTTTAGAGTAGTGAATCCACCTTTAGCAAGGTTATATTTTATAATTGTCGCCGGGTTAAATGGATTCGGAAAATTTTGTTCAAGATTGTACGATGTAAATTGAACCGGTTCATCAACGGAAGTAAATACAATTCCAATCTCCGCAGAATTACTTTCGTTATATCCTTTATCGTATGCGGTAACTGCAAAAAATAGATTTGAAGAAGGTATTGATGTAAAATCAATTGTCAGCGAAGTGTCGTTTACCAATCTGAACGAAATCATTTTTGTAACATTGGAAATATCAACCGGCGTAACCGTATCCTGATAAACATTGTAATACACTGCTGTGTCGCCATCTGATGCGGGCGCAGGTTTGCCCCACGATAAGATCCACGTTAAGGAATCACTTGTTGTTAAAGAAATATTTTGTGGCGCGAGAGGTTTAATATCATCCTTCCAGGACATGGCTGGGATGTTCGCCGGATATTTATATCTGCCAGCCTGCAATGTTGTTGTTAAACTTTTGTAATTATCTAATATGTATTGTGCGCGGTACATTGTTTGTCCCTGCCCGCCATAACTGCGCGCCGAATCTATCTGCGCAATAATTTCGTTTACTGCCCAATTGCCGTCGTTTGGCGCAAGTCTGTAAATTGCATTAGCGGCATAAATATGTCTTCCGAAACGGTTATTGATCCAATCCATTGCGAGAGAGTCATACCGTGGACATGTGTTTATATCCCAATAAATTTGCGGCGAAAGGTAATCATGTTTTTTCGCCAGCAGCCATCTGCGCGCATCTTGATAAACCTGGTCGTAACCGAGAAAGCCGGTTAAACAATTTGAAAGTTTTTTATAAATACCAATTGGCGCAGAGCCAACCTTAATCATTGGCTTAACGCTTGTTACAGAATCGTACAAAGCATAAACAAACTGTGTGATGTTATTCCTCCGCCAGTCTGCTTTATTTATTCCGCCTCCATATTGTGCATATGTAGCATCGTCATCAAAATCTGGATTTGGGTAACGAATAAAATCGAAATGAATTGCATCAATATTATATTTCCTTACCATTTCCATTGCAAGATTTAAAAGGTAAGTTTTAGTTTCCGGTTTTCCGGGGTCTAACCACCACTCGCCGTTTGTGTATTGTTTAACAAGTTCGGGATGCGCTAAAACCACGTGTGGAGGATTTGTACCCGGAGGAGTTCCTATGCCGTAAACTTTATAAACATTCCACCATGCATGTACTTCTATTCCGAGCGCATGCGCTTCTTCAATTATAAACTGCAGAGGATCGTAACCGGGATTTTGTCCGAGATTTCCTGTTAAAGCCTTTGCCCACGGTTCAATAGAAGAAGGATACATTAAATCGCCGCGTGCACGCACCTGGAACATAACTGTATTAAAGTTTGCGGCTTTAAGTTTGTTAAGTAAGTTTTTCATTTCGTTTTTTTGATTTGATGCGCCGGTAGTTTTAGGCCAGTCGAGGTTAAAAACAGTGGTTAGCCAGACAGCTCTAACTTCATCTTTAGGCTGCGCAAAAAGAATAAAAGGTAATAAAATTAAAAGAAAGATTTTTTTCATCGGAAAGAAAGCTCCGGATATTTAGTTGTAAAAAATTGCACACAAATTTAAGAATATCTTCTGCCGCAAAAAAGATAAACCTTTTACTTTCCTGTTATGAATGATGAGGCTGCCTCGAGAGCATAAAAAACATCCCTCTTACCGGCTTCTACATCTATAAGCATAACCCCAATGTCTTTTGGAAGTATAAATTTAATTTTCCCACCGACGTTTTTTTTGTCGTGCAGCATCAAATCATAAATGTTTTGTTTACTGTGCATAATAATTTTGTTTTGAAGATCAATCTTTCCGGGTAAATGTAAGAAATGCTTCAACCGCTCTTCCGAAATAAATCCTAATCTTCGCGAAAGAAAAACCGCCGAAATTAATCCAGCTATTACAGCTTCGCCATGTTTTATTTTGAAGTTGAGTTCACTTTCAAATGCGTGAGCGAACGTATGCCCCAGATTTAAAATTTTTCTCAATCCCCTCTCTTTTTCATCCTTCGAAACAACAGCAGCTTTTATGGCTGCACATTCGATAATAACTTTTTGAATAATTTTTTCTTCGCCGGAAATAATTTTATGCATGTTGTAATCAACGAATTCAAAAAAGTTTTTGTTAAGCAGAAAAGCATATTTTAATACTTCTCCCAAGCCGCTTAAAACCTCGGAGGCGGGGAGAGTATTGAGAAAATTGATGTCGGCAAATACTTCATTCGGTTGGTAAAACGTGCCCACCATATTTTTTTTGTGCGAGAAATTAATTCCGGTTTTTCCGCCAATTGAACTATCGACCATTGCAAGCAAGGTTGTTGGAATATGGATTAGATTGACGCCCCTCATAAAAGTAGAGGCTGCATAACCGGCTAAATCACCTGTAACACCGCCGCCCACAGCCGTTATAATTGATTTTCGATCAGCGCCTTCTTTGAGAAGAAAATGATAAATCAAATTAAGCTGTTTGAAATTTTTAGCCGTCTCGCCAGATTTCAGAACATAGTATGCGTAGTTTATACCGGTTGCTTCGGAGAAATTTTTTATCGCGTTTGCATGATAATTGTTCACATTTGAATCAACTAGGAAAAAAGTTTTTGCCGTTGGGTTTATTTTTTTCAACTCATCCGGTAATCGGGCAAGTATCCCTTTGCCAATAGAAATATTGTATGAGTTTTTTTGAAGATCAACTTTTATTTTTTTCATCGCTCTTTCCGGTTTAGCCGTTCAATGTAGCGGACAAGTTTATCTACGCTGACGCCCACATTAGTATTATCCGTATCAATAATAACGTTTGCCTGTTCGTAATAAGGTTTTCGACTTTCAAAAATTTTTGTAACACTGTCAATAAAATTTTCTTTCATAATCGGTTCGCCGCTCTCATCTAATTTTAGTACCGGTCTATCTCTTTTAAAACGTACTCTTTTATAAATAGAGTCGAGTGATGATTTAAGATAAACAATTGTACCGGTATCTTTCAGTATCTGCAAATTAATTTCATTTGCAATTGTTCCTCCGCCGAGTGATATTACTGTAAGTTTTTTTGTGGAAATTTTCTTTAATAATTCAGATTCAATTTCCCGAAAATTTTTTTCACCATTTTCTTTGAAGATATCACTTATCTTTTTTTTGCATTCCGCTTCTATTAGTCTATCGAGGTCGTAGTAATCCCAGCCAAGAGTATTTGCCAGTATAGAACCGATCGTACTCTTCCCTGCCCCCATAAATCCGGTTAAATAAACTAAAGATTTTTTTTCCATTTGAAAGTAAAATTAAGAGAATTTAATTAAAGAATAAACGAATTGTAAAAAAGACCTGCTACGGTTTGTGGGGGCAGATCAAATCGTCACAGATTCACTGAGGCAATAAAACCCGGGAATCATTATTTAACACTGCACTCTCAATTCTAAAGACTTAAAAATGATACGCCAAACCTAATACAAACGTTACGCCGTCAACGTTAATTTTTGAATCGAATTCTTTCTGAGCCAGTTTTAAAGTTTCGCCGTTATAATTTACTGTTTGCTTATTATACCTGCTTGTAACAGAAAATTGCGGATCGCGGAATTTCATTTCAGATTTTAGCGAGATATTGTTTATGAAAAAATAATCCATCGCTACCATAACGTGTATACCGTAAGCTGTTTTTTTCACTGAACTCGAAACACTTGCATCGCCAAATGTACGGATCATCCCGCCGAAGTAATAACCGGCGCCGCCGCCCATTGTAAACTTAAAATTTTCAGTGGAAAATGGCAGTATGTAATAGAGAGAAAATTCAATCGGTATAAGTTTAAATCCATCGTCAACTTTTATGGTTCGGGTGCCTGTGCCGGAAAAGAGGGTTAGGTTTGCGCCTGTCTCAACTGCTTTCATATATTCCGAGCCGAGCGCAATCAAAAGAGAATTACTAATTCTATAACGAATACTAACACCGTAGCTAAACACATCGGACATGGGAAAATTATTATTCCGCAATTGTGGATCGGAAGAATTGGGATTGAGATAAATTCTTGCCGATGTTGTATAAACACCATCGACAACTACGCTGAAATTTTTTCCTTTGAACTGGGAAAATCCTTCAAACATAAAAGTTAAAAATAAAATTACAGTAAAAAATATTCTCATATTAAAATTGATTCATTAATGCCGAAAACAAAATGATCATTTATTCTTTAAAAATCAAAACCCCCGATGAGCCCTTGGATCTTCGGGGGTTATGTGAAAATAAATTAAATAATTAATCGAATCTGCGGTTATCTTTTATATCTGCTTCTTCTTTTAATTTAGCAAGCCACTGATTAAAATAGGTATTTCTTTTTTCCTGCAGAATTTGATCTCTCATCGTGTTTCTTTGAATCGAGTATGCCGAAGAATCAAATTCTGACCGCTCAATAACACTAATGAGATAATAACCGCGGAAACCTTTAACCGGCGGCGAGACTTTATTCAAACCAAGTTCTAATGCTGTTTCAATAAAAGCATAATCTCTGCCGACTGTAGGGACTGAACCGCCCGGTGTAAAGCTGCCAGTTGTTTGAACATTTATTTTAGAATCGTAGGTCGTTATTTTATTAAGATCACCGCTAATTTTTTTACTGAGATCAGCTGCTTTTTGCTTTGCCTTTTCAAATTTTTTCTCCCTGATAACAACGGGTTTTATCTGCTCTTTCACCTCATCAAAAGGCTTAGCGCCCTGTTTAGTTACTTCGGAAATTTTAGCAACTACATAACCTGTGCTTGTTCTGTAAATCTGACTTACATCATTAAGGCTGTTTTCAAAAGCCCAGTTTACAAGACGCTTATTTACTCCGATGTTCGGAATTGAATAAGCTTTCTCATTAAACGGCATTG
>Ga0210044_10005156_pt1 | contig 17789 bp, 17 predicted proteins | sample CryGey13umfilter_2_FD_183959 | JGI IMG/M metagenome (GOLD analysis project Ga0210044, IMG submission 183959) | Groundwater microbial communities from aquifer in Utah, USA - Crystal Geyser 4/9/14 3 um filter (SPAdes) (version 2) | ecosystem: Environmental > Aquatic > Deep subsurface >... | reverse complement strand
AGTAGCACCGACGCTGCCGCTAAACGAAGTGGATACCAGCGCTACGAGGTCTTCAAATGGCAGCTGACACACTGTTCATGGAGCCGGCCGACGCAGCACTGACCCACCGCTTCTTGCTTGACTACCCGCAGGAAGCGGCGCGCCTGTTCGAAGCCATGCCGATCGACGAAGCCGCCGTGCTACTGGCTGGGCAGCCGCCGCACGCAGCCTTGCGTGCCTGGCAGGCACTGGCTCCGGACGTGGCGGTGCAGGTGCTGCAGCAATTGCCTGTACCGCTGGCCGAGCACCTGTTGGCCGAGGCCGAGCCGGTGGTCAGCATAGCTGCGCTCACGCAACTGGATGAGGCGCAGCGCGAGGCCTGGTTGAAGCGCCTGCACGCGGAGGTGGCGCACGAATTACGCGGCCTGCTCGCTTACCCGGAGGACTGCGCTGGCCGAATGATGGATCCGCGCGTGAGCCCTCTGCGTAGTGGCATGACAGTCGCCGAAGCCGTCGAGCGGTTGCGCCAGTTACGGCGTAGCGGTCTGCGCGAACTTTTCGTCGTCGACGACGACGGGCGCTTGACCGGCCGCGTCGAAGTGCAGGACCTGGCGCTCGCCAACCGTGATCTGCCGCTGTCCGACATTACACGCGCCATCGTTGCGCAGGTCGGTGATCTGGATCCGCGCGAGGAGGTAGTTGAGACCTTGCAGGAGCAGCCGATCACCGTGTTGCCGGTTGTCAACATCAGCGGGCGTTTTATCGGCGTCATCCGACAGGCCGAACTGATGGCGGCCGTCGTGGAAGAGTCCAGTCTCGACATCCAGACCATGGTCGGTGCCAGCCCCGACGAACGTGCGTTGTCGTCACCGTTGTTCGCGGTGAAAAAGCGCCTGCCATGGTTGCAGATCAACCTGCTGACGGCCTTTCTTGCCTCAGCCGTGGTGGGATTGTTCGAAACCACCATCGCGCAAATTACTGCGCTAGCGGTGCTGCTGCCAGTAGTCGCCGGCCAGTCGGGCAATGCTGGCGCGCAAGCGCTGGCCGTGACCATGCGCGGCCTGGCGCTTCGTGAGATCAGTCTGCGTCACTGGCCGGTCGTTGTAGGCAAAGAGGCCTTGGTGGGCGTCATGAACGGCATTGCGGTGGCAGCCACTACCGGGCTGGTGGTCTACATATGGAGCCGCTCCCTGGCATTAGTTGGCGTGATCATGCTGGCGATGGTAATTTCGATGTTCGCTGCTGGCCTGGCCGGTGCACTGGTACCGATATTGTTGCGACGTATCGGTCAGGATCCGGCCACTGCGTCTTCGATCATCCTCACCACGGTGACCGACATCGTCGGCTTCTTCTCGTTCCTCGGCATCGCAGCGTTGTTCGCGCCTTTATTGATGCACGTAGGCGGCTGAAATACCGACCTGGCTGTCCAATAAGCTCGGCAGGTTGGGCTGAATGAAATGAAGATTAACCACGCTCATATTCTAATCGGTATGCGCTTCCGCCAAATTGCACTCGACTTATTGCTTGCTTGTACCCAAATATATTGAACTTAGTTGTGATCACTTTCAAACGCAAAGTTGCTCTCAAGATTGCGATGGTATCGCTGGCTCTTGCCAGTATTGCCAGTCCTCTGGCTTGGTACGTATCACGTCAAAATGCCGAGAAAGGCATCGTCTCTTTTGCCAGGGAAGAGTCACGCCGTTTGCTAATGCACCATGATGACTCTCATGGGAAAGGCATGGATGCCGAAAAGGCTGCACGCACCTTGGCAGGGGGATTGTTTGAGATTGCGGAAATCTACGATTCAAACGGGATCAAACTGGCTGATGCCATGACTGCTGAGGGACAATTGATTGAGCAGGAAATCTACCATCACGCGCCACCTCGCTATCAAGCTTCCATGTATGAAAGCTTGAATTTATCCTCAGGTCGTTGGATCTTGCGGGTGTTTACGCCTTTGCGGGAAGTGAATGGAAATCTGAAGGGTTACTTCGAAGGTGTTCGTCTTGTTCCTGCGTGGCAGCGGAAACAGATTCTGGTGGATTCCCTTACGGTCGCCTTGATGGTGGGCTTGGCATCTCTACTTTGTGGTGGCGTGCTATACCCCATTGTGATTCGCCTCTCCTCTGAAAATCAACGCAAAGCTCAAGAGGTGCTTGAATCTCATATTTCGATGATGGAAGCACTGGGGCGTGCAATTGCCAAGCGTGATTCGGATACCGGCGCGCACAACTATCGTGTGGCATGGATTTCCGCCACACTGGCCGAGACACTCGGAATTAAGGGGGAGGGGATGCAGGCATTGATTGTCGGTAGTTTTCTACACGATGCTGGAAAGATCGGGATTCCCGATGCGATTCTGCTCAAGCCAGGAAAGCTGACAGATGATGAAATGAATTTGATGCGCACTCACGTTGCAATGGGTGAAGAAATTATCACCGGCGGTGGCTGGCTAGATGGCGCTAGAGAGGGAGTCGCCTGCCACCATGAAAAATGGGATGGCTCAGGGGATCCGCGTGGACTAGCCGGTGAGGCCATCCCTTTAGTGGCACGCATATTTGCAATTGTTGATGTGTTTGACGCCCTGTGTTCAAAACGCCCCTACAAGAACCCGCTCCCGCTGAATGAGGCGATGGATGTCCTTCAGAAAGGATCGGGCATCCACTTCGACCCGAAACTGCTCAAGGCGTTCTCAAGCATCGCTAGTAAAGTTTATGAAACTACCATCCACGCATCTGAGGCAGAAATGAGAGCCCTTATGAAGAAAATGGTGCAGCGACACTTTGGCAACTGACTGCTTTTACCAATTTTGTCTGGTTTGGTGACTAAATTCAATTTCGCATAGCTTGCATAGTATGCTGACTTGACTCATATAATATGCATCGCATATCCCAACATAATTTATCAAGGAGATAAAAATGTCTAATGAAGGCTATCACGAACCCATAAATGAACTTACCGATGAAACGAGAGATATGCACAGAGCAATTACATCACTCATGGAAGAGCTTGAGGCAGTAGATTGGTACAATCAAAGAGTTGATGCGTGCAAAAATGAAGACTTAAAAGCGATTCTTGCTCATAATCGAGACGAGGAAAAAGAGCATGCAGCAATGGTTCTTGAATGGATCAGAAGGCAAGACCCTCGTTTTGATAAAGAGCTAAAAGATTACTTGTTTACGGATAAACCAATAGCTCACAAATAAAATATATAACGAATAAGCCCAATATCACAGGGGGGTGAATGCGCAGATGAGTTACCGACGTGCCTTACAGCGGGAGGCACATAAGGCCGAATTCTCGCGGCGACTGGCCAAAGACAAGCACATTCGTGCCAGCCGCCAGGCCAAGCGTGAGTGAGAGATTGGGCTTCATTTCATTCAGCCCAACCTGCCGAGCTTCGGTACATCGAAACCGCATTCTCCGCGCAACCGCCTCGCCCAACCCGGCAGTCAAGAGGGGTGCGCGAATAAAACCTCACGCAGCTCCTTATTTTTACGTTAGACCTCGCAAATGATATTCCTCATTTCTGTGGCTTGTGTTCTGCTCTTAGGTCTTTGCGGATACCTTTGGCAAAGCCGACTCTCATTGCGTCGTGAGGCATACATTCGTGACTTCGTTTTGCCCAAGGGCTTGTTTGAAAAGCTTCGGCAGCGCCATCCGCATCTGACGACCAAAGACTGCCAGCTGGTCTCGCAAGGATTACGGCAGTTCTTCTTGGCACATCACAAAAGTGGCAGAAAGCACATCTCCATGCCGTCACAAGTGGCAGACGATTTGTGGCACGAACTGATCTTGTATACGAAGACATACGATTTGTTTTGTCAGAAGGCATTTGGCCGGTTTCTTCACCACACCCCCGCTGTCGTTTTGAGTAAGCGTCAACAAGGCAACGAGGGAATCCGCCGCTGCTGGCGATACTTATGTCTTGAAGAGAACATCAATGCGCGCGTACCCACGCGCTTGCCGCTGCTATTCGCGTTGGACAGCAAACTCAACATACTCAATGGTTTTCGCTATGTCGCGAACTGCGAAGGCGTCCGTAAAGAGGGAAAGCCTGGCGAAAGCTCTTCAGCAACATACTGTGGAGCTGAGCTTTCGAGTCCAACAGCCGACGACGGAACCGACAGTCAGAATTCAGGATCTGGAAACGGTGACGACGGAGGGGGAGATGGTTGTGGTGGTGGAGGATGCGGTGGTGGTGACTAATGAGGCTGTAGAAAAACCATGTTTTCAACGAAAACAGGTGTCGTAACTTGTTGATTTTTGATAAGGCGATTTTCGCAATTTTGAGTTTCTCTACAGCGTCAACGGCTTCCTACACGAGCTAGCTTGGTTGGGCTTCATGTCATTTAGCTCAACCCGCCAAACTGGCTGGAGAATAAGTCCTTGTCATAGCCTGTATAACAGGATCGATAGTGGCAATGCCGGTTGAGATAGGGGGTCTAGGCCATTGAGTGGCTGGTAAAACTTGGCAAGTCCTACGCTACAAGTCCGGATTTTTGCTGGCAACAAGTCACTGTGTGCCGGTTGCATTTCGTGTCAAACTCTGCTGAAATCCCGTATCCTGTTAATTTTCTATAATAATTTTCCATGTCAGTATCAGAAGATGGATTGCCATGCAATCACGACGTGCATGAGGATCTGATCCGTAAGCTGCGGAAGCTGTTGCCGCCAGAGGCCGTACTCACCGACAAAGAAGATTTACGTCCGTTCGAGTGCGACGGATTATCGGTTTATCGCCGTCTGCCCTTGGTAGTGGCTTTGCCTGAAACTATTGCGCAGGTGCAGGCCATCATGCGCCTGTGTCATGCTTTGCAGGTGCCCGTTGTGGCACGCGGTGCAGGCACCGGTTTGTCCGGTGGGGCGCTGCCTTTGTCTAATGGCGTGCTGCTGAGTCTGGCAAAATTTAAACGCATACTCCATATCGACCCAGAAAATGCGATGGCCACTTTGCAACCGGGTGTGCGCAATCTGGCAATTTCCGAGGCTGCCGCCGCGTATGGCTTGTATTACGCGCCTGATCCTTCCTCGCAGATTGCCTGCACCATAGGCGGCAATGTCGCGGAGAATTCCGGCGGAGTGCATTGCCTGAAATATGGCCTGACGGTACACAATATTCTGATGCTCAAAGTAGTGACGATGGAAGGAGAGTTGCTGACCATCGGCGCTGAAACTCTGGATTCTCCGAGCTATGATCTGCTGGCATTAATGACTGGCTCGGAGGGCATGCTGGCGGTAATCGTCGAGGTTACGGTGAAGCTACTGGCCAAGCCGGAGCGTGCGCAAGTATTGTTGGCGGCCTTTGATGACGTCTTCAAAGCCGGAGAGGCGGTCGGGGCGATAATCGCTGCCGGCATTATTCCGGCCGGTCTGGAAATGATGGACAAGGTAGCCATTCAGGCGGCAGAAGATTTTGCGCATGCTGGTTATCCCTGTAACGCAGAGGCGATTTTGCTGTGCGAGCTGGATGGCACCAATGCGGAAGTATCCGAGCACGTCATGGAAGTGCGCGAAATATTGCACCAGAGCGGGGCGACCGAGGTGCGCACAGCCGTTAACGAAGCAGAAAGACAGTTATTCTGGAAGGGGCGTAAATCAGCCTTTCCCGCAGTGGGGCGTATTTCGCCGGATTATTACTGCATGGATGGGACGATTCCACGTCGTCAATTGCCGCATGTATTACGCCAGATCAGCTTATGGTCGGAAGAGTATGGCTTGCCGGTGGCGAATGTATTTCATGCCGGAGATGGCAATCTGCATCCGCTGATTTTGTTCGATGCCAACAAGGATGGCGAATTGGCTCGCACCGAAGAATTCGGCCAGCGTATCTTGCAACTGTGCGTTGAAGTGGGCGGATCTATTACCGGTGAACATGGCGTCGGCATGGAAAAAATTAATCAGATGTGTATCCAGTTTAAAGCGGCTGAACTCAGCCAGTTTCACGCGGTTAAAGCCGCTTTCGATCCCGACGGTTTGCTTAATCCCGGGAAAGCCGTGCCCACCTTGCAGCGTTGCGCTGAATTTGGCGCCATGCACGTTCATCACGGTCAGTTGCCTCATCCCGAGCTGGAACGTTTCTGATGTTGGAGCGCGATATCAGCGAGACACTGCAACAGCAGGTGCACAGCGCCATTGGTAATGGGACACCGCTCAAGATCGAAGGCGGCAATAGCAAAGCGTTTTTAGGACGAGAGACGCACGGCGAAATTCTGGATATCAGCGCCCATTGCGGCATTGTTGAACATGATCCGCGCGAGTTGGTTTTGACTGCACGCAGTGGTACGCCGCTCAAGGATATTGAAGCTGCGTTGACAGAAGCCGGGCAGATGCTGGCATTCGAGCCGCCCCATTACGGAGACAACGCCACCTTGGGTGGCACCATTGCCTGCGGTCTGTCCGGGCCGCGTCGTCCTTTTTGTGGTTCCGCCCGCGATTTTGTATTGGGCTGTAAACTGATCAATGGCGAGGGCGAGATATTGCGCTTCGGTGGTCAGGTAATAAAAAACGTGGCGGGCTACGACGTCTCGCGCCTGATGGTCGGTGCATATGGCACGCTGGGCGTGTTGCTGGAGATTAGCTTGAAAGTACTGCCGCGCCCGGCGGCAAATCACACTCTGATACAGGAATGTACTCAAGCTGAAGCCATCAGAAAAATGAGTCAATTGCTGTCCCAACCCGTGCCGGTGGATGCGGCCTGTTATCATGCGGGGCATTGTTATCTGCGCCTGTCCGGCAGCGAGCAAGCAGTCAAGCATGCCCATGAGCATTTGGGTGGCGAAATGTTAGAAAAGTCAGCTCCCTTTTGGCACACTTTACGCGAACATCATCTGCCATTTTTTGATTCTGCGAATCCGCTGTATCGCGTAATGGTAAAACCTGCCGTGCCCCCTTTAGAAATTACCGGCGAATGGTTGCTCGATTGGGGTGGTGCACAGCGTTGGCTAGTGAGTGACGAACCCATTGCGTTAATACGCGAACGCGTTGCTACAGTGGGCGGGCATGTCACCCAGTTCCGGGGTGGAGCACACAATGGAGAAATATTTCAGCCGCTCGCCGCGCCCTTGCTTGTCATTCATCAGCGCCTGAAAGCCAGTTTTGATCCACACGGGATTTTTAACCAGGGGCGCATTTACGCCAACCTGTAAACCATATGCAAACTGCCATTTCTCCTGAACTCCTTGTTAATCCTGACATTGCCGAAGCCAATGCGATCCTGCGTTCTTGCGTGCACTGCGGATTTTGCAACGCCACCTGTCCCACCTATCAATTGCTCGGCAACGAACTGGATGGGCCACGTGGCCGTATTTATCTGATCAAAGAAATGCTGGAAGGCAATCAATCCAGCGAGAAGACGCAATTGCATCTGGATCGTTGCTTGACCTGCCGCGCCTGCGAAACCACTTGTCCATCCGGGGTGCAATATGGCCGTTTGATTGATATCGGGCGGCAGGTCATTGAGGAACGTGCACCGCGTCCGTTGTGGCAAAAAATTGTGCGACGCAGTTTGCTGGTAGTGCTGCCATATCCCAAGCGTTTTGCGCTGGTGCTTGGCATCAGCCGCGTGGTGCGACCATTTTTACCGCTCTCTTTGCAACGTAAAATCCCGCCTCAACGACGGGCACAGTCAGCTCGTCCGGCAGAGATTCATCCACGCAGCATGCTGATATTGGAAGGGTGTGTGCAATCGCTGAGTGCGCCGAACACCAACACTGCTACTGCACATGTGCTGGATAAACTGGGTATTTCTTTAATCAGCGCCCCCAAAGCTGGCTGCTGTGGCGCTCTGAACCAGCACTTGGCTGATATAAATGGGGCGCATGACATGATGCGCCGCAATATTGATGCCTGGTGGCCATATATTGAGCAAGGCGCAGAGGCTATCGTAATGAGTTCCAGTGGTTGCGGCCTGATGGTGAAAGAATATGGCGCAACGTTGAAACACGACCCAGACTATGCCGCGAAGGCAGCACGCATCAGCGAGCTGACACGCGACTTGAGCGAAATCTTGATTTGCGAAGATTTGAGTGCCTTGGCCGATGTCGGGAAAGGTGTGCATGTTGCTTATCAATCATCTTGCACCTTGCAGCATGGGCAAAAGCTGTCTGGCGTTGTTGAAAAAATCCTGCAAAACTGCGGTTACACGCTGACACCAGTTGCTGGCAGTCATTTGTGCTGTGGTGCCGCAGGCACATATACTCTGATGCAACCAGTGCTGTCGCAGCAGCTATTGGAAAATAAATTGGGTGCGCTGCAACAGGGCACAGCAGAGGTCATCGCCACCGCCAACATCGGCTGCCAGCTACATTTGGAAAGTGCAGCCCGTTTGCCGGTGAAACACTGGATCGAGCTATTGCAGGGTGCCTCTTAAAACTCAAGTTGCTAAGCAAGACAAGGAACGAATAGAAATTTAAGCGCAGCATATATTTGATATGTAAGCGATAATTTTTTAGAATAACGCTGCGTTGTGACGAAACGGGGTAATCAGGCAAGCCGCGAAGCGGCTGTTCGCCAAATTGGATTTTTAGAAGTGCCCTGCAACCATTTCCCCAACAAGGGGCGACTGATAGCAATGAAAAAAGTTAAAATATCAAAATTTTACAATCGCAACCCGCAAGGAGAATAAAGCATGGCAATAAAATCGTTCCATCCCCCGCAGCGTATTTTGATGGGCCCAGGCCCTTCGGATGTCAGTCCTCGTGTATTGGGAGCCTTGGCGCGCCCCACCATCGGCCACCTTGATCCATTGTTCGTCACCATGATGGACGAAATGAAAGAGCTGTTGAAGTACGCTTTTCTGACTAAAAATGAGTTGACTATGCCCGTTTCAGCTCCCGGTTCGGCCGGAATGGAAACCTGCTTTGTCAACCTGGTCGAACCCGGCGATAAAGTCATCGTATGTCAGAACGGCGTGTTCGGCGGACGCATGAAGGAAAACGTTGAGCGTTGCGGCGGGATTGCAGTGATGGTGCAGGACGATTGGGGACGCGCAGTTGACCCACAAAAAGTGGAAGATGCACTCAAGGTTAATCCTGATGCCAAGATTGTTGCGTTTGTGCATGCGGAAACCTCCACTGGCGCCTTGTCTGATGCCAAAGCATTGACGGCACTTGCTCACAAATATGGTTGTTTGGTCATCGTGGACGCAGTCACTTCACTTGCCGGCTCGCCGCTCAAGGTCGACGAGTGGGAAATAGACGCTATTTATTCCGGCACGCAAAAATGCCTCTCCTGTACGCCCGGGCTTTCACCAGTCAGCTTCAGCGCACGCGCACTGGAGAAAATAAAAAACCGCAAGGACAAAGTGCAAAGCTGGTTCATGGATCTGAACCTGGTCATGAGCTATTGGGGCGGTTCAGCCAAACGCGCGTACCACCACACCGCGCCGATCAATGCGCTATATGGCTTGCATGAATCATTGGTGATGTTGCAAGAAGAAGGCCTGGAAAATTCATGGGCTCGCCACACGAAAAACCATCTTGCCCTGCGCGCCGGCCTGGAAGCAATGGGATTGAAATTTGTGGTGCCAGAATCTGAACGTCTGCCACAACTGAATGCACTTACTATCCCAGATGGCGTGGATGATGCCGCTGCGCGCTCCACCCTGCTAAACGATTATCAACTTGAAATTGGCGCGGGCCTGGGCGTAATGGCCGGCAAAGTGTGGCGCATAGGCTTGATGGGTTACGCCAGCAATCAGAGCAATATTCTGGTATGTCTCGGCGCGCTGGATGACGTGTTAGGCAGGATGAAGGCACCGGTTCAGCATGGCGTGGCAGTAGCTGCAGCGCAAAAAGTACTGGCAGGCTGATTCGCTTATACGGCTCGCTATGGTTATTGAGTATAAAAAACAATAATCATGATGTGAGTGAGCAATTATTAGGTAACACAGATATTTTGATCCGTATATATAATAAGGTTTGTTCTCCGGAATCCCCCTTTGTGTTGCAGCAAAGGGGGATTTTTCATGGTGCATTGTAAATTGTCTGAATTCTGGTCTTCGCCGGAATGTGACAGTTGCGGTAAATGCAACCGTCATGAATTAATCCGGGCAAACCATCAAATCCCGGACGCGCATTGCTGACTTGGCAGGAACCTGATGCCGCACATGTACCTGCCTTGGTGGCCGGCTGCGCTGGTGCACGACTGGCTCAATCCCGAGGAGAGCGCAGCGTGGGCACATTTACAGCCGGGCACAATTTAACACGATCCACATCGCACCTGATATAATCTGGTCAGACTGACTAGATTCGGAGGGCATCATGCAAACATGGCAACTACAGGAAGCAAAGGGCAAGTTCAGCGAAGTCGTTAAACGCGCGCAAAGCCAGGGCCCGCAAAACATCACAGTGCATGGTGAGTCAGTTGCCGTGCTGATTTCCCGTCGTGATTATCTGAAGCTCACCCATCCCAAACCCAGCTTGGTCGAATTGCTGCGGGCATCGCCGCTCGCGGGCAGCGATCTTGAAACTACGCGCGAGCAAACTCTCACACGCAAAATAAAGCTATGAGTTATCTACTCGACACCAACATCATTTCGGAATTGGTGCGCCCCAAGCCCGCCAACGCAGTCTTGGCGTGGTTTGAAAACATCCCTTCCGAAGCTTTGCACATCAGCGTATTGACCTTGGGAGAAATCCGCAAAGGTGTTGAACAAATGCCGGACGGCGCGCGCCGCGAAAAGCTCCGGCTGTGGCTCGAACACGACTTGGCTGACTGGTTCGAAACCAGAGTGCTACCCATAAATATTCAGGTGGCAGACCGCTGGGGCAGACTGATTGCACAGATGGGACGGCCTGTGCCCAGCATAGACAGCCTGCTGGCCGCGACCGCCCTGCATCATGAACTACGCTTGGTCACGCGCAACCAAAAAGATTTCGACTACCCCGGATTAGAAGTCATCAACCCGTGGGGCTAGGGGTTTCGAGAGAGCTTCCACGAATTTAATCCGCCCCCATAAATTCACTTAGTTCCTGAACCCCTTTAATTCCACTTTCCGGCCTCTTTGGCGTAAAATCCAAAGCGTCAAAACGCATTGGATGGCATACCATGAGTAACACCATCACATTCCCGCAAACTATTTCCAAGCGGCTGGAAAAAATATCAGCAGGTTCCCGGCGTGCCCCGCAATCAATCATCAAGCAAGCGATTACGGATCGTCTTGAATACGAAGAATGGAAGCTGAAGCAGATTGATGCAGGGCTTGCTGACATCAAAGCTGGGCGCGTTTATTCGACCGCTGAAGTCTATAAAAAACTAGGCTTGGTTAAGCATGGCAACAAAAAGGCTGCACAGCACCGCAGTAATCAAAAAACCATTCGGAGCATCCCATGAGCACTGCCACCCTTGAAATCCGGCCAGAATTGAAAATTCAGCTCGACCATCTGGCGGAAGCAATCAATCGCGGCGAAAGCGAGCTGGCAAACGAGGCGGTGACACTGTACCTGGCGCAGCAGCACCGCATTATCGGGCGCATACAGGAAGGGCTGGCGCAAGCGCAACGCGGCGAGTTTGTGACAGACGGGGAGATGGAGGCGTTCTTCGCGCGCTACACTGACCCCCAAGCATACTGATACACGCACATGAAACTGCGTACACCCCGCGAGCCAAGCTGGACCTTGCGGAGATTCACGATTACATCACACAAGAAAATCCACAGGCAGCAACGCGTCATCCTGCTCATCCGCAAAGCGGCTGAAACGCTAATCAATTGTGCTCAGTCCCTGCGGCCTCATAGTAATTTTCGCGCAATTTCCTGGGCGCGAATTTAATCTGAACCTGACCCCTTTCCCTTTCTGTAATGTCTTGTTCGGCCTTCTTACGCATAGTGATATCAATTAATGTTGCAACATAATTCGTAACCGTTCCGACATGATCTTTTACTGCGGTAATAGTGAGGTACTGTGGATAAATTTCTCCATTTTTGCGACGGTTTAGAATTTCTCCTTTCCAGGTTCCAATTTTGTTAATTTGCATCCACATATCAGAATAATAGTTTTTATCCTGTTTATTTGAGCTGAGTATCTTTGGTGTCTTACCAATAATATCCTCAGCTGTGTAGCCTGTAATTACTGTAAAGGCGGGATTTACCCGAAGAATAACATTGGCAGCATCTGTTACCATGATGCCTTCTTGAGCGCCAAAAGCTGTCGCTGCAATCCGCAAATCCTGTTCATCTGATTTGCGAGCTGTAATATCTATCTCAATACCGACCATGCGTAGGGGTTTACCCTCAGGATCATGCTCAATTATCGTTCCTCGATCTAATATCCAAATCCATGAGTTTGAGCGAGTTTTTACGCGATATTCAAAATTAAAAATAGAAGTATGATCTTCAAAATGCTTAGCCAGTGCTTGTTTTACGTTTGCAATATCTTCAGGGTGAATGCACTCTTCCCGGAAACTAACATTTGGCTTGGTCTCTTCTAACTGGTAGCCACGCATTTCTGCCCAGCGTGGATTAAAAATTATGTCGCCCGTTACAATGTTCCAATCCCATGAACCCAGTTCAGCACTAGCTACTGTCAAAGCAAGCCTTGCTTCACTATCACGCAAGGCAACCTCAACTTTTTTTTGCTCAGTAATATCAACCATAATGCCACGCAGCCAACGCGGCTTATTATTCTCGGCTACAACGGAAACAATGTCGCGCAACCATACTATGTGCCCATCCTTGGCAAAAAACCGGTATTCAAAGTCATACGTTTTCAGTTGCGATGTGTAAATAGAGCAGTATTCGACCACCCAGTCTTTATCATCTGGATGAATGTGATCTATCCAAAAATTCTTTTTAAACCAGTCTTCTACGGAATAGCCCAGCAAACGTTCCGCCTGCTGACTAATAAAGGTAATATCATGACCAACTGCATCAGCTTCCCACACAATACCATCCGTGGTATCAACAATATTCTGAAATCGTTGATGGGCATTTTCAAGTGCTAACGCTGTTTGCTTTCGCTCAGTGACGTCCTGCTTGACCGCCACGAAATGAATAATTTCATCACTTGCATTGACTAACGGTGTAATAGTCATCTCTTCGTCATATAACGATCCATCTTTTCGACGGTTAATAAGATCACCATGCCATACATTTTTGGTTAGAATTGTTCCCCACAGTTGCTGATAAAAAGTAATGCTTTGTTTGCCAGAATTCACTAGTCTGCCTGGATTACGACCAAGAATTTCCTGCTGACTAAAACCGGTGAGTTTGCAATAGGCAGGGTTTGCCCATTCGATATGACCATTGATATCGGTAATAATTATCCCGTTGGCAGCCGCATTGAGTGCGCTGTCTTTTAATTGCAATGTCGCTAATGTCTGCTTGATAGTATTAACGTAGGCAGCTAAAGTCATTCCGACTACCGACAGGACTAGCATAAATAACCAGTAATTATGGAGGTTAGTCATGGCCATATCATTAGCGAAAAATCCAGCTCCTTGGCTACCTCCCCATAGTGCCTGGACGGCTATCATTAGCAAAACAGCAGTCGCGCCACGCGTACCAAGTCGTACCGACACCCAAGTAACAAAAAGAAAAAGGATATAAACCCTGGGTGCCTCAGTAATATACTCATCAAACCAATCAAGAAAAATAATCTGCCCAGCAATAAATGTAATGCCTACTAGAAAAATTATTTCAACAAACTGTATTAAATTGAATTTAGGTGGTTTTTCATACCGCCGAATAAGTATAAAAGGTGTGATTAGCACTATTCCCAGCATATCCCCCATCCACCAATTCAAACTAGTGATGAAATATACTTCGGGTGTGATAAAACCAGAAAGCAATAAAACCAGTACTCCAAGGGTTGCACCAACAATACAGGCTAACAACCCGCCCAATAGAATCAATCTTAAGTAATCTGAAAAGGTAGGCAAAAACACAGTAAATCGGTCATTACGTACGAGTAACCAATGGCCTAACAAGGCTTCCAAGCCACTCGCCAGCGTAATGCCATACCCCACCAAGAATGAGCCTTTTGCTGATACATTAAACAACAATGCACCGAGTAAAATTCCCCAGATATAACCTCTGCCACCGATTAATAAAACCGCCAATGCTAAACCACTGCTTGGCCAGAAAGCACTTACAGTGCCATTGATGGTGAAATAATGATGAGCGATAATCCCGAGGATTAGATAGGCTGCGGCAATACCAAGCTGTTTCAACCAATGGTATGACTTATGTTGATCGGCTAACATATATGCCCTCTTAGGGGTTATCTATTTCCCATATTAGCCACAGAAATTCTACAGGCTAATCTGGTGAGCCTGTAGAGTTGAATAATAAGCGCAGAAAACCCCAAGGACCGGTTTATGAATGTAGCATAAAATCAGCTCGATAGGTTAGGCTGAATGAATGAAGCCCAACATCACAGGGGGTAAATGAATACATGCGTTACCGACGTGCTGATACAGCGGGAGGCACATCCTCTTCACTGTGAATCTGGCCGGATGGCGTTCCGATCACTCGTGAAAAAGCGTGAAAAATCCCGGTAGTTGTGGGCTTGATGAACTTGACGTACAACCTCAAGCACATTTAGACGCTGATTCGTTTGAAGGTGTTTGACTTCGACAGGATAGGTGCCCTGTCGCGCAGGCAATAGCATGAAAGGGGTGAGTGGCCACTCAAAATAGCCGACATTGGCTGGAGAAATGAATAAACTGCCGTAAATATTGTAAGTCCCACCGGGACATCATCTAAAAATGAAACTTGATGACGGTGGGTGGAAATTAACGGGATTTATAGAAGTGCCCTATATTACGTTCAACTGATATAGGTTGCGGCCCGGAGCGAAGGAAATAAATGCGCAGTGGCAGTATCACACACTGCCGCGCTTTATGAACAACGGGGTTTATGATAATGTACGACGTGTTTTTCGCGCTGTCGCATAAAGCGAGCTTTGATGCGAACAAGCCGACACAACGCTTCGCAGCCTCGAATAAAATCATCACGGAATTTTTTTGAAGGGAGTTGGTTATGAACGCTTTGCTGCTCTTGCCATATTCAAACCCTACCCTCTCCAGTTGAGTCCCTCGTTTAAGCGGACATCACGCCTTAAAGTATCGCGAAGCGCAAAGATCCGTTGTGCGTGATGCCACTTAACTCAATTACGTTAGGTGTTCATATCCACATGTGGCAATACGCTCTAAAAATTGTTCTTTCTGCGGTTGTGTTGGTGGCTGTGTCCGAGCTTGCCAAACGCAGTTCTTTTTGGGGTGCGGCTTTGGCTTCTTTACCCCTTATGTCTCTTCTGGCTTTTGTTTGGCTGTACCTCGATTCCGGTGAGGTTCAAAAGGTTTCTGACTTATCTCAGGGTATTTTTTGGTTGGTTTTGCCCTCGCTGGTTTTGTTTGTTGCGCTGCCTTTGCTGTTGCGCAGTGGTGTCGGGTTTTGGCTAAGTTTGGCTATTTCCTGTCTCGCTACCGCCGGTGCATATTTCGGCATGGTTAAGTTGCTGGGGGTGCTCGGTGTCCGCATCTAGCACCTTCATACCTCTTAAGAAACACCTCTCAATTTACCGGGCTTTTCCAGAATAATCGCGTGCGAACTGCCAAGCTACGCGCCCGCTGCGCGACGCGCGCATCATCGACCACTGCAACGCTTCACGACGGATCAAGTCGTCCCAGTCCTTGAGATCGACGCCGAAGACACCCAGCCAGTGTCGCACGATCTGCAGATAGGCTTCCTGATTAAAGCTGTAAAATGACACCCACAGGCCGAAACGATCCGATAACGAAACTTTCTCTTCTACAGCTTCCCCGGGATGCAGCTCACCTTCGTCGCCGTGCGCGGTCTGCAAGTTCTCGGAGAAGTACTCCGGCATAAGGTGGCGGCGATTGCTGGTAGCATAAATCAGCACATTATCCGGTACAGCAGCGAAGCTGCCATCGAGCACCGTCTTGAGCGCCTTGTAACCCGGCTCACCGTCTTCGAAGCTCAGGTCATCGCAGAAGATGATGAAGCGCTCGGAGCGCTCGTGCACTAGATCGACAATGCGCGGCAAATCGACGAGATCGCTCTTGTCGACTTCGATCACACGCAGACCTTCAGCCGAGTATTCCGTCAGCATAGCCCGGACGATGGAACTCTTACCCGTTCCGCGCGCTCCGGTCAGTAATACATTATTGGCGCGCTGGCCACTTACGAACTGGCGCGTGTTGTCATCCACGCGCTTTTTCTGGTCGTCGATATCCTGCAGATCAGAGAGATGAATGGGTTGCAACACGTGCAGCGGCTCCAGCCAGCCGCGGCTCTGATATGTGCGCCAGCGCTGGGCCAGCGCACTCCAGTCGGGCATTGGAGGCGGCGATGGCAGTATCGCTTCAAAGCGCGACATGAGTTGCTCGGCGCGCGCGACCAAGCGCTTGATATCATCGGGGCTCATAGGCTTCCCTCCTTGTTCCGGCTTGTCGTATCAATGCTCAAGACCACAGCCTGTGTGCCGGGCTGCTTGAGCTTTATTTTCGGCCAAGTCGCCCAGACCATCCTCAATAATAAGAAAGCATGGAGTTAGTCAGTTTTATTTTTTTGCTAATCAAGAGAGCTTGATCACTGAGGCGACTCTGCGTTGTGAAGTTTATGGTGGTGAGGAGTGTCATCAAATTATCAGCCAATTGATTTAACTCTAATTGTGTCGAAATAACAACTTAAAATAATATTGTCATTTCGAAAAACCTCGCCTCTTTGTCTATTTTAAAATAATCTTCTAGTTCGTCGCTAGCGCAGTATTAATGTGTTTAATGAGTGCGTGAATACGTTCGGCATTTTTACCAAGGTCACTTTTACCCACTCTGGATTTACTACGAACATCCATAACACTTGCGTCACCAACAGCGCGAACTCGAATCACAACATCGTCTTTAAATCCAAACCAGTATGTGGTGTCGGTTGCTTCAATAATGCCTTGTGATTTATCCGCGTTAACTAACTCCCAGCCGAGTTCATGCACTGCGTTTTGTGCGGTGCTAAATAACACGTCAGAACTTTTCGCGTAACTTTGCGTGGCGAGGTCAGGGTAGGACTTGCGTTGTTGTTGCGCTGTTTCTTCACCAGCATATTCTACTTTATTGGGCGCATTGGCGCGCAGGGCGGCAATAGCAACAAATTCAGGCGGGTTAACTAAGTCTGTTGAGATGTCATGGATGGGTGGCACTGACTTTGCCTTGCTCATCATGCTAAGCGGCAAACCAACGGCAATAATGGCAAATACTGCCGATATTCCTGCAGCTGCCCAACGGATGTTTTTTCTTAGAAAAATAACCTGGATTAACAATAACACCAAAGCGGCTATCCCCACATAAACACCGTAACGCAGGGTAGCAAACGCGGTACCTAGTTCTACAATATTGTATTTATATAATGGGCCGGGCAACGCAACCAGTAAAACAGCACAGAAGCTGATAATACTAAGCAAAGGATTCATAAAGTTATCTCCGTTGTTATGTAAAAACAAGGGGTCAGCCAGCTTGATTTTTCGGGAAATAGATTAGCTCAAGAACAAAACGCGGTAATGGAGACTTTTAGACCATCGACCCTACTCGAACATGAGTTTGATACTGTCCAGCGTTCGTGAAAAAAATCCACCCTTGGCAACTGCATGTGTGGCGACGATAGTCTCGGTAACAATGACTTCATTATCCAGGCTGATCTTGACCTGGCCAAGTTTCTGGCCCTTGGTGATGGGTGCCGAAATTTTTCTTTCAATTTCCATCGACGCGACGAGCTCCTTATATCGCCCACGCGGAATAGTAATATGGATATCGCGGCTGACGCCCAAGTCTACCTGCTCTTGTTCACCATACCAAAG
>Ga0210044_10005155_pt1 | contig 17789 bp, 8 predicted proteins | sample CryGey13umfilter_2_FD_183959 | JGI IMG/M metagenome (GOLD analysis project Ga0210044, IMG submission 183959) | Groundwater microbial communities from aquifer in Utah, USA - Crystal Geyser 4/9/14 3 um filter (SPAdes) (version 2) | ecosystem: Environmental > Aquatic > Deep subsurface > Groundwater... | reverse complement strand
GATCGCTGTAGCACCAGCCCAGGGCTCCGGCGCCTCCCGCACCGAGGCAGGTGTGGATCGCTTCTCGATAGTACAGCGCCTGGTGCTTCTCGCTGGCCTGGCTCGACGAGCAACCAAACTCCTCGAGCAGCACGGGGAGCCCCAGATGGGTCAGGCTGCGGATGCAGTACTCCGCCGTGAGCGCCTGCCGCAACGGATCGGTGTCCACCCGGTAGCTATGTGGGCCGAAGAAATCCACCACGTCGCTCAGCAGCAGCGGGTCGAAGCCATTGTCGCCACCGCCGAGGTTCATCACTCCGTCGCCCAGGCTGAAGGGGCGTCGCGGATCCTGGCTGCGCACCGCATCGCGCATGGATCGTCCCCAGCTGGTCACCAGCGCCGGGTCGGCCGCTCCGGTCCAGTTGGGCATCTCGTTGCTGGCGAGGTAGGCCGCCACCGCGGGGTGGTCGGCGCAGACTTCGGCGACGTCATGCACCAGGGCGCTTTGCCAGCGGAGCAGGTCGGGGTCGGAATACAGGCAGCGTCCCCGCTGGCCAGGGAAGTCGTGGTTCTCCCCCGACATGTGCCCCACGAGAAAGGAGGGGATGGTGTGGATCCGTTCCGCCTGACACAGGTCGAGGAACTGGCGCAGACGGGGCAGCATCACCCTGGACACCTGGGGCGGCCGGGGCATGAAGTCGGGGATGAAACAGAAGCTGCGACACACGTCGAGCCCGATGGCGCGCATCTGCCGCAACTCTCGTCGAACCGTCGATGGGTCGAAGCGGTCCCACATGCGCGGCCCGCCGGCGCGCGACCAGTAGTTGACCCCGAGCAGGAATGCCGGCTTGCCGTCGAGCTGCAGGTAGCGGTGGGGCGTCATGGCGTCAGTCGGGCAAGCCAGGGCAGCGCGGCGTCGAGCTCCTGTTCTGGGCGCACCAGGGCAACACCCGGCACACGTCGTCGGCGGTCTGGCAGCGCAGGATCACCCGGCTCGAGGGATAGTCCACCAGCAGGTGGAAGCTGCGCAGGAACGACCCGCCCAGCACCACGTCGATGTTGGCCACCTGAGGTTCCAGCTCCCGGCGCAGGCTCTGGATCAGCGGCGCCTCGTCGTCCATCACGACGAAGCTGATGCCGCCCTGGATCACGGCGGCGCTGGCCCCGTCGACGGACTTGTCCTGCACCAGTCTCAGGTCCGCGTCGGTGAGCGGCACCCGTGGCACCATCAGGAAGCGCCGTCGCAGCGCCAGCTCACCGCAGGGGTTGAGCTCGTTTGTCTCGTCGGAGACCACCGCGACGCGGTCCAGCGTCAGCGTCGAGACGGCCTCCTTGCCGTAGGGCAGGTGCAGTGTCGAGCCCGGCGTCGCCGAGAGGCTGGGATCGTCCGCCAGCAGGCGCTTGTATGCCGTGCGCGTGACGATCGAGGTGCCGATGCCGGTGGCCAGCACGGCGATCACGGGTACGCCGCTCTGGGCCTCGGCGCCGTGGCCCCTCAGCACGGTGGGATCGAACGCCTTGGGCTGCAGGCACAGCGGCAGCGCCAGTCGCGTGGCAGGGATCTCGGTCAAATCGCCGCCGCCGATGCTGGCCATGCCCCCCCCCACCACCGGGGCGTAGAACGTGCCCTGGCACCGCTCGCCTCCAGCGGTCAGCGGGTCCACCAGCCTGGACGGGTCGCACTCGCTCGCCAGTTCGGCCTTGGTGTCCGGGATCTCGTCGGAGAAGGTCAGCTGTGGCGAGACGCCGTAGTCCAGCGCCACGGCGAAATGGCGCAGGATGGATGCCCCCAGCAGGCCGGTCGCCGTGAACGGTGTGTCCAGGCCCAGGTCCAGCGACTCCGCCGACAGGTCGAGGACCTGGACGTCATGGAACACGAACCGTGAAATGGTGGGCTGGGTCCCGTGCTGCAGTCGCAGCTCGCCGTCGACGAAGGTATCGCTGGTGCCCAGGGTCAGGGCCGTCAGCGGCGAGGCGGTGTCGATCACCGCGTCGAAGCGCCGGCCGCCGAACAGCACCGGGATGACGGGGGTCTCCTGGGTCACCAGGATCGGGATCGGCTGGCTCAGAAACCCCTCGTACCGGAAGTCGCTGCAGGCCCCGAGGAACAGCAGCAGGACCAGGAGCGACCGGCGTGGGGCCGGGTCAGCTCTTTTACAGCAGCTTCTCGCGCATCTTCTTGACCAGCGCTTCGTACGATTCACGCCGGATGATGCGGTTGAACTGGGAGCGGTAGTTGCGCACGATGCTGACGTCATCGGTCACGACATCATAAACCATCCAGCGCTTCCCCACACGGCGCATCTTGTACTCGATGGTGAGCTCGGTGGTGCGCTTGCTGTTGACCACCTTGACCGTGGTGGCCACGCTCGCCGTCTCCCCGTCGCGGGACTCCTTGCCGTACTGGATCGTGTAGCCCATGTTGGCGCGCAGTTGCTTGATGTAGTTGCGCTCGATCAGATCCTGCAGGATCTGGACGAACTCCTTGCGCTGGGCCTCGGTCCGAGCTTCCCAGTGCCTGGACAGGGCGAGGCGCGCCAGCTCGGTGAAATCGAGAAACGAGCTCACCTCCTGCTTGATCTGATCCTTGAGCTTGTCCGCTGCGGCGCCGGCGGGCGCCTTGCGTGACAGGAGCTGGTTGATGCGGCGGTTGGTGCGCTTGATCGCATCGGTGGGGCTCTCTGCGTAGGCCTGGGCCTGTCCGCCGCCCACCACCAGCAACAGCAGGGCGAGGCTCAACATGCGTGCTCTCATCGTTCGGTCTCCGGCTGTCGGTCTCGTGTTGTTCGTCGTGTCTATGCAGGGGCCATGCCAGTGCGAGACAGCCAGATGGATCGAGGAATTCATCGGTTCACTCCCGTGTCGTCACTTCACCATGGCAACTTTGCGACAGGTGGTGTGCAACGGTCACACCTCACCTGGGGCGGACATCGTGGGTCCCGCTGACCCGGGCAAGCTCGTACCAGCCGGAGTTCACGTCGTACACCGCCTGCAAGTACCGTAGATGCATCTGAAAGTAGGCGACCAGCGCGTCGACCATGTCGCGGGGTGTGCTCAGCCCGGCCTCGAGATTCTGCAGCGTTGCCACCAGCCACGAGCGGGCCGCCCTGGAGCCGCGCTTCGTCGACGTCAATCGCTTGCGCGCCTCGTCGAGATCCAGCGCGGTCTTGCGCACCTCCAGCGCGATGCCCATCAGCGCCTCCCGGCGCCTGGCCTCGGTTTTGCTCGCTTCGGCGCTGGCCACCCGGTACTTGCCGTACTGCTGGAGCTGATCCCACTTCCAGCGCATGGCCAGTCCAAACCCGGCGCCGAGGAAGTTGAACGGATCGCTGTAGAAGCCATGGTTCGGATCGTCCACGCTGGTGGCCGCGCCGTAGCCCAGCGTCGCCACCAGGAGCAGGTCGGGGTAGAAGCGCGACTTCTCCAGATCCACCGCTGCCTGCCCGGCCGCGGACGCCGCCCGCAGCGCCTTGATCTCCGCCCGGTTCTTGAGGGCCAGGCCAAGGTAGTGCGCCGGAGGTTTCATCTCCCCCTCGATCACGCTCAGCAGGGAATCGTCGACGTCGAACCCGTCCACGTCCCTGACCCCGGTGAGCGTCGCGAGGGTCGCGCGGGCGAGGGCCTCACCCTTGTGCGCCTCGTGCAGTCGGGCATCGATCTCGGCGGCGGCGGTCTTGAGCCGCAGCAGGTCGATCTCGGTCACGTCGCCGGAATCCGCGTCCAGATCCTTCTCCACCTTCTTCATCGCCGTGACCAGATGCCCCTGACCCTCCTTGATCGTGTGCAGGATCTCCCGCGCCAGCTTCAGTCCCCAGTAGGCCTTGGCCACATCGGCGGCGACCTTCTCCTGAGCCACCACCACCTGGGCCTGGCGGGCCTCGACCCCGGCGGTCGCCGCACGCTTCGCGGCGCCCAGCTTGTCGAAGGTGTAGATCGGCATCCCCACCTCGAGCTCGATGCGGCCGTAGAGGCCCTTGATGCTGACCGAGTCCAGAGAGTCGCGTCGGATCGCCTCCTCGGTCTGCAGGCAGTTCAGCGTCTCGCCGTTGACCACATAGTCCTTGCAGCGGATCTCGGGCGCGGGGGCCAGCAGCCCGGTCAGCGTCCCTTGCGGGATCCATGACCATCGCGCCTGGAACAGCTTGCCCTCCATCGCCTCCACCGCCCGGCGCGCCGCGTCGACGCCGGGGTAGCTCTTGCGGGCCAGGGCGATGAGGTTGGAGAGCGTGTGGTGGTTCGGACCGGCGTCTGCCGTGGGCAGAGACAGCCCATGAGCAAGGACCAGGGTCCCGATGAGCAGTGCGCGAGCTTTCATGTCGTCCTCTGTTGCGCTGAGAAGCTTGCCGCCAACTGTCGCGGTTCAGGCCCGATCATGGGCCGACACCCGTTGGAACGTCCGACGCATGGTGCACTGGTCTAACCCATTGGTGCGCGTCTGAACAGGCGTTCTTGCCCGGTTCAGGGGGAACGCGATAAGATCCCGCACAGCCATGGGAGTCGAGGTCATCATCGAGGCCACCAGCGAGGCCACCAGCGAGGCCACCAGCGAGGCCACCAGCGACAGCGCCGCGCGGGCGGTGAGCTCGCTGGAGATCGTGCCGCCCGAAGAGCGAGCCTTCGGGCGCTATACCCTGCTGTGCCGCCTGGCCAGCGGGGGCATGGCCACGCTGTTCCTCGCGCGCGCCATGGGGCCGGACGGGTTCGAGAAGCTGGTGGCGATCAAGCGCATCCACGACCACCTGACGGACGACTCCGATTTCGTCAGCATGTTCGTGGACGAGGCGCGACTGGCGGCCCGCATCACCCACCCCAACGTGGTCCAGGTGGTGGAGCTGGGGCAGGTGGGGCGCTCCTACTTCATCGCCATGGAGTACATCGAGGGCGAGAGCCTGGCGCAGCTGATCAAGCACACGGTGGTGCCGATCCCGATCTGCGCCCGCATCCTGTCCCAGGCCGCGCTCGGCCTGCACGCGGCGCACGAGCTGGTGGACAGCCAGGGCAAGCCGCTGAACGTGGTTCACCGGGACGTGTCGCCGCAGAACGTGCTGGTGACCTACGACGGCACGGTCAAGATGGTGGATTTCGGTGTGGCCAAGGCCAGCAGCAACACGTCCACCACCCGGGCCGGGACGGTGAAGGGCAAGTTCTCGTACATGGCGCCGGAGCAGCTGCGCCCGGACCGCTTCGGGCCGGTGGATCGTCGCGCGGATATCTTCTCCCTTGGCATCCTGCTCTTCGAGTCCACCACGCGGCGTCGGCTGTTCAAGGGGGACGGGGACGGGGAGACCATCGAGCAGGTGCTGAAGAAGGACGTGCCGCCACCCACGCTGTACGTCAAGGACTACCCGGTGGAGCTGAACCTGATCTGCATGCGGGCGCTGGAGCGCAGACCTGAGCACCGCTTCGCCACCGCGGAGCAGATGCACCAGGAGCTGGAGCGCTACATCAGCAGCTGCCCGGATCCGGTCCTCCCCAGCACGGTGACCGATCTGATGCGAGAGGTGTTCGCCGAGCGGATCCAGGAGCGGACCCGGATCGTTCGAAAGGTCATGGCGGATCTGTCCACCGAGCCAGTGTCCACGGGATACGGCGAGCTGGTCCCCCGACGCCGCCGGGTGGCGCTGGCCCTGAGCTCGGCGCTGGCGGTGCTGGCCGTGGTCGCCGGGCTGGCATACCTGGCGCTGAGACCAGCACCCAAGGTGGTGGTCGCCGCGCCCAGGCCGGATGCCCAGCCGCTGCAGGTGCGGGTCCAGATCAGCGCCAGTCCGGAAAACGCCACGATCCGTTTTGGAGACAAGGTGGTGAGCAATCCATTCGACCACCGGCAGGCTCCCCAGAAGCGGCGCGTGGCGGTTCGGGTGTCGGCCGCTCATCATCGAGAGCAGACGTTCAACGTCCCGCTCGACGAGGGGGGACGGTGGATCATCGCGCTGCAGAAGCTGGAGCTCCCCCCCGATGCGGGTCAGTCGCCACGGCCCGGGCTGAGGCCCAGGCGGCCCAGGCGGCCCAAGACGCCGCCGGGCAAGGTGATCAACAACCTTTTCACAAACCCCTACAACAAGTAGATACTGGATCGATGCAGAGCCGAGGACTCGCCTGCGTGTTGCCCCTGGTCCTCCTTGCTGCGCCCGCCGCGGCGCGTGAGCAAGGGGGGGCACGCGCTTCCCGGGCGTTCAACGAGGGCCAGAAGCTGTTCGACGGCGCCGACTATATCGGCGCGATCGAGGCGTTCAAGCGGGCCTACAGCCTGCGGCCTCACTTCCTCGTGCTGTGCAACATCGCCCTGTGCCACGAGCGCCGCAACAACATGGTCGAGGCGTCGCAGTTCTATCAGCGCTGTCTGGATCAGGGCGCGGGCCGGACGGACAAGGCCGCTGCCGTGCGCAACTCGTTGACGCGTGTGCAGCAGCGCGTCACCTGGATCGAGGTGCGAAGTCGGGACAGGGGCGGGACGATCCACGTCGATGGTCGCGCCGTGGGCTCGACGCCGAAACGGATCCCGGTGGATCCAGGGAGCCACGTCGTGGAGGTGCAGCGGCCCGGGGCGAAGACGGTGTCGGCCAACGTCGCGACCCGTGGCGGCGAGACGCTGACGCTCGAGCTGACGCCGGTGCAGCTGGCCGTGCCGCCGCCTCGGCGCTCACACCGGCCGCCGGTTCGCCGACGTGGCCTGCACCAGGCCTGGTTCTGGGCCACGGCGGGGCTGAGTGTGGCGCTGGCCGTGGCGGGCACCGTGACCGGGGTGCAGACGCTGCGGATCCGGGACGAGTACGAGGCCAGCCCCACGCGGGAGCTGCTGGATCGCGGCACCAGCCGCCGCCTGGTGACCAACTTGCTTTGGGCCGCGGCCGCGGCCAGCGCCGGGACGGCGGCGACGCTGTTCTTCTTCACCGACTTCCGACGGCACGAGACGGGGGGCGCCACCACGGTGGGTCTGGCGCTGCAGGGACGGTTCTGGTCGTGGTGACGCAGTTAGGTGCGTCACCATCAGAACATCATCACCATCAGAACACGAAGCCGAAGTTGAAGTGGAACCGGCCCAGCTTGGGATCCCACGGCTCGGGGTCCAGAGCCCATGCGTACTCGAAGCTGGAGAAGCCCACGGGGGTGGCGATGCGCAGCGCCAGACCGAGGCCGTGGCGGAAGTCGCTCATCTCGAAGCCGTAGAACGAGTTCGTGACGGTGCCGTTGTCCGTGAACACGGCCCCCATCAGCGGCAGACCGAACAGGATGCTCTCCTTCCAGATCGGGAACTGGACCTCGACGTTGGTCAGGATGCGGATGTTGCCGCCCTGAGGTCGCACGCGGTACAGCACGGCATCACCGAAGGGCGCGAGCGGCGTCGTGGTCACCTCGGACCACGCCATGTCCTCCTCCAGACCCCGGATCGTGGTGTCTCCGCCCGCGTAGTAGCGCTCGACCTTGGGCAGCTGGACGCCCCCCCCCAGCGGCAGGCCGTGGTCGTAGCGCACACCCATGGCGATGGTGATGTCCCTGGGCAACGGGATGAACAGCTGGCCGCTGAGGTTGAACTTGAGAAACTCGTGCGTGCCGCCGAGGTAGCGCGTGGCCCACAGCATGGATCCTTCGAGACGGAATCCTCGGCCCGGGCTGAGCGGGTTGTCCCGCCGGTCGTAGACCAGGGCCGGGCCGATGCCTCCGATGCGGGTGAAGACGTCGACCTGGCTCGATTCGTCCACACCGGCCGGGCGGTAGATATCCTCCTTGTGCTTTACCTGGCGGATCTCGTACCGCCCCAGCACGATGAGGTGCGGCAGGATCTCCTTGCTCAGCGCCAGCGTGCCGCCGAAGGTCAGCACCTCCCCCAGCCGCTCCGTGATCTGGTTACGCAGGTAGCCCTGCAGATCCAGCACCACCATCGTGCCGAAGATCCGCGGATCCCGGTAGTGCAGGTTTCCGCTCTGGATCTTCATCCCCACCTCGCCCTTGAGCGAGAAGCTGGTGCCGAATCCCAGCACGTTGCTGTTGGTGTAGGCCAGGGACCCGAACAGCAGGTTGTCCGTGCTGCCGCCCACGCCGAACTCGATGGCCCCCCGGTCGTCGTACCGCTCCTCGACGCCCACCAGCACGGGGAGTGTCTGGTGTTTCTCCCCGATCCCCAGCAGCTGGAGCCGCACCATGTTGAACAACTGGCGCTTTCGTAGCCTGCTCTCCGCGCGCTCGATGAGGCTGATGTCAAACGGGTCGCCAGGCTTGAAGTCGAGGTCGCTCTCGATCACGCTGCGTCGAGTCTTGAAGTTGCCGCGGATGAGGATCTCACCAAAGCGGACCCGCTTCCCCTCCACCACCGTGAACTGCACCGAGATTTTCGTGCCGTCGAGGCTGAGCTCCTCGAGGCTCCGGATCTCGGCGTAGGGGTAGCCTTTCTCGCCGTAGATCCGTGCCAGCCGCGCCTTGTCCAGCTCCAGGGTCTTGTCGCTGAACGGACGGCCCGGCTTGAGCGCCAGCTGGCCCAGGAGGGTCTTCCTGTCCATCAGCCTGGCCCCGTCGACGTAGATCTGTTCGATCACCGTCTGCTTGCCCTCGTCGATGGTGAAGCGGACGTAGAGCCTGCCGCCATCCACGCTATCGGTTCCGACGGCTGCCGCCAGCGCGCCGGGGCGGTCCATCAGCGCCGGACTGGGCGCGATCTGGCCCGTGACCTTCACCTGGTGAAACCCCAGCAGACGGTAGTGCTGCGCCAGACGCTCGATGTCCTGCTTCAGCTGCAGGTCGGTGACGAAACCGCCGGCTCCCAGGCCGATGTTGCCCAGCAAGGGGAACGGCCGGGTCTTGACCACCTTGCGCAGTTCGTCGGAGCTCACGGAACGGTTGCCCCGGAACTGGACCTCCTCGATCTTGAACCGCGGTCCCTCGTGGATCTGAAACACGACCCGATCGCGATCCTCGCCCACCTTGCGCATGAAGGTGACCCGGGCCTGCAGATGCCCCTTGCTCTGGTACAGGCGGTGGATTTTCTGTGCGCTCTGGGCCAGTTCGAAGTCGTCGTAGGCCCCCTCCTCGTACAGCGTCAGGGCCTGATCCAGGTCGTGAGGCTTGAGCCGATGGTTGCCGCGGTACTCCACCTCGATCTTCTTGCGCTGCTGGATCGTGAGCATGATCCGGACCGCCTTGTCCGCCGGGCGGTCGGGGAGCACCTCGTAGCTCTTGCGGATCCGCACGCCGGGATAGCCCAGCTTGTGGTAGCGCTTCACCAGCGCGTCCACATCCTCGTTGAAGCGCGTGGTGTTGAACGGCCGGCGGTAGATCCAGCCGTGCTGGAACATCTTCGCGATCTCGTCCCGGGGGATGGCCAGCTTCTGACCCCTGCCGGGCTGAGCCGCCCGTGCGACCACCTCGCCCACCTTGTAGCGTTTGCCCTTGGCCACACGAATCTCGAGATTCACCTGGTGCGGCACCGAGGTGGGCGTGAACTTGATGCGCAGGCTGCCGTCGAAGTACCCCTCGCGGCTGAGGTACTCCCGCATCCGCTCCTCCTGGCGTGCAATGGCGCTCGCCAGATCCTTGCCCTCGGGGAGGCGCTGTCCCGGTCGGAAACGCAACCGACGGAGGATCTCCTCCTCGAACAGGGGCCAGTTGCCCTTGATGTAGACCCTGCGGATCACCCGGTGGGGCTGGATCTCCAGCTCGAGTCGTGGTGCGCGGCACGCAATGCGCTTGAGCCTGTAGCCCAGCGTGTCGAGGTAGGCGTCGATCCGCTGGCGCATCGGCGCCCCCAGCCCGGCGGGGCAGCCCTGATCGAGCCCGAGCACGGCGATCAACGTGCCCTCGGGATCCATCAGCTTGGTGCCCTTGACCGTGGTCAGCGGTGGACCCGCGTGGGCGGTGTTCAGCGCGGCGACCCACAGCAGGGTCAGCAGTGCCCGTGCGCGGAGCGCAGCGACGACCTGTGGGCGGAGGGGCAACATCTGCAGACGGGTACTGTACCAGAAGCTCGGGGGACACCGGGAATTCCTGGCGCAACATGTGCCCCGTGGCGGGAGTTCGGCTATGATCCGTGCAGTGAGATGACCGACCGGACCCGGCAGCGTCGCAGACACCGACGCCTGAAGTGGCCACGACGCCTGTTGACCGGGTTGTCGGCGCTGGCGCTCGGGTTCCTGCTGCTGCTCACCTGGCTATACTACTACCAGAACGACGAGGCGCTGGCGCACCTCATCATGTCCACCAACAACCCCAAGATCCGGGGGCGACTCGAGTTTCGCCGGATCCACTGGGGGCCGCAGGCCATCGTGGACATGGCGATGGGGGTCCCATCGAAGGTGGAGGTGGAGCACTTCGCGGTGTACGACCCTCGGGGCAAGCGCGTGATCTACACGCCGCGCGCGACGGCCTTCCTCGAACTCTACCCGCTCCTGCTGGGTGGGCATCACCTGCTGGTGCGCCACGTCCGGCCGGTTCGCCCCGAGTTCCTCGTGGAGCAGATGCCGGGAGACAAGGTGCGGGTCGGGCTGCTGGAGGCCTTCGGCGCCGCCCGCCCCGGCACCGAGGCCCGGGGGCCGCGGATCGAGCTCACGGACTTCGAGCTCAAGGATGCCCACATCCGGCTGGCATTCCCCCAGTGGTCGCTGGACCTGGTGGGGGTCACGAGCAGGGGCGACTTCCTCCACGGCGGAGGCCCGGTAGTGGTGGAGGGCCTCGTGATCGACCACCACACCCGCGTCGACTCCGGAATGCTCCGCGTGGGTGATGTCGCGCTCCCGCTGGGTGGGGTCAAGATCCAACGCTTTGGAGGCGTGCGCGGGACCGCGGCGCGGATCGACGTGGATTTGTCGGGCAAGGTGGGCGGCAGCGAGTGCCGGGTTCGAGGTCGATTGCTGGATGTGTATCGAGGCCAGGCCGCCCTCGAGCTGAAGTTTGCGGCACACCAGGTGCAGGGCGTGCTGGCGCGTTTGCTGGGCAGTGACAGCGTCGGGGGTGAGGTGGCCGTGCAGGGCACACTGCGTGGACCCATCGCGAGGCCGCAGATCAGGGGCCGGGTGGAGGGGCTGGACCTGGGCCACGACCCGATGCGTATCGGGGGTCTGACGGGCCACGTGCTGCTGGACCTCGATCGGCGTCGGCTGACTGCCGACGGCGTGAAAGGCATGCTGATGGGGGGCGAGGTGCAGGGCCGCGGCACGATGGACCTGGCCGCCGGGGAATGGAACGGGACGGCCCGTCTGACCGAGGTGGACCCCGGGGTGCTTCATCCGCTGCTGGCAGGGCGTCTGGATGGTCGGCTGGATCTCAAGGGGGCGTTGCCGCCGGGGCGCGGTCTGGCCGTGGTCGGGGTACGGCTGAAGCGGAACCGTCGCGACCTGCTGCCTCGCACGCTGGACCTCAACGGCTCGCTGCACCTGGGCCAGCAGGTTGTGGACCTGGCGGGCCTCACCATCAGTGGGGACGGCAACACGCTCACCGCGCGTGGATCGTTGAACCTCAAGCTGCGTCGGGTGAACGTGTTCCTCCGGGTGGGGATGCCGAGGCTGGGGTCGTGGCTCGCGCGGCACGGTCAACCCGACCTGGCTCAGGCCGGAAGCGCGGACCTGCACGTGACAGGACGGTTCCCGGCGCTGCGCGCCACCGGAACACTGACCGCCTCGGGCGTGGGATACGGGCCGGTGCGTGTGCCGCGGCTGGCGGGAGACATGGTGTTCGCCGACGGTGTGATGCAGCTGCAGCGCCTTCACTCCCAGGGCTATGGCGGGCGGCTGGAGGGTGGTGTGCGGCTCGATCTGTTCAACGGTAGCCTGCTGCGCCCGCGGGCCGTGGCGTTGCTCCAGGCGCGGTTCAAGGCGCAGGGCATGGACCTCACCGCGCTCGGTGCCAGTTCGATGGTGATCGGGCGGGTGTTCGGCGAGGCGGAGATCGCCGGGCCGCTGAACAACCTCACGGGCACGGCCAGGCTGAGGGTTCCGCGGGCGACGATCCAGGGCGATCGATACGAGGACAACCAGGTGCGGCTCGGCATCCTTCGGGATCGCATCAGCGTGTACGAGGGAAGCCTGTCCCGCGTCGAGGGCGGCAAGGTGGCGCTGTGGGGCGACCTGTTCCACGACGGGACCATGGACCTCAGGGTGCAGATCAAGGCCTTCCCCGTCACTGGCATCCCGTACGTCAGCGGCGTCGGCCTCGGTCTGTCGGGAAAGACCAGCGGTCGGCTCGACGTGTCGGGGACGATCCGTGATCCGCGGCTGGCCGGGACGCTGGATCTGGTGGGCGCCCGGGTGCGTGGCGTGTCGCTGGGAGCGGGCCGGCTGACCCTCACGCCAGGGTCCGATTCGGTGCGCCTCGATGGCCGGTTCTTTGGCAAGCTGATCGAGATCGAGGGCTACCTGCTGACCTCCCCGCGGCCACGACTGCACCTGACGCTGAACCTCAGCCGTCTCCCGCTGGAGAAGCTGGTGTACGAGGTGCGGCGGCTGGGCGACGTCAGTGGGCTGGTGGATGGCCGGGTGCGCCTGGACATGGACTCGGCGCAGGGCCTGGTCTGGGCCGACGCCCGATTCACGCGAACCGTGCTGTTTCTGCGCTATCGGCCGCCCGGGGGGCGGGCCGTCCGGACGGTCCAGCTGTCCAACGACCAGGATCTGCTGGCCCGCTTTGACGGCAAGCAGCTGCAGGTGGTGACCGCCAGGCTGATCACCACCGTGGCGGGCAAGAGCGGCCAGCGGGCCGAATTCACCCTGGGCGGGTGGATCGCGGCCAACAGCGCGGACATGCGGTTGCGGGGCAAAGTGGCGGTGGAACTGCTCGAGTTCTTTCTGGCCAAGCAGGTCAAGAAGCTCGAGGGGGATGCCACCGCCGACATCAGGCTCAGCGGTTCCCTCGAACGGCCGTCGCTCAATGGTGGGTTGTGGCTGCATGGCGTGCGGATCCAGATGCCCAAGTTCGATCGCGCGATCGATCTGCCGGGGGGACAGATCCGCCTGGCAGGCGGAGCGCTTCAGGTCTCGGGGCTCAAGGTCCGGATGGGTCGACAGACCCTCGTCGCCTCGGGCAAGGTGGATCTGCATCGGTTCTGGCCCACGATGCTGGATCTGCACGTGATGGGCGAGGTGAACTTCAAGCTGCTGGAGCTGCTGTTCCCGGGGCAGATCTCGTCGGCCTCGGGCTCGGCCCAGGTCAAGCTGGCGCTGACCGGACCGATCCAGGACCCTCAGCTGGAGGGACAGCTGGTGGTGCGGCGCCTGGAGCTCTCGCCCCGGGGCTGGGGCAGGACCATGACCCTGCGCCAGGGGAGCGTGACGTTCAGCAACTACCTGGTCAAGACGCTGGCGCCGCTGGAGGGGACGTATGACGAGGGGATGATCCGGGTCAACGGGACGGCCCGCCTCGATCGCTGGGACCTGGCGAACGTCGAGCTTCGCATCGTGGGACTGGGCATCCCCCAGCGCCAGCCCAACGTCTACAGCGCCGAGCTCAACTTCACCGTCGACCTGCTGGGGGACAGTCAGCGCCTGGAGCTGTACGGCAACGTCGATCTGGTGGACGTGCGATATGTGCAGAAGTTCGATCTGATCCGACGCGCGTTCATCAAGCCGCGCGTGCACGAGGAGGAGGACCCGATCTGGAAGGGGTCGCCGCTGCTGGAGCACCTGGTGCTGGGCCTCACCGTGCGCTCCACGGGGCAGATGATGGTGAAGAACGAGTACGCCCAGCTCTCCCTGTCGGGGGCGTTCAGTCTGGTGGGGACCCTGGCGGCCCCCCGGCTGGGTGGCCAGATCCGGGTGGAGGAGGGGGTGTTCTCCATTCCGTTCCTTCGAGGGGAGTACAACATCCGTCGGGGCGACATCATCTTCAACAAGCGCAAGCCGGTGGACGAGGCGGAGCTCAACATCACCGGCGAGACGCTGTTCATGGATCACAACGCGGTGGACTTTCAGATCAAGCTCACGCTCGAGGGGCCGCTGAACCACATCGGGATCAAGCTCGACAGCAACCCGCCGCTGGAGCAGGGGCAGATCTGGGCCCTGCTCGCCACGGGCCGTACGACCCAGCAACTGCGGGCCCAGTTCAAGGGGGCCGTGGACGCCAGCGGCGGCGCGGGCGGCAACCAGGCCGTGGGGGCCGCCGATGCCCAGGTCAAACAGCTGACCGGCGAGATCCTGAACCAGATCATGGTCGACCCGCTGAAGAAGGTGACCAAGCTGGACCTGCTGCGGTTCGAGATGGGGACCGAGTCGGCGCAGCTCAAGGCGGGCAAGCGGCTGGGCCGGTTCATCAACCTGGCGGGAGAGGCCGAGGTGGGTCTGTTGGGGGACAGCCGGACCGAGGGCCGGGGGGAGTTCAAGATGCACGATCTGCTGATGCTGGTGGGCAAGCTCGAAAACCTGTCCACCCGGCTGGAGACCGAGGATGTGGACCCCACGCGAGGGCGCATCGAGCTCAAGCTGCGGCTTCCGCTGCGCTGAGACCATGATTCGCATACTGATCGTGACCGTGGCGCTGTCGGCGTGCGGTGGTCCACAGCCGCCGCCCCGTCCCACGCCGCGGGATCCGAGCATTCTCGCGCTGGATCGGCTGCTCGGCGGGTCCGGGCGTCGTGGCGGGATGCTGGCCCGCGGGGAGCTGCAACACTGTCTGCAGCAGGTCGACACGCTCCAGCTCTGCTCGGTGGATCGCCAGCGGACGCTCCGTGTGCGGGTGGCGCTCGACCCGCGTTACACCACTCAGTGGCCCGACTGGGAGGAGCGCCTGGCCCGGACCTTTGCCTGCGTCAATACGCTGTATGCCAGCACCGGCCTGCAATGGGATGCGTCGCCGATCACCCCATGGGATCCCGGCGCTCAGCGGCACGATCTGTATCGCCTGCTGGATCGGCTCCAGCTCGACCTTCCAGCCGATGGCCAGAGCGTGGCGCTGGGGATCACGGTGTGGGACGAACGGCGGGTCTTCGCCGGTGCGGGCGGTGAGATCGGTTTGAGCCAGCGGGCGGCGTGTGTGGTTCCGTCCTGGCCCCGGGTGGAGAACGACTGCCTGATTCTGGCCCACGAGCTTGGACACCTGGTGGGCGCACGTCACGTGCCGGGCGAGCACTGGATCATGGGCTGGGCAGCCCATCCGTTTCACCTGCCGGCCCGGGACCCCTTGGCCCGGGTCACGGCGCTCTACCGGTTCCACCCGCGCAACCGGCAGACGATCATCATGCACCGCCTGGCCCGCTTCACCCCCCACGGACTGCGCCTCCCCGAGCGCTGCGAACGGCGCCGCCGCGCCATGGACCGCTGCTACAATTTCTGAGTCCCCGTGCTATGACTGGGCCATGGCCGCGAAGACTCCGACCAAGAGACCCAGGGTGGGCGGGGCAGAGGCGCCGCCGGGACCCTCGCTGTATCTGATCGACAGCACCGGGTTCATGTTCCGCGCGTACCATGCCCTGCCGCCGCTGACCAACCCCGACGGTGTTCCCACCGGGGCGGTGTTCGGCTTCACCAACATGCTGTTTCGGCTGATGGAGGAGCACCAGCCGGACTACCTGGGCGCGGTGTTCGACGTGAGTCGCGTCACCTTTCGCAACGCGATCTACTCCGAGTACAAGGCCAATCGTCCGCCGCCGCCCGAGGACCTGATGCCGCAGTTCGATCTGGTGCATCAGGTGGTGCAGGGGTTCCGCATTCCGTTGCTGACACAGCCGGGCTACGAGGCCGACGACATCATCGCCACCCTGGTCCAGCGGGCACATGACCGCGGGCTGGCGGTGACCATCGTCTCCAGCGACAAGGATCTGATGCAGCTCGCCGGCCCGAGGGTCACGCTGCTGGATACGATGAAGAACCTGCGCTACGGCCCGGCAGAGGTGCAGGAGAAGTTCGGCGTGGGCCCGGCCCAGCTGGCCGACTGGCTGGCGCTGTGCGGGGACTCCAGCGACAACGTGCCGGGGGTGCCGGGGGTGGGGGCCAAGACCGCCACCCGGTTGCTCGCGGAGTTCGGCGACCTGGAGACCGTGCTGGCCTCGGCGGGCAAGGTCCGGGGCGCGCGGCTGCAGGTCAACCTGGTGCAGTATGCCGAGCAGGCGCGTCTGTCGCGACAGCTGGTGGAGCTGGACCGCGAGTGTCCGGTGGCTCTGGACATCGATGACCTGGTGCGGGTGGAGCCAGACTCGCGGGCGCTGTGGGACATCTTCGGCCGGCTCAACTTCACCCGGCTGCGGCAGAAGGTCTCGCCGGGCAGCGCGCTGGATCGCTCGCTGTATCGGACGATCCTCGATCTCGAGGAGCTCCGGGCCTGCCTGGATGAGATCCGTCAGGCGGGGTGTTGCGCCGTGGACCTCGAGACCACCAGCCTGGACCCGGTGCACGCCCAGATCGTCGGCATCTCGTTGTGCTGGGGCGAGACCCGCGCCTGCTACATTCCGGTGTCGCACATCTACCTCGGCATGCCCCGTCAGCTCCCGCTGGCCACGGTGATCGCCGAGCTGGAACCGATCCTGACCGACGCATCCTTCCCCAAGTACGGGCAGAACTCGAAGTACGACTGGATCGTGCTCAGGCGGGCGTCGTGCGAGATGCAGGGCGTCGTGCACGACTCGATGCTGGCGTCCTACGTTCTGGACCCGTCGCGCAACGTGCACGGACTGGACGCGCTGGCGCTGGAGCACCTGGGCCACAGCATGATCAGCTACAAGTCGGTGACGGACCAGCAGCGCGAGGGCTTCGACAGCGTCGACGTTCAGCGGGCCACCGAGTATGCGGCGGAGGATGCGGAGGCCACGTTCCGCCTGTCGCGGCTGCTGGGCGACCGGGTGGATCAGGAGCCCCAGCTGGCCCGCATCTACCACGACATCGAGCTGCCGCTGTCGCGGCTGCTGGCGCGGATGGAGCTGGGCGGTGTGCCGCTGGACGTGGGGCGCCTGACCGCTCTGGTGGGCGGTGTGCTGAGCCAGATGGGCGAGCTCGAGGCGCTGGTCCGCCAGGAGGCCGGCTGGGACATCAACCTCAACTCGCCCAAGCAGCTGCAGCAGCTGCTGTTCGACGAGCTCGGGCTGGCCACCGACCGCCGGACCAAGACCGGCTTCTCCACCGACGCCGACGTCCTGGCCGAGCTCGCCATCGATCACCCCATCGCCGCCCGGATCGACGAGTTCCGCACACTGTCCAAGCTCAAGAGCACCTACCTCGACACGCTGCCGACCCTGGTCAACCCGGAGACGGGGCGGGTGCACACCTCCTACAACCAGGCGGTGGCGGCCACGGGTCGTCTGAGCAGCTCCGATCCCAACCTGCAGAACATCCCGGTGCGCACCGAGCTGGGGCGCAAGATCCGCTCCGCCTTCGTCGCCCCGCCGGGACGCGTGCTGCTCTCCGCCGACTACTCCCAGATCGAGCTCAGGGTGCTGGCGCATCTGTGCCGCGATCCGGTGCTGCTGGAGGCGTTCGCACAGGGGCAGGACGTCCACCAGCGCACGGCGTGCGAGGTGTTCGGCGTGCCACCCGAGGCCGTCACCGACGAGCAGCGTCGGGTGTCCAAGGCGGTCAACTTCGGCGTGATCTACGGCCAGACCGACTGGGGCCTGGCTCGCCAGCTGCGGATCCCGCAGCACGTGGCGCGGCAGTATATCGAGTCCTACTTCGAGCGCTACGCCGGGGTGAAGCAATTCATGGAGCGCACCATCGAGGAGGCGCGGCAGAGCCGCATGGTCTACACCATGCTCGGTCGCCGCCGGCCGCTGCCCGACATCAACAGCCGCAAGCGGGCGGCCCGGCTGTACACGGAGCGCATCGCCCGCAACACGCCGATCCAGGGCACGGCGGCCGACATCATCAAGCTCGCCATGTTGCGGGTGGACCGGGCGCTGGAGCAGCAGC
>Ga0210044_10005154_pt1 | contig 17791 bp, 14 predicted proteins | sample CryGey13umfilter_2_FD_183959 | JGI IMG/M metagenome (GOLD analysis project Ga0210044, IMG submission 183959) | Groundwater microbial communities from aquifer in Utah, USA - Crystal Geyser 4/9/14 3 um filter (SPAdes) (version 2) | ecosystem: Environmental > Aquatic > Deep subsurface >... | reverse complement strand
TCCGGAATCGGACAGGCGGCCAAATTGCCCCATTATCTGAACATCAACACGTTTCACTCCCTCCATGGCCGTGCGTTGCCCATTGCTACGGGACTGAAGACGGCAAATCCCGGACTGACGGTGATTGCCGAGGGTGGGGATGGCGACATGTATGGCGAGGGTGGCAACCATTTCATACATGCCATCCGGCGAAATCCGAACATCACAAACATTGTTCACAACAACATGGTCTATGGATTGACAAAGGGACAGGCGTCCCCAACCAGCAGAAAAGGGTTCAAGACACCTGTCCAGACAAGCGGTGTGGCTGATACTCCGTTCAACCCGCTGGCTGTGGCCATTTCACTGGGGGCCGGTTTCGTTGCGAGGGGCTTTTCCGGGCACGTGGACGAAACGAAGGAGATTATCAAGAAGGCTATACAGCACAAAGGGTATGCTCTGGTTGATATCTTCCAGCCTTGCGTGGTTTTCAATAAGGTAAACAGCTACAAGTGGTTCCAGGATCACGTAAGCTATCTTCCCGAGGATTATGATCCGACAGACCGGGCACAGGCACTTTCCTATGCGTTGAAGGAAGATGATTTCTCACTGGGTGTGCTTTACGTGGAGAAAGGCGGTATCCCGTTTGAGGACACTCTCGCTTCTAATCGAGATGGGCGAACACCACTGTTGGATTGCAAAGTAAACGAAAAGGAACTGAACAGCCTGATCGATTCATTCGCGTAAATTGAGGGACATCGCGAAAAGAGAAGTCTGAACTTTTTTTAAACTGGTTCAGATCTCAAGCCCGCTTTCGAGCCAGGAAGCAGGAGAGCAGAATGAGACTAGGCAGACATCTCCCAGTTTACGTTAAAGCAAATACAGGCTCTCCTCCCCGGATCCGCAGGGAGGAGTTTTTTAGTCCATGATCGGTTTTATATACTTGACAACACCTGTTTTCAGCGCAGCCTCTTCAACGGCCTCTGCCACGGCTTCGTGGAGTTTTGTGTCCAGTATGTTGGGTACCAGATCCCCGTCCATGGTGAAACTGGCGATAGTAGTAGCCGCGGCAATCTTCATCGCGTTGTTGACCCGGGTCGCCCGGGCCATAAGTGCTCCCTTAAACAGACCGGGAAAGGCTACTGCGTTATTGACGGAGCTTCCATCCGCGGCATAGGCGGCGCCGGCCGTCAGGGCGTCTTCAGGGTCGATTTCGGGGTTGGGATTAGACAAGGCGAGGATGACCTGTTTGGGCTGGACCATCTCGGGCTTGATCAAACCCGGGACCCCAGTTGTAGCAATGACAATTCTGGACTCTTTCATGACCCCGTCCAGATCAGTCGGTATGCCGCCCAGCGCCGCAAACCGTTCTTTTGCCTCCGGATTGATGTCGGTGCCGTACACCTGCTCAATGCCATAGGCCTTCAACAGCTTTGAGATTCCGATCCCGGCAGCGCCCAGTCCGACAATGCCAATGGTAGCCCGTTTCAGGTTCAGATAAGTGTACTGGGCAATTTTCATAAGGGCAGACAGAACGACAACTGCGGTCCCGTGCTGATCATCATGAACCACCGGGATGTCCAGTTCCGCGTCCAGCCGGTCTTCTATTTCAAAGCATTCCGGTGCCTTGATGTCTTCGAGTTTGATGGCGCCAAAGGTTGGAGCAATGGCTCTGACTGCCTGAATGATCACTTCCGGGTCTTTGTTTTCAATGAGAATAGGATAGCCGTTGACACCGGACAGTATTTTGAAGAGCAGGGATTTCCCCTCCATAACCGGCATCCCGGCTACCGCACCGATATCTCCCAGCCCGAGGATGGCGGTGCCGTTGGTTACGATGGCAACGCTGTTCTGAATGCCGGTGAACTGGTACTTGAGGTCCGGATCGGCCTCAATTTTTTTGCAGACTGAAGCAACTCCCGGTGTATACACAATGCTGAGGTCGTCAATTGTCTCCACTTTAACTCGGGGTCGAATCTCTATTTTCCCACCGAGATGGACTTCATTAACAACATCTTTAACTTCAATGAGGTCCACCCCCTCCATTTTCCGGATTTCGTCACAGATATGGTCAAAGGTTTTTTCTTCTGATACATACAGGTCAATGTCCCGGGTTTTAGTGCGTTTCCCCACATGAACGGTGGAGATTTCACCGAACAATGCGCCATATTCTCCCACCATTGTGGCAAAACGACCCAGAAAACCCGGCATGTCGTTAAACTTCAAACGGGTCCGTTTAATAATCTTGTTGCGCATGATCTCCTCCCCGGACGGCTTTCCGGCCGTCTCAGCAGTATCAATTATACGCTTTTTTTGACGATCTTTGCGTTTAAGCAGAGAAGTGAAGCGTGATGATTGAAGGGTTCAGAAAAGAAGGGACGGGCAAACTCCATGGCTTTTCTTTCCCCACTCACGCGCTTTTCTGAATCTTATCTGGGACTCAACCTCAACCTTCCATTCCTGTAAGATTTGTAGGAGTAGGAGTAGGAGTAGGAGTAAGGACAAGAAAAATCAGGAAAGTCTCAGTTGCCAACAGGCAACCGTGACTTGTGATTCGTTCGATTCCTGCGCCCTTGGCGTCTTTGCGAAAGAACTGTTCCTTCTCTGTCTTATCCGGACTCAACCTCGACTTTGTATTCCACTCAACCTTGGCTTCTGCCTCAATGATTCATGGCGGCAACGCCAATAATGGATGCGAACAGCAGGATCAGCACGACAATCCCGATGCCGATGAGCATCCAGATTAAGGATGCGATGCAGAAATTCTTCCGATTAATATTTCCGGTGGAGCTGAATGCCCACACGAGATACATGATGATATTGACCAGCGGAATTGCCAGAATAAGTATAGTTACAAACCAGTCCCCCACCGTCATTGGCCGGGTTTGTCCATTGTGTTCCATTTGTGACCTCCCTTTTTATCATCGCTTTATGAGATTCATTTTATTGTACGATGAACAGGTCAACAGGTTTCCTGCGGGAATTTGGAAATTGGACGAATTTGAGAGTTGTGTGATAAGATGAACCAGGATTTTATGATGGAGGAAATGATGAATAGAGAAGCGCTGGGCATGATTGAAACCAAGGGTCTCATCGGGTCAATTGAAGCAGCGGATGCAATGGTCAAAGCGGCCAATGTTGTACTGATTGGGAAGGAATACATCGGCGGCGGTTTTGTTACCGTTATGGTACGGGGAGACGTTGGCGCCGTGAAGGCAGCTACCGACGCGGGCGCAGCTGCGGCACGCCGGGTTGGCGAGCTGATTTCGGTCCACGTGATTCCGCGCCCCCATGGAGATGTAGAGACGATTCTGCCGGGGTATAAGGCTGTAAAAAAGGCGTAGAGCTGAACAATGAATCAATTGGATGAGGTCTTCGCCCGCCTTGAAGAGGCAGGGAAATCCATAGAGGCGTACACCCAGGAACAGGTGGACCAGATGGTTCGCTCGGTCGTTGACGCCGGTGCGCGGGAAAATCGTCGGCTGGCTGAGTTGGCGGTTTCTGAAACCGGATACGGCAGAGTGGCGGACAAGATGGTCAAGAATGAGCTGGCCACCACGATTCTCTGGGACTCCATCAAAGACGAAAAGACGGTTGGAATTATTCGGGAAGATCCGGCTCGGAACATATGGGAAGTTGCCGCGCCTGTCGGTATTGTTGCGGCTGTGGTTCCATCCACAAATCCAACTTCCACAACTCTGTACAAGGCCATTATCGCGTTGAAAGGCCGAAATCCTGTCCTGTTTTCTCCCCATCCCTCAGCAAAAGGATGCATCGGTGAGACGGTGAAGGTAATCCAGAACGCACTGAAGCAGGCTGGAGCACCGTCAGACGCGGTTCAGATCCTGGAGAATCCCACCATCGAATTGACCAACGAAATGATGCGTCATCCGAAAACCGGTGTGATTCTGGCCACCGGTGGGTTGGGCCTCGTAAAGGCGGCTTATTCTTCCGGAAAACCCGCCTACGGCGTCGGGCCGGGGAATGTGCCGGTGTTTGTGGAACGATCTGCCGAGGTGGAGAAGGCGGCCAAAGATGTTGTTGCGGGAAAATCCTTCGATAACGGCACTGTCTGCGCTTCCGAGCAGTCGGTGATTGTGGATCGGCCCATTGCCGACCGGATGCTGGATGCATTCAAGCGAAATGGCTGTTACGTTGTCAATAATGAGGAAAAGAAGAAACTGGAACAGGTCATAGTGACCCCCAAGTTTACTGCGAGCCCAAAGATTGTGGGGAAAGATCCGGCTGTGATAGCCGGGATTGCGGGCTTTTCCGTGCCGGAAGATACCCGGGTGTTACTGGTACCAATGGATGGAGTGGGGAAAGAACATCCCCTGTCCATTGAGAAATTGTCCCCGATTCTGTGCTTTTATGTGGCAGACGGCTGGCAGGCTGCCTGTGAACTCTGCATGCAGTTGTTGGACTTCGGCGGGCTGGGGCATTCCCTTGGTATTCATTCCAGAAACCTGGACGTGATCCGTGAATTCGCGCTGAAGAAACCCGCTTTCCGGATACTGGTCAATACACCCACTACACACGGGGCCGTGGGCTACACAACCCGGTTGATGCCCTCCATGACGCTGGGTTGCGGGACTTTCGGCAACAATATTACTTCTGAAAATATTACCGCAAAACATATGATCAATGTGAAACGAGTTGCCTTTGAAACCAATCCGGTGAATCCCGGAACCGAATCCCCGCTGCAGGTGGGCGGTTCGTCCGGCCTGGTTGACATCATTGACCGGAAACTTCAGGGTCGCGTGGTTGCAGAAACGCCGCACGATGTGGTTGATTTTGTGTCGGAACGGGATGTAATGGACGCAGTGAGAGAAGGTCGGAAAATACTTGTTTCCTCCCGAACGATGATCACACCACTGGCGAAGGATACTGCCCGGGAGCATGATGTTTTCAGGAAGGTGGACTGATGGACAGACGAGACGTTGTGTACCGGATTACCGAGATTATTTTCAAGCACCTGGGTGATTCTGCAAATCCTGAAATCGTAAAACAGATTGTGCGGGAACTGATTACCTCTGTTCCCATCGGTGCGGATGGCGGCGGAGCCCCGGTTTTAAGTGCCGCGCCTGCAGAGGGTCAGACTGCTATCATTACCGCTTTCGGGAAAAGCAAGCCTGGAATTGTAGCCGGAATCACGGGTATTCTGGCGGAAAAAAACGTGGACATTACCGATATTACTCAGACCTTACTGGGTAAGAATTTCGCCATGATTGTGATTGTCAATCTGGTGGAGTCAAATTGCAGTTTTTCGGAATTGAAGGAAATACTGGCAAAGAAAGGCGAAGAACTGGGTGTCGGTATCTTTTCACAGCACGAAGAACTGTTCCAATTTATGCACAAGGTGTAATCACCGAAAGTGCTCAGGGAGATCATCGTTAAATGCTTGGCAGTTTCAGTTCAAGAGAGATTCTCGAAACCATTAAAATGATTCAGATGGAACATCTGGATATCCGCACTACTACCATGGGGATTTCTCTGTTTGATTGTATTTCTTCCACTGTTGAAGAAACAAAAACCCGGATTTATGACAAGGTAATGAAATACGCCGGAAACCTGGTGCAGGTAGTCAATGGCATTGAAGAGGAATTTGGTATACGGGCCGCCAACAAGCGAATTTCCGTTACGCCGGTGTCCTTGACCGGTGGTGTTTCGATAAACCGGGATGGTTTTGTGGAAATTGCAAAAGCACTGGACAAGGCCTGCGAAGAAATTGGCGCGGATTTTCTTGGTGGATATTCCGCCCTGGTGCAGAAGGGGGCCAATCGGGTGGAGGAAGAATTTATCCGGTCTATCCCCCAGGCATTGGCAGAGACAACTCATATCTGTTCTTCTGTTAACGTTGCGTCCACCCGGGCCGGTATCAACATGTGCGCGGTTCGGGAGATGGGAATAATCATCAAGGAGATGGCACAAATCACGAAAGACCGGGGTTCGCTGGCCAATGCCAAATTTGTTGTATTTGCCAACGCGGTGGAAGACAATCCCTTCATGGCAGGGGCGTTTCATGGGGTGTCGGAACCGGAATGCGTCATCAATGTTGGTGTAAGCGGCCCGGGAGTGGTAAACCATGCAGTCAAGGATGCCGGACCTGTGGACCTCGGTTCCCTTTCAGAAATTATCAAAAAGACGGTTTTCAAAATTACGAGAGCCGGTGAGCTGATCGGCAGGGAAACGGCCCGGAGACTGGGCGTACAATTCGGGATTCTGGATCTGTCACTTGCGCCAACACCGGAGCCGGGGGATTCCATCGGAGAGATTCTGAAAAATATGGGCCTGGGACAGCCGGGGGCACCGGGAACAACCGCGGCGCTCTCCCTGCTGACCGATGCAGTGAAAAAGGGTGGTGTTATGGCATCTTCCTACGTGGGCGGAATGTCCGGAGCTTTTATTCCGGTTTCGGAGGATGCGGCGATGATTGAAGCCGTCAAAATCGGGGCGCTGACCCTTGAAAAAATGGAAGCCATGACAGCCGTCTGTTCGGTGGGTCTGGATATGGTGGCGGTTCCTGGGAATACGTCGGCATCGACGATTTCCGGCCTCATTGCCGATGAAATTTCCATTGGTGTGGTCAATGGGAAAACCACTGCTGTCCGTGTAATTGTTCCCCCGGGAAGCAAAGTCGGAGATGTCGTGGATTTCGGTGGACTGCTGGGAATGGCCATTGTTCAGGACGTTAACAAATTTTCCTGCGAGCGGTTTATTCAGCGGGGCGGCAGAATCCCGGCTCCCATCACCAGTATGCGGAACTGAAATGTCGGAGCAGCATCTTATAGAGCGAATGAAAAATGGCGATGAAGAGGCCTTTACCCAGTTTTTTGATCAATATCGGAACACCATTTATAACTTCGGAATTCGTTTCTGTGGAAACCCGGAAGATGCCAGTGATATTTTACAGGAAACCCTGATCAATACCTTCAAGTACATTCACAATTTCAAAGGAAACGCCAAGCTGACCACATGGCTGTATCGGGTGGCTTCCAACGCCTGTCTTCAGAAGCGCCGTAAGGAGAGTGGGATGGAGAGCAGTCTGGACCAGTTGCTGGAAACTTCCCATGAAGTGGGAACTGACAGTAGCTTCCATCCCCAGGACAAGCTGGAGCAGAAAGAAGCAGCAAAAGTGATTGAAGGCGCTATTTTGAAACTCCCGGCAGATTATCGAATCCCTTTTCTTCTCAGAGAAGTGGAACGGCTTCCCTATCAGGAGATTGCAGACATTCTGGAAAGCACTCTTTCCAATGCCAAAGTACGGGTGCACCGTGCAAGACTGATGCTCCGGGAAATGGTGACAGAATATTTCAAAGGGGCCTCCAGTGAAATGTAAAGAAATTCTGGATATACTTTCTGATTATGTGGATGGAGAATTGGCTGATGAACAATGTCACCGAATTCAGGAGCACTTGAAGGGATGCCCGGGTTGCCTGGAGTTTGTTGAAACGTTCCGACGGAGCCTCGAGATTGCACATGACCTGGACGAAAAACACCCGTCAGAGGATGTCTGCTTATCCGTTTTGCAGGCGTTCAGAAAATCATGCGAGCAGAAGGACAGCTGATTCTTATTTTGCAACCCTCACATAGTCCGGTATAATCACACCAAGAAAGAAATAGGATGACCATGAAGAAGAACAGGTTTTTGCGTAACATGGCTGGATTCCTGCTGGTGATTGTCGCGCTGGGGGGAATGATTCATTTCTATCCCCCACCAGCTGAAAAGCGCGCCATCTGTACCGGCCCGGAACAAGTGGTTTCCCGTTCAAAGGAGCTTCTGATAAAGATACTCTCAGGGCAGGGAGATGAAGCGGAGAAAAAACTTGTTTACAACCGGTTGAATCACTTTGGAAATCCTGTTGCGGTTTTCAACCTGAACATGAAGCCGATCCTGTGGAATGAATCTGCTACAGACTTTGAGGGCGAGTACACGGACACGTTACCTGTGATTCAGGATGGTGCCAAGATTGGGACAGTCGGTGTGGTCCAGGGCCATCAACGGGTGGCAGGAAGAAGCAGTCCCAACGGTTCATTGGCGCTTTTACTGGCTCTGGCGCTGCTCGGCCTTATTGCAGTGGGGAGCCAATGGGCGGCAACCCTGTTCGCACTGCTTCTTCTGGCACAAATCGTTATTTCTCCATTGCCTGCTTATCTGTTTCTGTTTGCCGGAACACTTCATCTGAGGAGCCGACGCCTTTCCGCATTTCAGCATTGGCTGAACCCACTTTTTGCCGGCTTCATGGCTCTTTTTTTTGTTGTTCTTTTTCAGCAGGGATTCAATGCGTTCCGCTTTTATGATGCACTGTATCATTCTCCGGCGCTGTCAATCCTTGGATTGGCCTGGCTGGCAGGCGCGTTTTTTTCTTCCACGCGTCTTCACTGGCTCTCTGTCCCCATCCTGTTGTCCACACTTTTCTTTTCTGTGCCGGCTTTCATACTCTGTTCGTTGGTTGGAGCGGTTGCTTATCTGTTCCAGCGTATGGAAAAACCGTGGCACTCGGTCTTATTGATTTCAACCGTTGCGGTCCTGGTCCTTGCGACACTGTATGGAGACACATGGTTTCGCATGAGGAAACTGGTAGAACTGAGTGAGACTGAATCACCGAAACTTGAGGGTCAGGCGTTTCAGGATCTGAATCACTATCTCGGGATTGCGGAAGAGGAAGGGTTCCGAGACTTACTGGATTACCTGAGGTCCTCGGGCCTGGTGGATTCCAGATATGATTTTGAAGCGGTTTATTTCAATCAGGTTGGAGAAATTCTCAACGTCTATTCAAGGGGGATACCCGAAGTATTGAGTCTTCCCGTAGAACATTCTGTCGAGACCTTGTCTGCTGGAATAGGGGGCCGTCGCGTGGTGGCCGGAACTGCACCATTCAAGTATGGAATTTTGTCCTTGCGCTTATCTGCGGATCTCTACACATTGCCTTTTATGAAGCCGGGAGGCGTTTACAGCGGTAGCTTTCAGGTTCGCCGGTCAGGCGGAAAGGAAGTGGTCCAAATTGTGACCTCCGGCGTTTTTCAGGTTCTCTCCGATCTCGCCTTCCTCATTCTTCTGGGGATGATCCTGTACGTCAGCTTTTCAAGGATGTCTGAACCCGGCACCCGGGGGTTGTTTGCCCGGACGGTGTTGGGCCAGTTTGCGGTCTTGACCGGTTTTCTCACTTTGGTGGGCATTTTGCTGATGTTTCAATCCCGATCCTTTACCCGCAGTGTTTCCAAGGAGGGACTTTACCGTACAGCTGATATCGCCAGTCGCCTGCTGGAGCGTGATGAGACATTGATTTCAGATAGTTATCTTGGTTTCCTGAAGACTTTGAGACATGGGAATTATTCCCTATACAGTGAAGGACTTGTGGCATTCAGTACGAACCACCTGCAAGCCCCGGTGCTACTGGACTACCCGGTTTACCTTAAGTCAACGATGTCTGAAACAAGGGAACCGTTCTTTGAAGGCGGGTTTCTGTACATTCCCCTTTCCCTCAGCCGTTATCCGGCCGGCGTTCTCCAGGTCCGGCCTATCGGCAGTTGGGAAACTGTCCCTTTTCTCAATGGTGCCAGGGCCTTGATGGTGGTACTGGTGCTTTTTCTCCTTGCTTCTTTCCTGATTTCCGCTTTTCTCACTCGAAAAATTGTGGACCCGATTTTATCATTGGCCGATGCCTCGGAGGGTATTTCCCGGGGTGATTACAATGTGGACATTCACTACGATCATGATGATGAAATGGGAACCCTGGTTTCGACCATGGAAGAAATGGCGCTTTCACTGAAGAGCCAGCGGCTCAACCTGGAAGCCTTGCTGGCCAATGTTTCATCGGCTGTGGCACTTGTTGGGAAGGGGGGGGAAGTCGTCGCATCCAACCCCCTCTTCGGAAAATTACCTCCACAGGTGACAAAGGGACTGCTGGTAAGAGAAGGACTGTTCAAAACTGACCTCGTACTTCACGGAAGGACCTACCAGGTTTCCACCGTGCAACTTGAGAACAAAAACCATGTTGTAATCGTAGACGATGTCACCGAGATTGTCCGGGCCAGTCGATTATCTGTCATTGGAGATATGGCTCGCCAAGTTGCCCACGATATTAAGAATCCACTGACGCCCATTCGGTTGAATGCGGAGTTGCTGGAGTCAGTGGCGAAAAAAGACCCGGGGAAATTAGCGGAGACGATTCCCCGTGCGGTGGAAAATATTCTTAAGAAAACGGAAGAACTGAAAGCCATATCGGCGCAGTTTTCGGATCTTGTAAGAGCTTCCCGAAGTTCTGAGGGAAGGCTCCGACCGATTAAATTGAAAGAATTTGTAGCGTCTCTGGCAGAAACATACCCGAACATATCCGTGGAGATAACCGGTCCTGATATTGCGGTGAAGGGAGACAGCTTGAAGTTGACGAGGGTATTGGGGAACCTTCTGGAAAATACATACAGTTTTGCAGGGGAATCAGGAGAAGTGAGAATAGATATCCATCAGTCCGGAACAAAGGCCATCCTGGAGTACCGAGACAATGGTAAGGGGATAGCTACTGAAAACGTGGGGAAGGTGTTTGAGCCCTATTTTTCCACGAGGGAAAGTGGAACGGGACTGGGGTTGTTTATTTCAAGAGAATTCATGCATGAAATGCGAGGTGAGATAGAAGCCATTTCCTGCGAAGGTGGTGCGCATTTCCGTATCACTTTGAATCTGGAAGGGATTGATGATGTTTCAAGCGATTCTGAATGACAGATTCAGTGGCTCCAGTGTGCTTCTTGAAAAAACCCTGGATTGGCTGTCGTCTGAAGTGGCCTCAGGAAATGCGATTTCTGATGCTGCTCTCCACCAATTGCGGGAAGTCCACAGCGGGATGGCCTGTTTTGTCAATCTTCAAAGATTTTTTTCAGAAAACAAGCTTTCAGAGAAATCCCTGAACAAGTTTCGCGGGCGAATTGCGGAGGAAGAACATGGCATGCTGGAATCGTTTTGCAGGTCTTTCCCCGAAGATATGAACCGTGTGTCAGTCTACAGCTGTTCCGGGATGGTACTGAAAGCGCTGACAATGTTGGAGCGTTCTCTCGAAGTGGATGTGGCATTGTGCGCCCCTGATGGGGAGGGGCAGGTCATGGCCGAATCGTTGGCAAAGATTCCAGGTGTGGTTTCTTCTCTTTGGGGGGATGGGCCTTACTTCAGCCGGGTGCTGGAAACGCAGGCTGTCGTTCTGGGGTGTGATGCCATCAGTCCCAACTGGTTGATAAATAGAAGCGGCACGGGGGCCCTGATTGCAATTGCAGCCGGATTAAAAATTCCCGTGTATCTTGTCCGGGGCCCGTTGAAATTTCTGACTGACGATGAGCTCCTGGAATTGTCGCTGAAACAGGGTATAGATGTCCCGGCAGTGGCCAGCTCCGATATCAGATGGGAGAACCCGCTGTTGGAGGTGGTGGGTATCGGGGATGTCATTGTCCCGTAAATAGATAGTTTATGAAAATTGAGTGAAAGGTGACATAAAGAGGTGTACGGACAGGAAAAGATGGCCCGTGCTGTCGACTCCGGTGTTTCTTTTATTCAGCGCTTAAAACTTAGCATCAACATTCGGCTGGAGGCTATACTTTTTTGCGAAAGTTGATATCCACAGTGAAACGCATGTTTCTCAGGTCCACATCTTTCGGTACTTCAATGGTGATGGGAAGGGAATAATGATACCGGTCAATTCTGATAGGATTTCCGGGGAAAGCTTGAATGCCGTCATCAACTGAGGCTTCAGGATCTGCCTTCTCATCCATAACTTCTGAATCTGCGGATAGTTCTTCCACTTCCATGTTGGCGGAATCGACAGATTCTTCCAGTAACTGGACTTCATAGGAATTTGACAATTCATCCCCTTTCAATTCCTCCAGGTCGGCGGAAAAAGAGTCAGGATAGGGAAGATCTGACAGCGAGATAGAATCATCCATCTCCTGGACATAAATGTCGTCTATTTCTGAGATGGGGTCATCTTCCTGTTGGGCCAGGAATTCCTCTGCCGCCAGCTCTTCCAGTTCCACGTCATATTTTTCCGAAATATTCAACAGGACGATCCGCGCAATTTCACGCAGGGTTTCCACTACACCTTCACCGGTGATCGCAGAAGTTTCGAAGTGGGGTACGTTGAACCGATTCACTTCTTTATTGAGGATTTTTACACCCAGAATATTATCAAGATCCCGCTTATTGTATTGAATCACGTGGGGGAGCTCTTCCAGTTCAAAGCCCAGGGCCCGGAGATTGGAAATCAAATTGCCAAAACTGTCGATGTTGGCCTGGAGCATGTCTTTCTGAGAGTCGGCCACAAATACAATGCCGTCTGCCCCTTTGAGCACCAGCTTGCGGGTGGCATCATAAAACACCTGGCCAGGCACGGTATAAAGCTGAATCTTGGTGTTCAACCCCTTAATCTGACCCAGCTCAATAGGAAGGAAATCAAAAAAGAGGGTACGGTCGGTCTGTGTGGCAAGGGAGACCATTTTCCCTTTCTTACTTCTCGGAATATGTTTGTAAATATGCTGCAGGCTGGTGGTCTTTCCGCACAAACCCGGCCCGTAGTAAACAATTTTCACAGTCACTTCACGAGATGTATAGTTAAAATTAACCATCTTTTTCTCCTTGCAATAATGTATCATATAACTGCAATTATTCCAAAAAAAACCATAAAAAAACTTGAATGAGCGCTCATTCAGTTTTATAATGACTGTATCTGAAAATCTGTAAGGAGGATGACATGCGTGACGCAGTGATTGTTGCCGCCAAACGAGTCCCGATTGGGCGCGGCAAAAAAGGTCTGCTGGCCATGGCGAGGCCGGATGATCTCCTTGAAAAGGCCATTACCGGATGCCTGGCGCAGACAGGTGAGTTTGACTATAAACAGATCGAGGACGTCCTCATCGGGTGCGCCTTCCCGGAAGCTGAACAGGGAATGAATGTGGGCCGTATCGCATGCCTGATGGCGGGATTGCCGGTGGAGGTCCCCGCAGCGACAATCAACCGGTTCTGTGGATCCGCCATGACTGGCCTCCATGCTGCCACCCATGCCATCATGAGCGGCGCCGGTGACATTTTCATCGCAGGCGGATGTGAGAGCATGAGTCGGGTTCCCATGATTGGGAATAAATTTTCCCCGAACCCACGATTTATCGAGTGCGATGTTCCAAACCCATTTGTTCCCATGGGGGAAACGGCGGAGAAAGTCATAGACCGCTATGACGACAAGTATGACCTGTCCAGAGAGGCACTGGACCACTTCGGTTATGAAAGTCATATGAAGGCCATCGCCGCTCAGAAGGAAGGCAAATTCAAGGATGAAGTCATTCCGTTGATGGTCAACCCCAAAAGCGGTGAAGTTCACATCTGGGAAGAAGGGAAAGAAGTACCCAAGGGTTTTGTTCTCATGGACAACGATGAGTGCCCGAGGGCGGATACCTCCATGGAAGTTCTGGCAAAACTCAAGCCGGTTTTCCGGGTAACGGGACGCTGCACGGCGGGGAATTCTTCTCCCATTTCCGATGGCGCATCTGCCATGATTCTCATGTCATCGGACAAGGCAAAGGAACTCGGATTGAAGCCCCTGGCTCGGGTCAAGGGAACCGCAGTTCGTGCACTGGAGCCGGAAGTGATGGGGCTGGGCCCGATTTATTCATCCAGAAGATTGCTGGAGCGTGCCGGGTTGGCAGTGGGTGACATTGACTTATGGGAAATCAACGAAGCATTCGCAACGCAGTCTATCGTATCCATTGGAGAGCTGGGGATTGATCCGAAACTAGTGAATGTAAATGGTGGCGCCATCGCACTGGGACATCCCCTCGGCATTTCGGGAACCCGGATACTGACCACCCTTCTGTATGAGATGATTCGCAGGGACGCAAAACTGGGCATTGGAACAATGTGTATTGGCGGCGGCCAGGGCATTGCAACCCTGCTGGAACGGGTTTAACCGTAAGAGAGAATGTGAGGTAAGTCATGAAAAGAAAGATTAAAAAAGCGGCAGTAATCGGCTCCGGCGTGATGGGAAGCGGTATTGCGGCCCATCTGGCAGGTGCCGGGATCCCCGTTGTGATGCTGGACATTGTCCCGAAGGATTTGGAGGAAGGGCAGAGCCGCAGTTCAATCGCGGAAACATCCAAAAAGCAGCTCCTGAAACAGAAGCCCTCTCCGATTTTCAATAAAACGGTTTTGAAGCTGATCGAAACCGGAAACCTGGAAGATGACCTGGACAAATTGAAAGATTGTGACTGGGTTGTGGAAGTAATCGTTGAGAACGTAAACATCAAGAAGATGTTGTTCAAGAATATAACTCCCTATCTGAATGAGGATGCCATTCTGTCATCCAACACCTCCGGTATCCCAATCAAATCGATGACGGAAGATTTTGAGGATGGACTGAAGAAACGCTTTCTGGTAACGCATTTCTTCAATCCTGTCCGTTATCTGAAACTTCTGGAACTGATTCCAGGTGAATTGACAGATCCGGACCTGATGGATTTCATGAAGGATTTCGGTGAAAATACCCTGGGCAAGGGAGTGGTCCTCGGAAAAGATACACCGAACTTTGTGGGTAACCGAATCGGTGTATTCGCTCTGGCAAATGCTATGCGGATTGCACTGGAGGACGGGCTCACTCCCCAGCAGGTGGATGCTGTTCTCGGTAAAGCCATGTCCCGTCCCGGCAGTGCCGTGTTCGGAACCAACGACCTGGTTGGAATTGATACCATGGTCCATGTGGTCAAGAATTCCTATGAGGCCCTTGTCAATGACGAAATGCGGGATACCTTCGAGATGCCTGAATTTATTGAGAAAATGATGGAAAAGGGCCTGCTGGGCCGGAAAGTCAAGAAGGGATTCTTTACCCGCGATAAAGATAAGCAGAAGCTTCAACTGGATCTGGCCACCATGGAATATGTGCCTGCGGAAAAACCGGACTGGAAATGCATCAAAAAGGCAAAAGAGGTTTCCGATCCAGGGGAAAGAATTAAAGTAGTCATCAGTACCGATGACCCCGGCGGAAAGCTGGCATGGAAGAACACGGCATCTACTCTCATTTACTCCCTGAACCGTCTCGGAGAAATCGCTGATGATATTGTCAACATTGACAACGGCATGAAGTGGGGATTCAACTGGGACCTGGGACCGTTTGAAATCTGGGATGCCATTGGCGTGAAGGAATCCGCCGAGCGGATGAAGGCAGACGGTTATGATGTGCCGGAAAAACTCAATATTCTGCTGGAAAACGGAGAGACCTTTTACAAGACTATCGACGGGGACCGTTACTACTTTGATCTTATCAAAAAGGATTACGTGAAAGTTCCCGTTCGGGACAACGTAATCTTCCTGAACAAACTGAAATCCACCGGCAAAGTGCTGGCGGAAAACGAAGGTGCCGATATCCTGGATCTCGGCGACGGTGTGATCTGCTGCAGCGTCCATACCAAGATGAACACTGTGGATGACAAGGTTATTGAAATGCTCAACCGTGCCGTGGATATGGTGGAAGACAGGTACGAAGCCCTGGTGATCGGTTCCCAGGCCCAGCATTTCGGTGCTGGCGCCAACATTTTCATGCTCCTCCAGGCGGCTGAGGAAGGTCGCTGGTGGGAAGTGGAAGAAATCACACAAGCCTTTCAGAACGCAAACATGCGGCTGAAATACTGTGAAAAACCGGTTGTAACAGCACCTTACGGCTTAACCCTTGGCGGTGCCTGCGAGATCACCATGCATGGCCATCGCGCCGTGGCTGCGGTGGAAACCTATATTGGATTGGTTGAAGTCGGTGTCGGGCTGCTTCCGGCAGGCGGCGGAACGAAAGAACTGTTGATTCGGACACTCAATGACAACCGGGTCGCCGCAGATCCCATGACCGCCACCCAGAAGGTATTTGAGACCATCGGAATGGCAAAGGTAGCTACATCCGCACGGGAAGCACGGGAAATATATGGACACCTTCGCCCCACCGACATAGAGGTCATGAATGCTGACAGCCAGATCTACTACGCAAAGCAGGCGGCATTGTCCTTGGTCCGGGAAGGTTTCAGGCCGAGACGGGCAAAGGAAACAGTCAAAGTTGCGGGTAAGGTCGGATATACCGCTTTGATCCTTGGTCTCACCAATATGCTGGACGCCGGGTACATTTCAGAGCATGACATGCTCATTGGTTCCAAGATTGCCCATGTCCTCACCGGCGGCGGCGTTCCGGAAGGCACCGTGGTGGGTGAAGACCGGTTGCTGGAGCTGGAACGGGAAGCATTCGTGGAACTTACCGCGAATCCGAAGAGCCAGGCCCGAATTGAGCACATGCTCAAAACCGGAAAACCATTGCGCAACTGAATTAACCTTTAAACAGGAGAAGCCGGGGATGTTTTCATCTCCGGCTTTTTTGTTTTCACGATTTTTCTGGTAGAGTGGGTGCACCATGAAACTGAATATCAAAGTCCTGTTTGACAATCCGAATCCAGACAAAAAAGACCGAGGATGGGGCTTGTCTTTTCTGCTGAATGACACAATTCTGTTTGATACGACGGAGTCGATGGAAAAATTGCAGCAGGGATTGAATTTTTTCAAGGTGAATTTGGGGGAAATTACAGACGTGGTTATTTCCCACGATCACTGGGATCACACCGGTGGCTTACTGGATTTCATTGGGGCACATCCGGCTCCATCCCGGCTCAATGTCTATTTTCTTCCTTCCTTTTCACCGGAATTGAAGGAACAGGTATTAATGACCGGGGTTTCCCTTCACATCAACAATACGCCTACGATTATTCAGGACGGGTTTTTCCTGACCGGAGAAATTGAGGGGCTCTACAAAGGAGAGCGGAAAAACGAACAGGGACTGGTTGCAGAAGGGGAGAAGGGCTTTGCCCTGATTACCGGCTGTGCCCATCCGGGAATCACCCGGATGCTGAAGACGGCATCAGAAATAGTGGGGGGAAATTGCAAGCCCTTATTGCTGGCGGGCGGTTTCCACCTGATGGATAAGTGTGAGAATGACATAGACGATGTTCTTCACAGACTTCGACAAATGGGGGTCGAAAAGCTGGGCCCCTGCCACTGCAGCGGAATTGCGGCAAAAAATATATGCAAGAGTAGGTTTCCCGACGCAACCGTCGACATCCGAAAAAACGGCGAAACCAATTTCAATTTATGAAAAATCGTGGAGCGCAGCGGTCTCAATTCGCCTTGAGATTGTCAAACAGCAGTTGGGTATGGCAGCGGGCCAGATCAGCTTCCCGCGATCTTATTTTAGCATACCGGTTCGGCAGACTGTTTCGTTCTGACCATAGCCGGAACCAGATATCCTGCAGGTCGGGTCCCGTTACTTTTTCAGCGTTAATGACATAATCCTGCAACCCATTCTCTTCCATGAACCGTCGGGTTTTATGGGCGTAGCTGATCCCAATTACCGGAATGCCACTCTGCACGGATAGCAGCACCGAATGGTAGCGAATGCCGATGAATCCGTCGCATGCCATCATCTGATTCCGGAGCCCGGAAAGTGTATGCCATTCGGCGATTTCCACCGGAAAATCCGGGGCAAGCCTTTTCTTCAGTTGTGACAATGCCACCCGGTCATTCCATTTGCTGGCCTCGTAGAAGGGAAAGAAGCGGAAGCGGGCGTTCATTTTTGTCTGTATATGCGTCAACAGCCCGGCGAGGCAGTGTTCCATGTTCTCTACCACTTTCTGTTCGAACACAGGTGGAAGAAATACCCTGTGGGTAAATCCGATGAGCGGTTGTCTATCTGTCTTTGGTTCTTGCTGCTGTTCAGTCCATGGATAGCTGAATGTGACGTCGGCCAGACCAAGCACGTCC
>Ga0210044_10005143_pt1 | contig 17833 bp, 18 predicted proteins | sample CryGey13umfilter_2_FD_183959 | JGI IMG/M metagenome (GOLD analysis project Ga0210044, IMG submission 183959) | Groundwater microbial communities from aquifer in Utah, USA - Crystal Geyser 4/9/14 3 um filter (SPAdes) (version 2) | ecosystem: Environmental > Aquatic > Deep subsurface >... | reverse complement strand
TAACCTGCCGCCAGGTTTGAGAACGCGCCACATTTCTTGCATTACTAATGAATCGTTTTCACCATTAACATGCTCTATGACACTAATAGAAATAACTTTATCGAATTTATTGTTCTCAAACGGTAGTTTTATAGCGTTGATGTTATAGCTATTAAACTTTCCCGCGAATTTAATTTTTGTCGCAAACTTTTTTACTCGCTGTAGGTCAGCCAAATCGGGATTTAAATAGTTATACTTGATATTGTAGTTCTTGACCGCGCAGAAGCCAAATAAAAAAGGAGAGGAGATATCAAGTATATTTTCTTTTGGTTTTATTTCAATATTTTTATCCACATAGTCGAATTCAAAGTATCTTACAATGGATACGGGATTAAATAATAACTTCGGAGAAACTATTCCTCTAAATAATAATTCCTTACCAATTTTTCTTCCCATCCGATCAAAATAAATACCGGGCAAATTGGTCTTATCTGTAATAGTAAAAAAATAAAACCGATAAAACGGTAGTGATATTAGAAAAAGAAATTTTATAAATTTCGGCAACATTTAAATCTTTTATTAGTGTGCACAAATATAAGAATTATCTTTTTAACTCAATTTAAGTTAAACGGTTGTTGAGTTATTAACTCACCTTTAGCAGAATTTGTAGAACAAAATCCGTTAGCTAACGGATAAAAAACGGTCCGTCAGTCAACGGATTATCGAAGCTTCGCTTCAATTTACATTATAATTTCAGACTCATGTGTAAGATGAGTTATTAAATTGAGATTACTTAAAACAGACCAATGGTACCCGCACTGCTTGATCAATGTTAAACTTTTCAAAGATTTATTGTTGATAATATTGTGGCAATTTTTTCTGCAGTACCCTTTCTATCAAATTTTTTAATTATCTCGAAATTATTTTTAAAGGTTTTCTTTGAACTAAAAAACTCCTCTCCGCTTTCATCGTAGTGAAACAACATGCCTGCACCGCTATCCGTTAATATTTTTTCCACTTCGTTATTTCCATCACCAAACGCAATAATAGGTTTTCCGATTCTTAAATATTCAAATAACTTTCCCGGTACATGTCTTGGTTCCGAAGCACAAACTAACAAATAATCTGCGCCCATTAACCGGCTTAGCATTTCTTTGTATGATAAAAAACCGAGATACTCCGTATCTGCCGATAATCCGGTTTCTTCAATCGTGTTTTTAATTGCCGGGCTTACCGTTCCGATAAATTTAATTTTGATTTTCTCCCCATTTTCATTTCGCTTCCGAATATGCTTCCAGAAATTTACAGGATTTTGATAATCAAAAATGTTGCCGGCATGAACAAGCACTCTTCCGTCTTCTTTCCAATCGTACGGTTTTATACTTTCAAAATCTTCTTCATTATAACCCCAATAAAGTACCGATGACTTCTCACGGGCAAATGGATATTTCTTGATAAAATCCGTTCTCATTGTTTCGGTTACAAAAATAATATGCGAAGCCTGTTTGATCACCGACTCTTCAAGTGATGAATCAATTGCCTTAGTTATCCAATTTCGTTTTTGCTCTTTGTAATAAATAATGTCAGTCCAAGGATCAATAAAAACCGGAACGAAAGGAATATTAAACTTTTGACCTAATTTTTTCCCGATTAGTTGTGCCGTATGCGGCGGACCGATCGAAACAATTGCGTCAACTTTGTTTTTCTTAATATACTCCGATGCTTTTTTTACCCCGGGTAAATACCATCCAACCCGAGCATCGGGGATAAACAAATTCATTCTTATCCAAACTGAAATACGGTGACTAATACTTTTATCCTCTTTAGAAATTGTTTCGGATGCAATTAGCTGAACATCTTTATCTTTCCCCAGAAATTTTTTGTATAAATCAAATGGTTCAAATGTTTTCGATTTAATTACATCGGTTGAGGGTGGAATATCGTTTAGTAAGCTTTCATCTCTAAATGAAAACTTATCTTCCATTACAGTTAAAACAGAAGACTGCCAACCAAAATCCGGTAGATGTTTCATTACATAAAGTGGAAAGTGGAGTGAAGCTTTACCTGAGGGAGGAAAGTAATAAGTTATGAACAGAACCTTCTTCATTATTATTTTTTAACTCCAACATATCTGATTACCGAAGCGCTGCCTTTATGGAAATTTCCTTCTGATAATAAAATTTCTTTCTCTTCAGCAATTACAGTTTCCAGAGTATAAAAATAAATAAGCAGCTCCTCAACCGAATAGAGTACTTCTAAATTTTGCGGACCGCCGGAAGATTTGCCAAATTGATTTTTTGAAAAAAGTTCGACAATTACTCTTCCACCTGGTTTAAGAGAGTTTATTATTCCATTAAAAACTTTACTTGTCAATTGAGGATTCATATGAAGAAATATAATGCCGGCTGTATCATAAGTCATTTGCGAAAAATGATATTCATTCAAGTCAGCAATTGTATAATTAATTTTTAAATTAAGTTTAGTTGCCAGCCTTAATGCTTTTTCCTTTCCGGCATTGCTAAAATCAACCGCATCTACATCCCATCCGTTTTGAGCGGCATAAGCAGCATTTCTTCCTTCTCCTTCGCCGGGGAGGATTAGCTTTCCCGGTTTTATCTGCTCCAACTGTTCCTTTAAAAACTGATTGGGAAAGGTTCCGTAAACAAATTCATCATCAGAGAATCTTTGGTTCCAAAAAATGTTGTTCATATATCTAAAATTTATTTTTGCAAAGTTATTAATAATCGGCGCTTATTAAAAAGCTAATTCAAATATTTAATGTTGAGATAACATCTTTTTAGTAAACAGATGTCATCTCTTTGTTAAAATAAATGAAAAATCTTTTTATCTTTGTAATACTAAACGAACAGAAAATTGATGACTGTAAAAAACATAGATAAGATAATTGTAATTGGCGATAGAATTCTTCTTAGACCTGAGGAACATTCCGACAAAACAGCAAGCGGATTATACCTGCCGCCGAATGTTAGTGAGAAGGAAAAAATACAAAGCGGGTATATAATAAAAACCGGTCCCGGGTATCCGATCCCCTCAACTCCGGATGATGAGCCGTGGAGAGAGACTAAGGATTCAACAAAGTATATTCCGCTTCAGGCAAAAGAAGGCGACTTTGCAATATTCCTAAAGAAGGAGGCTTATGAGATTGAGTTTGAGAAAGAAAAATTGTTGATAGTCCCGCAATCGGCAATTCTTCTATTGATCAGGAATGATGATTTTGGCATATAAAAAAAACCGCTTAAAAGAAGCGATTTTCTGAACAATTGGTTTTTATTTTGAAGGAGATTAATAGGTAAAAAGAAACGTTACGGCAAATACAACACATACAATAATTATGAAAAAGCCAATATCATAAGTATTAATTTTTTTAATAAATTCTTTTCCCTTTTTCCCCTCAAATTTTTGATAGCTAATCCAGTCGCCTTTTTCTACTGACCACTTTTCGCCTGTAATATTTTTATATTCAAATTGGTTCATTTTTCTATTTTCCTTTCTATAAATAAGTTCTCTTTAAAATGTTTTTCCGCTCATTAGCCGCAAGCTAACCAATTAACCGACAGATTTTTGTATCAAAATCTTAATAGTGAATTGCTTCAACGTAAACAATGTTACTTTTAATAAAGGTTCTATTATTTCTTATCTCTTCTTTCTTCTAACTTATTAATTTCTTCTTGCAAGCCATGGATTCAAAACTTATAATCGGTTTTCAGCAGAAAAAATTTAGCGCAAATACTATTCCCACCAGGTTAAAATTTCAAATCGTGAAGATTTAAGATTTACACTTGCATTATCTATTGCTTGCTTGCTGTAATATAAAAGTGCATTGCCGGTAGCCTGAAGATCCACAGATTGTCCGACAAAAATTGTTGCACCATAAATACCGGCGTTCCCAACTGTCCTTGTAACAATTGAAGATGAACCGTATGCGATAATAATACCCTTAAACGTGAAATTACCGCTTAAAGTCAAATTACCATTTACGACTAAAATTCCCGAACCTTCCGCGCTTCCAGAAAAATCAACATCACCCGAGGCATAAGTAATTTTAGGTTCAGCCGTAGTTCCTAACACAGTTCCCGAAGCATAAGTTCCGGACGGCAGGGTTATATCAGCGGCAAAAATTATATTTTCGGTTAGCTTCATCCAATCTGTCCCGTCTGAAATGGAGGTAACGCTCGGTGAGCCGCCAAGTCCTTTTATTGAACTGGAAATTTTTGGCTTAAGATTATCTACAATAAAAGCGCTGTCTGTTGGATCATCAACAGCTATTCCCGGAAGTGATGGGTTAGGTCCGGGGCTTCCATCCGAAAGATGATCATTTCCATCAATATCAATATTACCGTTTAAATTGAGAGCAAGATTATCTGCGGAAACATAAATTGAGGAATTGACTTCCGGCATAGTAATACCGCTTCTTTTCGCCGTAACCTTAGAAGTATGGGTAACGTCCTGGAAAGTGGCGACACACTTAATTGTTAAAGCCGAATCAGGTCCATAAATGTAAATATCATATTCGCCATCCATCAATTCATTGTCTGTAAAATTTCCCTTCAATGATTTATTTCTTCTCATCTTCTCAAGAAAAATTTCCACACCGGAGTTTGCGATTAATCGTGCCTGTGTGGCATCGAAAAAATCTACCGTTACTTGTGTACCGGCGTTAGCATTGCTGTTCAAGCTAATCATCATAAAAGAAAGAATTGCCGATATTCCAAGCACAACAATTAAAATACCTTTGCCAATCATAAGTTCCTCGGGTTTATAGTCATTTCCCAATAAGTAAATGGATATTGTCCGTCTACCATATCGGTCGTTTCAATCCAGATTTCTGATTTAATATATTTAATACTGTCGAGCGCCGCTGTTTCTTGCCCGGTAGTGTTAAAGTAGCGAAACTTTAAGTTGGTAATTCCTAGTGAAGGTCCGCCGTCAGAAATATTATTTACGGTTCGTATTAAAACTTTGTCATTCGGATTAGTGGTAGCCAATGCGTCTGATGTATCTCCGAGCGAATAACTTATTACGTCGGATGTTCCGTTCGAATCTATATCCGCATAAAATTCAAAAAATTTTTCTTGGGCTGAAATTATTGCCGCGCCAGTATGCCTGTAACCGACTTTTCTTAAATCGTTGTTAATAATTTCTGCAAGAGTTTTCGCATTACGTTGAAGTGTCAGCTCAGAATCTGAAGAGTATTTTACCTGGCTTGTGTAAATATTTAAATTCATCATTGCCATGAAAACTATACCGCCAATTAATGTGGCGCCTAAGATGTCTAATAGTACATTCATTACTTAAGTGTAAAAATAAATGATAATTTAACAGGGTAATTCATAAATGGACTCGAAACAGTAACTAAAACTTTTTTATAAAATGTTTGAACAGTCGAAAAAGTATCCGGATCGTCACCATCCACATATTTAACAGTAACAGAAATAAAATAATCTTCTGCGTGAGGCGCGCTTATAAGTTTTTCATAACCATTGTAGTCATCTACATCGTCATAACTGCCGTAGGTTTCTCCGGCATCCGGGCCCAAGTTTGCCAGCGAAGTTAAATTTGTAGTAATGTTCGTTGGAAAAGGAACTGTCGTTTCATCAAATCCTTTGACCTTGATCTCTTCAATCATGTCGTCAGCAAGGGAAAAAGCCGTTAGATAAACTTTATTTTCGATTTCGGCAGTCTGCGTATGTAATGCTGTGCGATTAAATTGAAGTGATGCTAAAGATAAAAAAACCAATGCCGCAATTGTTAACATTGATTGAACAGTGCTCATTAGATTCCTAAAGTTATGAATTACACAATATTATTCAAATTTTATGCCTCAAAATTATCAGATAATAGTGTTGAATAAAATGCAATTATTTAAGATCCTTTTCGTGGTCAGATTTAGGAAAATATTTAAAGTTCTGTTCTCCACCGATTATTTTTTCTTAATTCGCAAGAAATTCAATGTTTTCCGATTAATAAAGAAGAGCAATACACATTAACTCAGAGAACACAAATACGATTTATCATATTTCTTGTGCTTCGAACAGTAAACGGGTTCAGATGAGAAAATTATAGAACAAGTACATTTAACCGGTCATCAATTGCTTTAATGGTATTATTTGCCGAAATGAATAAAAATGAGCAAAGGATTATTTTATTCTGAAAATATGTTACCATCTCACTATCCCAAAAAGATTTTTAAAACCTTTTTATCAAACAGCAAATTATAATCATTTTTCATATCTTTGCATCAAAAATAAATCGACTAAAGAATTAATTTTAAGGAATCACAATGGCAGCAAACATCGAGATGATTGAGAAAATTTACCACGAGTTTTCACGTAAACTTGACATTGTACGAGATATAGCTGGCAGACGGCTTACCTATACGGAGAAAATCCTTTATACTCATCTTTGGAGTAAACCGGAGAAAAAATTAGAAGGAGGAAAAGATTATGCTGAGTTGGCGCCCGACCGTGTTGCGATGCAAGATGCAACCGCACAAATGGCGCTTCTTCAGTTTATGTCGGCAGGTCGTAAAACAGCGGCAGTACCTTCAACAGTTCACTGCGATCACTTAATCCAAGCACAATTTGGAGCTGCTGATGATTTAGGGCGAGCCAAAGAAGAAAACAAAGAGGTTTATGATTTCCTCGAATCAATCTCCCGTAAATATGGGATTGGTTTCTGGAAGCCGGGTGCTGGAATTATTCATCAGGTTGTGCTCGAAAATTATGCCTTCCCCGGCGGAATGATGATTGGAACAGACTCGCACACTCCAAACGCCGGCGGACTTGGAATGATAGCCATCGGTGTCGGCGGCGCTGACGCTGTTGATGTTATGGCTGGAATGCCCTGGGAACTCAAATGGCCTAAACTTATTGGCGTTAAATTAACAGGCAAACTAAATGGCTGGACTTCGCCGAAGGACGTTATACTTAAACTTGCTGGAATTTTAACTGTTAAAGGAGGAACTGGCGCTATTGTGGAGTATTTCGGTGAAGGCGCCGAATCAATTTCATGCACCGGTAAAGGAACGATTTGCAATATGGGGGCAGAAATAGGCGCGACAACTTCAATTTTTCCTTATGACGAAAAAATGGCTGCATATCTTCGTATTACCGGTAGAGCGGATGTTGCTAATTTTGCAGATTCTCATAAGCATGAACTAAACGCCGATAAAGAAGTATTCGAAAATCCCGAAAAATATTTCGACCAGGTAATTGATATAAATCTTGATGAATTAGAACCGCACATTAACGGACCATTTACACCTGATAAAGCTTGGTCTCTTTCGGAAATGAAAAAAGCTGTTAAAGAACAAAATTATCCAGATAAAATTAGTGTGGCGTTAATTGGAAGCTGTACAAATTCAAGTTATGAAGATATTGATCGCTCTGCAAGCATTGCACGGCAGGCTTTGTCTAAAGGATTAAAAACAAAAGCTCAGTTTACCATTACACCCGGCAGCGAGCAAGTACGCGCTACTATCGAACGGGACGGGCAGTTAAAAACTTTTGATGAATTCGGTGGTCTAGTTCTCGCAAACGCCTGCGGTCCATGTATAGGTATGTGGAAACGAATGGACGTAAAAACAGGCGAGCGGAATACAATTGTAACTTCGTTCAACAGAAATTTTGCAAAAAGGAACGATGGGAATCCGGAAACATTGGCGTTTGTTGCAAGCCCCGAAATTACAACAGCGCTGGCAATTGCCGGCAGTTTATCTTTCAACCCCATGACCGATGAATTAGAAAATGAAAAAGGAGAGAAAGTAAAGCTCGATCCGCCGGTTGGCAAAGAATTGCCCCCAAATGGATTTGACAAAGGTAGCGAAGGTTATGTGCCTCCAGCTGAAGACGGAAGCAGTCTTCAAGTGATCGTAAAAAAAGATAGTGAACGTCTTCAATTGCTTACTCCTTTTGCCCCATGGGAAGGTGAAGATTTGTTTGATATGCCAGTCTTACTTAAAGCTAAAGGTAAATGTACTACGGATCATATTTCTATGGCAGGACCATGGTTGAGATTCCGCGGACATTTAGACAACATCTCTAACAATATGTTCCTCGGCGCTATAAACGCTTACACGGATGAACCCGGAAAAACAAAAAATATTTTTACCGGTGAAACTAAACAGGTGCAGGAAGTGGCAAGGCAATATAAAGCTAATAATATTGGCTGGGTTATAGTTGGCGGTGAAAACTACGGTGAAGGCTCGAGCAGAGAACACGCAGCTATGGAACCCCGATGGCTTGGCGGTAGAGCGATAATTGTAAAAAGTTTTGCACGTATTCATGAAACAAATTTGAAGAAGCAGGGGATGCTGCCTCTTACTTTTGCAACACCAGCGGACTACGACAAAATTCGTGAAGATGATAAAGTAAGTATAGTTGGTTTAAAAGAACTACATCCTGATAATCAGCTAAAGCTCGTAATCAAGCATGCGGACGGTACAACGGATGAAGCTTTATTAAATCATACTTTTAATGACGCTCAAATTAAATGGTTCAAAGCGGGAAGCGCATTAAATTTGATTGCACGGATGCATAAAGATTAGTCTAAAAATTAAAGCTATTAATTATAACCTCCGACAAATTTTTGTTGGATGTTTTTTATAGTTAATGACGGAGAGAGTTGTTAAACGAAAAGTTGTTCAATTCTCTTTACTTCAGCCGAAAATAAATTTGCAAAAAAAACGGGCTGCCACTTAAGCATGACAGCCCGCTACTATAGTCCACCAACTATACTTCTACTACTAACTAAATTTATTCTGCTTTTTTAACCCAAAGCAACGGTTAAACCTTTAATGACTGACGCCAAACGAATGGCATCAAAAATTCTTTCTTCACCCGAACCAAGTTTTCTTACGCTTTCCTCGTGATTGTTAACGCATGATTCACAGCCATTAACCGCTGATACGGCGAGGCTCATCAATTCAAAAAATTCCTTGCCGAGAACCGGATTCATCATAATATTCATTTTTATTTTCGCCGGCATATTTTGGTATTTTTCGTTACTGCTTTTTATAAAGTGTTTATAACGATAAAACACATTATTCGTTGCAAGTAAGGATGCACATGCAATTGTTTCGGCAACCTCTGCCGGAGTTGCGCCGTTTTCTTCAGCTTTATTTAAAAATGCATTTGCTAATAATTTTACTTTTTCATTTACAGCTACTGCGCCCGCAATTAAATAAGTTTCCTTAAAACTTAAGTGCCCGGAATTAATCGTATTTTTTAAGTTAATCCTTAAATCCTTTACATACTTCGTCTCGCCATCAACCATCTTATCCAATGAATTAAAAATAGTTTCGCCGGCAATTCCGAGGTCCTTAAGTAAATCATTTTTAGTTTCTAATAATTCTGTCATCTTTTCTTTCCTGAAGATCAGCTCGCCCCTTAGTTGAAGCCGCAGGTTTACTGCGGCTATTCAACATCGGGATTGCCCTCCATAAACCGTTTTGCAGCTACCCGAAGGTGGCGCGATTTCGAATCGATTCACTGTCAGCCAAGCACAAACTTTGGCTGAATTTACTTTGATGGAGTAAATTTTTCTACCTGATTTTTAACTGGTGAAAGACTTTGAAGATAGGCAAATATTGCCTCTAAGTCCGCTTTGTTCATACCTGAAAACATTGTCCAAGGCATTACAGTTTGAAATCTGCCCGGGGTTACTTTTTGATTTACATAAGAACTGTCTACGTACATTTTGAAGCGATTAATAAACTGCTCACTTGTCCAGTTACCAAGTCCTGTTGTTTTGTCGGGTGTGAGATTGGCTGACCTCACTATGGAGCCGTCTTGGAGTTTAAATTCAAAGCCTCCCGCATACAATTCACCTACAAATTCTCCCTTGTCACTTTTCGTATGGCAGTCAATGCATCCTGCTGCTGTAATCATGTATTTGCCGTAATTAATTTTGTCGGATTGTTGAGGAATTTTGCTGAAGGAGGGTTTCTTTGGTATGGTATTTATAATGAAATTCATAGGGAAATCAGAACTTGAAATTTCAGTTTCGTTTTCAATTGGTTTCAAACTTCTGATATACGCAATAACTGATTCTATGTCATTCTTGTCAAGCTGACCGTAAAGATGGTGCGGCATTATTGGAAATAACGCTCTGCCGTCTTTCGATACCCCTGATGTAACGGCTCTGAAAATTTCTCCATCTGTCCAGTTTTTAAGACGAAAAGGTGTGATGTTTGGTGCGATATACTTACCTGGAAAACCGAGTTTTTGGTCAAATGTTTCGCCGCCTTTTCCTTCTGTTCCTGAAATCATTGGACCGCTAAATAAGCTCCAGTCACGTGTGGAATGGCAGGCCATACAAAGCATCACATGATTTGCGAGATAATTCCCACGTTCCATTTTTTCAATAGTTATTTCGACTTTTATTTCCGGGGAAGGACCAACATCCGGTAATGCGAATTTTACATACGAAAGAAGTCCTGTGATTAATATCGCAATTACACCAACAACGTAACCTGTAATTTTTAATATTTTCATCATTTTGTCATCAGTGATTATAGTGCTGGCACCGCACTTTTAATTGGTTGTAAAGTTAGTAATGTTCTTACTTAGCCTTGTGCATAACTTTAAGCTACGTGAAGCGTTTCCTGTCCTTTTTCCCAGTTGCAGGGACAAAGCTCATCCGTTTGAAGAGCATCGAGAACTCTTAGCACTTCTTTGACATTTCTTCCAACGCTCAAATCATTAGCGGAAACCCATCTTATTATTCCCTGTGGATCAACTATGTAAGTAACTCTGTAAGCAACTTTTTCTTCCGCTTCTAAAATACCAAGTGATTCAGCTAAAGATTTTGAAGTATCTGCTATTAACGGGAACTTTAAATCTTTTAAATCTTTATGATCTTTTCTCCATGCAAGATGAACAAACTCAGAGTCAGTAGAAGCTCCGACAAGCAAGGCATCCCTGTCACGAAACTCTTCGTAATTATGATTGAACTCTGCAATTTCAGTAGGACAGACAAAAGTAAAATCTTTCGGATACCAGAACATGACCATCCATTTTCCGCCGTTTATGTGGTCTTCATTCGATACGGTAGAGAACTCTTTTCCGTTCTCAATTGACACAACTGTCTTTTTTGTAAATTCCGGAAACTTTGATCCGAGCGATAATAATTTATTCATTTCAATACCTTTATTTCATTTTTAAGTTTAAATTTTAATTGTTTCAAACATAAACATCATGTCCGGGGTAGTCAAATAGATTATTCTTATAGGCGTATAGATTTTATCTATATATATTTATGGCGGCATTAATAAAATTTTCTGTTACGGGAAATAAGAATTCATAATAAATTCTTTTAGGTTGATTCTGATTGCTATTTGAACTTAATTAGAAACCAAACTATTAATTGATTAAAAATGACGCTCGCTCAATTATATTATATAGTGGCGGTAGATAACTTCCGCAATTTTTCTACTGCTGCAAATCACTGCTTTGTAACGCAGCCGACGTTAAGTATGCAAATTCAAAAACTTGAAGAAGAGCTTGGTATTTCACTTTTTAATAGGAGCAAAAATCCTATTGTGCCTACCGATATTGGGGTGAAAATAATAAGACAGGCGCGAATTATTCTACAGGAATCAGAACGACTTCAAGATGTTGTTGATATTGAAACCGGGCACTTTGCGGGTTTACTAAAGATTGGAATAATCCCAACAGTTGCACCTTACTTAATTCCGATGTTTCTTCAACCATTTGTAAAAAAGTATCCGTATATTGAATTAATAATAGATGAAATTACAACCGGAGAGATTGTAATGGCTATTAACAAAGATATTATTGATGTCGGAATTCTGGCGCTGCCGCTAAATGCGCAGGGTATGGTTGAAAAAAGTTTGTTTTACGAGCCGTTTATGGCATATCTTCCTAAAGATCATCAACTGATCACAAAAGAATATTTAACGGCTGAGGATATCTCAACGGAAGAACTTCTTTTATTAAAAGAGGGACATTGTTTTAGAGAACAAGCATTGAAGGTATGCGGCTCTACAGAGCGCAAGTTAAATAAGCATGGAAGCAAAATACTCTTTGAGAGCGGAAATTTGGACACGCTAAAAAAACTTGTTGAACAGGGTTTTGGAGTAACGCTGCTTCCTTATTTGGCAGTTGAAAGTCTTGGAGTAAATACCGAGCACGCTGTACTTAAAGAGTTTGAAATCCCTATACCTAAGAGGGAAATTGGAATGATATACAGCAAGACACTTTTAAAAAAACAATTAATTGATGCGCTAGGTGAAGAGATAAAAAACTGTCTCCCTCAGTTTTTACTTGACAAAAAAAACAGTTGGATATTAGGACTATAAATTATGTTTACTTACAAAAAAACAATTAACTTTTACGATTGCGATCCCGCAGGAATATTATTCTTTGCGAAGATTTTCGAATTATGTCATTCTGCCTATGAATCATTAATACGAAGCTTTAATCTTAAAGAAGATTATTGGAACAGCGATGAATTTGTTGTCCCGATAATTAAAAGCGAAGCGTCTTTTCATTACCCAATAAAAAACGGGGATGAAATTACGGTTGAACTATTTGTTAAGCAGTTAAAAGATTCATCATTTGAATTAAATTACATCTGCAAAAACACGCGGGGAGACTTGTGCAACGAGGTAAAAACCATTCATGTATTTGTCAGAAAAAGCACATGGACGAAAACTAAAATGAAAGCAGAAATTCATAAGGGATTATTAAATTATTACAATCAAGCGTAGGCAGGAATAAATTTAATTAATATATTTTGATCTATAATTGTTTTTTTAACGGTACTCCCATATATTTGACATCCGTTTTGAAAAAATTTCGGGGCGTAGCGTAGCCCGGTTCATCGCGCCTGCTTTGGGAGCAGGAGGTCGCAGGTTCGAATCCTGCCGCCCCGACAAACAAATGAATTTTTAAATGAGTAATTTCATCGCGTCCCGATAGGGTCGGGAGGTCGCAGGTTTTCCGTCAGAGACGGACTGCCCCGAAACAAATCTTAAGAAGTTTGTACATTTTCCAACTGGATTGAGCAACTTCGAAGTAACATTTATTTTTTAACGTGCAGAAAAATTTAACTGCGCCCGTAGCTCAAGCGGATAGAGCATCAGCCTTCTAAGCTGAGGGTTAGTGGTTCGAGTCCACTCGGGCGTACGATTAATTAAGCACAATTCCAGTTCTATTTTTATTGAATTCCATTTTGATGGTGAGCGTAGCTCAGTTGGTTAGAGCACCAGGTTGTGGCCCTGGGGGTCGTGGGTTCAATTCCCATCGCTCACCCAGCCATTTATACTATTAAGATGGCCCCATCGTCTAGTGGTTAGGACATAGCCCTTTCACGGCTGTAACAGGGGTTCAAATCCCCTTGGGGTCACAATAACCCTCATTTTCGAAAGATTTTGAGGGCTTTTTTATATGCCTTTATCTTCAATGCTGAAGTATGCGAAATAGTATGCAACATTTCATCATCTAAAAAGCTTACCGGAACCGCAATTGAGCGATTCTTTTTATAATTTCTCTTTTTTATCGTCACTGAGAGTACCCGGAAGGTACGTGGCAATCTTTTAAACTGTATGAAATTACTTTCAAAAATGCGGAATTAGCTAACGGACAATGACATAAAATAGATCAATTTAGGTGAAAATTACTTAACGCAAGCAATTAGCAGAAAGGTAATTTTTATGTTTATTTCAAAACGTTTAAATGGTATCTACAATTTATACTACAGCAAATCAGATGGGACCGTACTTCTGTCTCATCTAAGGACAAACTAAAGCCAGAGGCTTGCATTTTTCAAATCAACTTTACTGAATAACTAGCAGAAAAGGAAAGTCCCAAAACAATGCCCATCTTTTACTGTAGAAGAAAAGAATAAGGGTATACGGAGTAATTAAGCCACCAGTTTTTTTCTCAATAACAACATCTTTTTTGTTTGAATAAATCCATCTGCTCTTAGTTGATAGAAATATATTCCGCTTGATAGGTTTGCTGCGGAAAATTCTGCCGTGTAATTACCTACCGGTATTTCTTCTTTTGTCAGGTTACTTTATTTTTGATTTAATATCTCAAGTTGCTCAACAAAGGACTCAGCATTAATTACTGTGATTTTAGGGAACCTAATTTCTTTCAAGAGTTAGAAAATGCTTGTCGTTCGTAACCAAGAGGTGTGAATTTGAATTTATTACACAATCTACAAATTTATTGTCATCAGCATCTTCATTGATAAGATTCCAATTAAAGTAGATAGGTGTTTTAATAACGATTGGCAGGATCAGCAGTGATTTTATTACATTACCCGCAACCGGGCTGTTATATTTTTGTGAAATCACTTCTTCATATTCCATCAATATTCCATTTGTAACGAACAAATCATATTTATCTTCAACTAATTTTTCATAGATAAAATAATATTTCGATCTTGAAGATATTGTTACAAGCAGAACGTTTGTGTCGAGAACAACTCTTAGTTTATCCTTCATTTAACCAGGCATCCGTGGTTTCATTTGAGAATTTCTTCTCATCCCAAATCTTATCTGCTTCTTTGGTTGCTTTTTCGGCAAAGTGCTTTCCCAAAACTTTTTTCAATTCATCCAAATCCTCCGGAGAAAGATTTTGAGAATAAAGTTTCAGCAATTCCTCTTGTACGTTACTTAACGGCTGAGCTAACATAATTTATTGACTCCTTCTTGTTTCTGCTTATTAAATGTATAAATACATTTAGAAAAATCCAATAACAAACTTTCCGTCTAATCAGTTTTAGTGAATGGTCGCGACCATTCTGTTTTTAAATTATCTTAACTCAACAACACCATCTTTTTTGTTTGAATAAATTCATCTGCTCTTATCTTATAAAAATAATTATCCATACAAATCTTTATTGATCCTTTACGAGGATCGGTTTTACGGGTTTAATTCTTTTCTACAAATATTAAACATCTAAGAAGTTTAATACACAACCTAAAATTCTAAAATGAATCTTGAGTAAAGAAAATTTTTAAGGCAGCTGGATTTTTATTGAACAATTATTCTCAACCTGAAAATTCGGACTACCATTGATACTATTTTCTTGCTGATTTTCTGCATTGGAACGGTTGTAAGGATAGAATAGGCGTAGCTGTCCTCTGAACTTTTTTCCCCTGTGCATTTTTCGTTTCCTCTTTTTAATTTACTCTAACAGAGCCTGCTCGAACTTCTCCCAATCTTCTCGGAAGTAATAATGCTCATAGATTTTCATTTTTGTTTGTCTGCCGCCGGTGAGTAATTTTGCCGGCAGTTCAATAAACCAATCTCTGAAGGTGTTGTGTTCTTCTTTCCAATGCTTCTTTACTTTGTATCTCATTATAACCGATAAGTTATAGGCAAATACTCCTATCTGCCACAGTAAATCATTTGCATGGAAATTATTTGTTAAGGTTTTTTCCCAAAGGGATGGATCCCCACCGGCTAACAGTTGATTTTTTACTTGCTCTATCCAGTTCTCACTTGTAGAACGTTCTTTATATTTTTCATGGATTTGTTCAACGCTAAGAGGTAAACTTGAACAATAACAAGCGTATTCATAAACTTCAACTTGCTGTGTTTCTCCAAAGTAAGCTGCCTCCTTATATCCGGTGAGTGTTCTTATTGCTTTAAGTTTTCTTTTCTTCTTCCAATGGTTGGCTTGATAGTCAAATTCACAAACGGCTATTCCGGGAGCTACTGCTTCCCATTGTTGTGCTAACAGAAGTGAATGCAAATTCTTTAGTTTTACTTTTACCAAATATTCCCACTTTAATTCTTCAAGGTAATCCAACAACTCACCGCTAAAGAATCCACTATCGGCTCTGAAAAATACTTTATTTACTGTTTGGGGAAGTATTTCCGAAGTTTGTTTTACAAATGAACATATCCCATTGGAAGTATAGGCTGAGCCGGTTCTAAATCTATTGTTGACAATGATTTTTAGTTTACCCTATGGAATAAAAAGAGAAATTAACACAAAAACATTTACTACATTATTCCATAGGGTGAACTTACAAATGCTAATAACGGGTGATAACTCTTTGCCCCTTTTTTATCCGGATTATATCCCTTCGCGGCGCCCTGTTGATTTCCATAAACCGTTTTGACGGTTGAATCACAGTCTATGGTTATTGCCGTTAATCCGCTCTCCGTTATCCATTGGCTTACTTTCTTAAAAGTATATTCCTGAAAGAGTACTGATCCTTGTTGACCAAATTTTTTCAAACGCTCTCCAAGGACATCTTTGTTTAAGTGCTTGCTTAAGTTTAATAATGTTTGAACCAATGAGTCGGCTGTGAAGTTTGCTATCCGTACTGCTCTATTTACCCCCGATAACGAGGACAAAAGTAGCGAGAGCATTATTTGTCCATTACTGAATTTGACCGCATTGGTTTTTTCTGTTGGGAAGAGTTCGTTGATTTGTTCACCTATCTTCAATTTGTTGATAAAATTCATGATAGGTGATAACCCGGCATATTTTGTCAACTTTGTTCCCGTAAAAGAGTGCTTAACGTTTTGTGTTTTGTAACCGATTTTTTGCTTATTTTTACTCATCAGAAAAGTGGCGTTTGTTTGTTGATTATTTTTTTTTAACACTTCAAAAATAAACAACTTACGCCGCTTTTCCTGATTTTTGTTTTAGAATTTTAGGTTATATTCAAAGTAAAACTTGTTGATGCAAATACAAATGAATTGATTTCAACATTTGATAATATTGTTTATTCATTAGAAAGTTTGCATCCATACAACAGCACAAAATACAAAGTAAATACTTCCGGTATCGGGAATAGAACAGTAAAATTAATACTTTCAATTGAAGATAATGCCGGTTGTATTTATGCAGTTTCAGACATTCATGATGGTTCCTCTATATTGCCTAAAGCCGTAGAAACAGAAATTGGTCTCGGTGGTAAATATGAGATAACAGATTATGATATTTTCCAGAATTATCCCAACCCATTCAACCCATCAACCACAATCCGCTACCAAATACCGGAAGATGGACTGGTTACATTAAAGGTTTATGATTTACTCGGACGCGAAGTAAAAGCACTTATTAATGAGTATAAAACCAAAAGACGTTACGAAGTTACATTCGATGCCGGCAGCCTTGCAAGCGGTTTATATATTTACGAAATAAAAAGCGGCAGTTATAAAGCGTCTAAGAAGATGACGCTGATTAAATAAAAATTAGTGTAATTTATTTGCATGCGTTTGGGTTTTCAAGCGCCTGCAGATGTTCTGAAATACTCTTTCGTGAATCAACCATTGCAATACAGCATCCACCTATGCTGCAAACTTCATCCATGCCTTTAATCTATTCACTAAATAAATTAAAAAACATTTGCATCTTTCCGTTTTTTTTTTTATAAATTTGCAGCAACAATTTATGGGAGCCGCTAATGATGTTAGAGAGTAAAAATATAAGTTGTAAGTTTCGAGGGAACGGCTGTGAAAAAATTTAATTTACTCGTTGCTGTTCCGGGTTACATTTCTCCGTTACAATTTTTAATTCTCTCTTTAAAGAAAAGGGCTACTATTGTTATGCCTATAAACAAAATTATTTCTCTGTTTGTTTTTTTTACCGGACTTCTTTTCCTCTCGTGCAATCCCTCGGAACCGGAGAACTCCCCTGCCGGACTTGAGTTTGCAGCCGAAGATGCTTCATGCACGGAAGCATGGATAAAACTAAAAGCAGACAACATAAAAGTCGCACAAGTTTTTAAGGAAGACTCTCTTATCTATTCATTCAATTCCAGCAGTATCGATACAGTTCTTTATGATGAAGGACTGCTGCCAAATCAAACTTACAAATACAAATTAGCAATACAGCATCC
>Ga0210044_10005142_pt1 | contig 17833 bp, 20 predicted proteins | sample CryGey13umfilter_2_FD_183959 | JGI IMG/M metagenome (GOLD analysis project Ga0210044, IMG submission 183959) | Groundwater microbial communities from aquifer in Utah, USA - Crystal Geyser 4/9/14 3 um filter (SPAdes) (version 2) | ecosystem: Environmental > Aquatic > Deep subsurface >... | reverse complement strand
GAATATAATTTACCTGATTTGTGTCAGATAACACTAAACTCAACCCTATGCTCAAACTATCTTCCCCTGTCAACAGATAAAATGGGTCGGTTAAAGTGTCTAAAACCGATTCTGAAATTACTTGTGAATTAATTAATTCGATATCTAAATTTACTTCCGATGGAGAAGGGACAGTTTGTGCTTTGTATACTCCTTTTAGTGTTATTAAAATGAATATTAAAACAGAAATTTTTTTGATCATTTCATCAATGTTTAGTTCATAATTAAAGCGTTCTTAAAAACTCCACTCTTCTTCTTCTGGCAATGTCTAATACAATATTTCCTTGAAGTAGAAGTTGGTTTCGGTCTTTATAAAATGTTATAATATGGTTCGTATTTATAATATGGCTTTTACTTATTCTAAAAAAATCATGTCCTTCTAGCAGGGTTTCAAATGAACTTAATGTCTTTGCTACTGTAATTTTTCTATTCTCTTTTAACTGAACGTGTGTATAAACTTCATCGGCATCACAACAAACAATATCATCTACATGAACAAACTCTATTTTAGTTGCACTTTTAAGGGTAATTATTTTTGACCTTTTAACGGGTTGATCTTCCTTTAAAATTGCTTCTAGCTGTTTGTTATAGGCAGCTTCATCGTGAAGTTTTTTTTTAGTTTGACTTAATAATTCCTCTAATTCTACTACTCTTTTTTGTAGTGCAATTTCTTCAACTTCAATATGTGTTTTACTATTTACCAAAAAACAATAATTGGATTGATTCATGTTTTTATTTACCAAATCAATAAAAAAAATTATGTGAAAAAAAATTTATTTCGACTTGTTAATAAACCAACACACCATCAAAATAGTTGAGTTATTTTATTTTAAAAGCGTTTTCATATTTTTTTGGTGTCATTAAACAAACCTATTTTGTGAATAAAAACTCATTTTATGGTCAAATTGTTAATAACTTAGACCTAAAAAATAAGTATTTATACCTATTTTATATAGGTAAAAATACTTAGATGAATTTTTGAATTTAGATGAAAAAATCATTTTTCAAGGTGGCTTCAAAAAATAGTGTGCTTTTTTTATATTGAAATTGTCAAAAAATTATGAGATTCGTGTTAGATTTTATCAAAACAAAAAGAAATCGTAAATTTGTTATGATGAAGGAGTTATTGAAAAGCAAACTACGTAAAGAAAATTCAATGAATTGTTCTGGTATTGTTAATTGTTATTCTTCAATACCAGAACTTAAAGATAAAGATTATTATGTAATTCCTCAAAAACTTGATGGTGATGCTCCAAAAGAATTTATTTCGGCTTATATTTATTCGACAGAGAACAGATTTACAAAGCGTAATATTAATTCTTGGCCAAAATATATAGCTAAAACTGCTGAAAAATGGTATCCTGTAGAGTCAATTACAGAATATACAATTAATAAACTTGGAGAAACATTAGGTTTAAAAATGAATACTACTAAGTTAGTAGTTTGTAATGGTCAAATTAGATTTTTAAGTGAATATTTTCTTAATACGAATGAATTACTTATTCATGGGGCTGAAATTTGTGGAGATTATTTGAATGATAGGGATTTTGCTGATGAAATAGCAAAAAATAAGGTTGTGGCACGAGAATTGTTCACTTTTGAATTGATTTGTAAAGCTTTAGACAATAGATTTAAAAGTCATTCGTTAGATATTAAACGAGAATTAGTTAAAATGATAGTGTTTGATTGTCTTTTAGGTAATAATGATAGACATTTTTATAACTGGGGAGTAATAACAAATACAAAAAAAACAATAAAAATGCCTATATTTGCACCCGTTTATGATTCTGCTAGAGGTTTATTTTGGAATCAAAGTGATGAAAATATCGTAAACATATACAAACATGAACAAGAAGGGAGTAGTAAAAAGATACAAAATTATGCTAAGAACGCAACACCAAGAATAAGTTGTGAAAACAACAAAAAAGCCAATCATTTCGAATTAGTTGGTTATTTAAAAAGTTGTAACAAAGAGTATCAAAAAATAGCCAATTATTTAAGTTCGAGACAAATGGAGAGAAAAGTAATTTCAGATTTTAAAAGAAATTATAGTAAATTTTTCATAAAAGAACGTCAGTTGTTAATTGAACAATTGATTTCACTAAGATTTGAGCAAACAAGAAAATCATAAATTATGATAAAAAGTATATTTAATAAGTTGTTTACAAAAGATGATGATGAGATAACTTTATCTATACCATCTATTGAGCGTGGACAATTAACACTTAAAGTTGATAATCTCATTATCGGCTACCTTTCTTGTAAAGATGGACAATGGATTTTTAAATATTCAGAAGAATTTAAAACCCAAGATGAGTATCATAATTTGATAGGATTTCCTCATTTAGATGAAGAATATGTTTCTGACCAATTATGGCCGTTCTTTAAAATACGGATACCAGGGTTAAAACAACCAGCAATTAAAGAAATTGTTGAACATGAGCATATTGATTCTAAAAATGAATTCGAATTGCTTAAACGATTTGGTCGTAAAACAATTTCTAACCCCTATGAGTTAAGTGTTGATTAATTGATTCAGAAGAAAAATACTGCATTAATTGATAATATACTAGAAATGTTGACTTGACATCCCATTTAATACAATACAAATCAATAAGCACAACTTATTAAAACAATCCTGTATTAATTTCCATCATAGGGATATACATGGCAATAACAATAAACCCTACAATAACACTGATAAATAAAATAACAAAAGGCTCTAGGAGTTTTCCAAACAATTCCGATTTATACTCCAAGTCTTTGGAATATTGCTCATCTAAATTCTTAAAAATAGCGTCCAGCTTATTGACTTCCTCCGCTACTTTAATTAGAGAAGTCATTTTTTTAGGAAAAATAGAAAACGCTTTCATGCTTTCATGAAGGGACTTTCCATGCATAATATCTTGTTCCACTACCTCTAAAGCACTTTGTATAGGATAATAATCTATCATTTTCTTTACCAATTGTATGGAATTTAGTAATGGATTTCTGGCACTGATTAGCAAATTCATGGAGTGACAAAAACGGGTTAAATATATTTTTTGAGCCATGTCGCCCATCAGTGGCGTTTTTAAAATAATTGCCGAAGATGTTTTTCTAAACCACTCTTTTTTTCTGCTGCTGTAAACGAAAAAAATTATTCCTGCTGCCATTAAAAGCAGTAGTAAAAAATAACTACTTACCGTTTCAGAGGCATCTATTACAAATTGCGTGATGGCTGGTAATTCTTTATTAAAACTTTTAAAAATATCCTGAAACATAGGCACTAAAAATTTCAGTAAAAAAATAACCATCCCAAATGCGGTAAGCAATAACACAATAGGATAGGACAATGCACTGGATATTTTTCTTTTTTGCTCTACCTTGCGTTTAAAAAAAGTGGCTAAATCTGTAAGTACTATTCCTACTCGAGAACTCTCTTCTCCTACTTTTAATGAGTAAAATTCATAGTCGGTAAATTTTCCAGACTGTTGGAGTGCTTCTGAAAAACTAAGTCCATTGATGATGTCATTTTTAATGGTTTCGAGCAGCAGCCTGTCTTTTTCTTTCTCTGTTTCATCTACTATTAATTCTAAGGCTGTTTTTAAGTCTGTTCCTGCCGATAAAAGCAAACTTATTTCAGCATAAAACTGCTCTTTCTTTTTATCATTAAATCGAGTATTAAAACTAATGTCCTGATTTAATACAGCAAAGAAACTTTTTTTATCGGCTGTTTCCTGCACTCGACTATTGGTCGCTATAGGCGTGATATTTTTAATGTTGATTCCCATCGTTCGTTTTATTCTTCTACTTCTAAAATAGCTCCATAGGTTTTATAGAGCGACAACACTTTTTCTCGTCCTTTATCTTCCATTGTTATTACTAAATGATTCACTAGTGGTTGCTGAGCATTTTCATTCACTGTTGTGGCTTGAAAATGGCTTACTTTCATAAAAAAAGTATCTACTTGATGGGGATTGATGGTACGCAAAATATGCTGCTCATTAAAAGCGTAGTTGATGGTTTTATCTATCAAGAGAAATTGCAGTTCATAGTCATTTATTTTTATAATCTTTTTGGCATTTTCCATTTCTCTATTTAATACAGAGGCTAACTCAAAATAGTTTTTTGTTTCAGTTTTTATGGTGGTAAATTTTATAAATTGTTTATAGGTAAATACATAAACGGAATAAACGGTACTAATCACCATTGCTGAAATAACAATGGAAACCAGTATTTCTAAAAATGAAAATGATTTTACCTTCATAATGCTACTGAGTTTAGAATTAATTCCTTGCTTTCATACAATTTTTGCTTATTTTGAAACACTTCAATTCGTAGTATTTTAAGTTGATTGGATGTGCGGTAATCTAATATACTTTTTTCTACAAAAAGTCCATTCACTTCGATGGTTTCATCAATGAATCTGTGCTCATGTAAGGTTTGATTTCTTATAAGTTTTGCTGCCATATACGCATTTTGCTTTTCTCTTGTCATTCCTGAGGTACTACTGTTTAAAATAATGATAGAGGTTAAACTAAAAACAATCATTACAATGATAATAGCCACCATGGATTCCATGATGGTAAATGCCTTTATATTTTTTTTTAGTTTAACCATTTAATAAGTCGTTGTTTTTCTATGTTTTCTGTTAAAGGAACTCCTACAAAATATTCTGATAATTCTTTTCGATTGATGGTGGCATCTATCAAATGGTTTTCATACACCGAGGAAGGAGTTTTTAGTAGAAAGTTTTTGCAAAATACACTTCCGTGCACTTCTCCTTTTAATTCCAACAACTCTGAGGCATAAATTTGTCCTGTAATTTTACTTTCTTTTCCCACACTAATTAATGTTCGATGTTTTCTATCCACCTCTTTGTTATATAAAAAAACAGTTCCTTTTATGGCTACTTTTTCATCAATAATTATTTTACGTGTATAGGTAGTTGTTCCTACCCCGATTACTGCCACCACACTTGGATAATGGAGTTGGCAATTTTCCCCAACCAAAATAGAATCCTCGGCAAACAATTGCATGTTTCCTTCTACATTTTTTTCAAGAATAATTCCTTTGGCATAGAGCAATGCATTGGAGATGCTTGAGGTGGATTTAATGGTTATTTTTTGACCTGATTGTATGATGATGTTGCCTTCTATTATTTTGTTAGATAATTCAATCGCTAAAGGGGAATACAACACCAATGTTTTATTCTCAAAGGAATTAAAAATGGTGTCTTGATTAAACACCATATCATAATTCACCAAACTATCATTTTGCCTGCGGTTGTTGAAAAAATTACGTTGATTTTCTTGTATCAATTCTTCACTGATAGGTGGAAGTGTTTTATTACTGAAATACTTGATTCCATCTATAAGTTTGTTGCCCACAAAACTTTTTCCTTCTATGTAGGCTCGTTTTACACCAGCTTCAGGTAAATAGCAATTTCCAACTATTTTGGTAGTTCCTGTTAAAGATAAGGGTTTGTTTTGATTGGCTAAATACAGGGCTATTTTTTCTCCATCATCCATATTAGCTCCTATCAATGCCGATTTTGTTACTTTTTTGGTTTTCCAAACTGCTTCGGAAACGAGCACAAATAAAGCTCCCCAATTATTTTTAGTAATGGCAACACGGTGTTGTTCATTGCTAAATAAATCTACCTCTATTTTAGTATTGATAGGCAATTCTCGGTGCATCACTAAACCATAATTTATTCCTGAATGAGCATCTTGAAACAATTGTTCTTGTTTTAAAATACGAATGACATAAGCATTGCTGTAATAATTTACGAGTATAAAAGAAGAGCTGATTAATGTAATTACAATAACCAAAAACATGGCGTATAATAATGCTCCTGCTTTTATCATTTTTTTTCTGATGAAGATTTTTCTTTTACTTTTTTATCTTTTGTTTTCTTATCCTTTTTTTTGAGGGTTGTTGCTTGGTTTTTTTTTGTTGTCTGTTTCTCCTCTTTTTGTTTGGAAGGTTTTTCTTCTTTTTCTTTTTTGGAAGCATCCGCTCCTTTTTTCCAAAATTGTCCTTTCTTTTTATGGGTTACCTCTTGCTTTTCTTCTGTAATTATTTCAGGTTGTTTTTCCTCTTTTATTTTTTTAGTTTTTGGCATCACTTTTTCTCCATTTTTGTAGCTAGTTTTACTTGTTAAGGTATCATTGTCATAAGTAATTTGTTTTCCATGAAGCAGCCCCTTTTTATAATGTCCTTTTTCTATTACTTTCCCTTGATTAAATTGTTGGTACTTTCCATGCTGCTTATTATTTTTATAGCTGCCTATCGTTATTAATTGTCCGTCTTTATAATGTTTGTACGCTCCATTTTTAACGCCATTTTTCCACTGATAAATGGATAACAACGCTCCTTTTTCATCCCATTTTTTCCATAACCCTTGTTTTTTTCCTTTTTTAAATTTTCCTTTGGTAATTAAGTGTCCTTTTAAAGAGATTACTTGATAGTTGCCATCTAACAATTTACCACTATATCCTCCTTGATTGCTGCTGATATAATTATTATGGTACCAATAGTAATTGGTGAGGGTATGTACTTTCATTTTTTTTTCTTCTATTAATACACTGGTTTTTATAGAAGAATCGGTTTGATGAAGATTAATTTCTCTGTGCGTAATTGCTTCCATTTTTTGCGTTTTTGCATCAAAAAATGAAAGCAATAAGAAAAGTAAAAAAATACTGTTTTTCATATCTATTAAAATTATTTACTGATGAGCTGAGTTTCGTTCTGAAAATGGACTTTTATTTCATGCTTATTGATGACCATAAATTTTACTTCATGGTACACATCCCCTTCTTTCACCAAATATTCTTTCCCATTAATGGTAACAATGCCCACTCTCTTATCGGAATTGTTATTTTTAATCATTCCATTGTAGGTTAATGTGGGCCATTTTTTTTCTAAGGTTTTTTCTTTGTTATTTTTAGTATTGGTAATTTTGGTTGAATTGGTTGTAGCAATTGTTTTGGGCTCTGAAAAAGTAATTTTTTTATCTAAAAAAGGATCTCTATAATTGGCAACAATGGAAAAGGTATCTATTTTAATTTGATCTATATTTACCACTTCTTTTATTTCATTAGTTACATAAGTGGGTGATGAAAATAGATATACATACAATTGATAAAATACCACTCCCCAAACAAGAATAATAAAAGGCATCATGAGGTATAGTATTTTTTTGTTTTTCATTTTTATATTCGTTGTTTTTTAATAAACTCCTTATTGAATATTTACTCTGCGTACATTACTAAACGGACCGATATTTCCAGCAGCATCTGTTGATTGAACTCTCCAATAATACGTTCCCACACCTAAAGAATCTTGGTGGGATGTTCCTACTACCTGTGCTGTTTTAATTAAATTAGTTGCCGTAGTGTCCGAATAAAAATAAATGTCATCGGTTAATGCCGTGCCTGTGTTCGCTCCTTGATTCCATGAATAGGTATTAAAGGTGTTACTCAAGGTGGCATTGTCCGCAGGGGCAACAAGGGTTACCATATTAGGAGGTGTGGTGTCAATGGTAAGTGTGCGTATAGAAAAGCTTGTAGCTGTATTGGAAGTGGCATTTCGTGCCTGTACCCCCCACACTATTGTTCCTTCGGGGAGTACCGTTGTTATGGAAGTTCCATTTACGATTTGTGGTCCATAAACAAGCCCTCCACCCCATGTGTTTTGATGTATTTCTATTAAATAATCATCTGCATTTAACAGGCTGTTCCATGTAAAGGTACTATTGTCATTATTGGTAATGTTTAAATCACTTGGAGCCGTTAGGATAACCTGTTGGCTACTAATATCGAGTGAACTGTCTATTTCAAGTTTAAAGGTGGCAAAATTGGTTTCTCCTCCATTGTTGACTCCTTTTACTCGCCAATGAAAGGTGCCTGGATAGAGGGTATAAACAAATTTATTTTTATTTATTAGGGTATCCAACACATAATTGGTTACTGAAGTAAATGAACCTTCTACAATTTGTAAATTATACCCTTCAGCTCCCTCTACAAAATCCCACCAAAAGGTATGGGTCAATTGAATGGTCACTAAATTATTAGCAGGAGCCAATAGGGTAACATCCTTGTTTTTGAGATCTTTTACAATAAAATCACTACAAGCGAATAAAATTGTTGTGAATAGGACAACTAAAAGACTATTTCTAACTATTTTTTTCATGGTTTTCGGCTTTAACATTTTGTAAATAAATAATGGCATTGAGTTTTCTTGTTCTTGTTCGCAGTTCTTCTTTTGCTTTAAAGTCTACTGCGATGACTTTTCCTGCTTGGAAATTTTTTTCTAAATCATACACCAATTTTAGCAGTTGAATAAAATCTCCTTCTAAAGTGGCTGTGACTGTATGGGTAATATATCCTTTATCTGTGGCTATGTAGGGTTTTGGAAAGTCTTTCAACATTAATGCATTTTTTTGAGCATAATTGGTGACTAATCCTAATAGTGTTTGATGTATGTCTTCCTCTTTTTTATAGTTGGGGTTGCCCACCAATTGCTCTATTTTTTGTAATTTTTGTTTTTTTACTTCAATGTGTTCTTCTATATGTTGGTTGTTGGCTATTTGCTGCTCTAAACTACTGTTTTCAACCACTAAATCAATGGTAGGTGAAATAGCCATGGTGTACAATATAAATGTAAATACCACTCCTGCTATGAGGACATACATCAAGCGTTGTTTATATGTAATTTGTTTTTTCAATGTATCGTTATTTCAATTTCAAAATCACCTGGTTTTTTTACATTTTCTTGTATATAGGAAATGATGTTTATTTCAGCTATCCACTCATATTTTTTTAGTCTTTTCATCCAATTGTTAAGTTCTATGCTCTTATTCACTGTTCCTATTACTTTGATGGTTTTATAATTGAACTGAATGTCCTCGGCTTTGGTAATTCTTTTGGTAATAGGGTTAATAAATAATTGATTTAATTGAATACTTGCAGGAATACTCCCTGCTATTTGATCAGCATAATAGGAAATTTTAGATGCTTTGATAATGCCACTATTCTGAATAAATTGTTCTTTTGTTTTTAAATCATTCTCTAGCACCTCTAATTCTGTAATGTATTTTCTTTTCTTGTCCACTTCATATTGCAACTCGTTATTGGCATACTCATAATGATTAGCAATTAGTAGGTTGGTAACTGTAACTAGAAAAAAAATAAGCAGTATTCCAAATCCAATAACGGTATATTTTTTTTTATACAAATACTCTTTGTTGGATGCAGTTATTTTGTCTATTACAATGGGTTGTAATTTTTGGGTGGGAATAAAATGACTTAAAGCAGTACTAAAAGCAATGATTTCATGTGAATTAACTATTTCTCCTTCAATGGTGTATTCTTTGCCATTAAAAGCACTCCCTAGACTGTCTATTTGGATAATGTTGTTGTTCTCTAACAGTAATTCATGGGTAGAGGTAACGAGCGAGCTTTGTTCCATTAAATGCATGATGTTTTCTAAAACGAATGGTCCTAAATAAACTTGCATCCCAAATAGATGTACTGTAGAAATAATGTCGGTAAGGGTTCCTAATACGTCTTTTCTAATGATGGATACCCAACATTCGTTTTCTGACATTATGGTTTGTTGCACATAAAAATCTTTCAGCAACGCATTAGGTAATACTTGGTTTAATAGTTCTTGTTCTTTGGTGTATTCATCAAATTTTATTTTTTTATGAATGATGCCTTTGCCCCAAATGGAGAGATAAACAGGTAATTTCTTGGTGTTTTGTTGAGCCAATTCTTTAAAGTCAATGTCTATAAAGCGTTGGCTAATTTCTATGTTGTTTTTATGGGTTGTTAATTCTATGGCAATCAATGTATAGTTTTCTTTGGAGTTGTAGATTAACTCCACCCCAATGGCTGCTTGTCCTTTTATTAAATGATATGTATTCAAAAAATCGAGCATCTTAATAAATTACCGTAGGTTTAATAAAAACATTGAGTTTACTTTTTGATTTTTCTCGGCTTCTGCTACTAAAAAACCATTTGATTACTGGTATCCGTGATAAAAAAGGAACTCCTCTTCCTGATTCACGTATGGATTTTTCTTCTAATCCGCCCAACAGTATCATTTCTTGGTTTTTCACCCTGATGTAAGAGGTAAAATTTCTTGAAACACTTCCTGGAGGTGCTCCTGGTTCTATTTTTTCTGTAAAATCCGATTGAGAGACCGTAATTTCTAAGGTGATTTGGTCATCTCCTGAAACAAAAGGTTTAATGGTTACTGATAAATCTGCATTCACTGATTTATACACTCTTGTATTAATGGTTTGCGTAGTTTGGTTGGCAAGGGTATTGGTGGTTTCTTCTACATAATAAGCTGTATTTCCTATGGTCATAGTGGCTTCATGTCCATTTAATGTAGCTAATTTAGGGGTTGATTTTACTCTTAAAATACCTTGCGTTTCTAAGGCTCTTATGTTGAGATAAAAATTAGGCGTAACTTTTCCTAAATTTAGCACACCAAAACCATTAAAACTTTCTATTAATTCATTGATTGAATTACTGTTTAAGGATACATTGGGTTCTGGAAATACTGTTCCACCTGTAGTGGCAGGAGATGTTCCTAGTCCAGCTTCTATGCCTGTACTGTTTGCTCTGCTATTAGAATAATCAATAATCATTACCTCTATTAATATCACAGGCACCACTTTATCAATGTCTTTTATGAATTGCTCTATTTCAAAAATACGGGGTTCTGAACCACTTAAAATTAAGCTGTTTAAATCCAAAAATTCTTTGATGCTTACGCCTTGTTTTATCTCGGCAGGAATGTTTTCATTTACTGTTTCTACTGATCGATGTTGCAATTGAATGACTTTAGTAGCACGTAAACCTTCTGTTTTTCGTTCGCCTATTACATAAATACCCTCTTTAATACTGTAGGTGGTTTCTGTTCCCTGCAACAGATTATCTAGCAATCCTTTAAAATTGGTGGAGGTTACATTGATGCTTGTTTTTTCTTTGATGTCAGAAATTAAAAAATAATTTACCCCTATTTCGTTGGCTATTGCCTTAATTACTTCCTCTATAGGTACATTGGTTCCATAAACAGAAATATCAGAAAAACCATTTACTTCAAAACTTAAATCACTATTAACAGCAGAGTTATTAGGGGTTTTAGTAGTGGTATTTCTATTATTGGAAGCCCCAGAGGTTGTGTTGTTATTGTTTGCTCCTAGGACTGTTTTTTCTACAAGATAACTATCATCGTTTGTTTTTGAAATCAACAGGTTATTGGCTATGCCTAACTTTTCTAAGGCTTTATCAAAATCCATATCTTCTATGTACACACTGACCAGTTGAGTGGGTACTCCAGCATCAATGACAATGTTCTTTTTTGATTTTTTTGCTATTTCTCTTATGGTATTGTCTAAGGTGTCATTTTTTAAATCTAGCGAGAGTTTATTGGTGGGAGAATGATAACTTATTTTCAACACTTTTGGAGGCGAAATAACCAATTTTTCTTGCGGAGGAATATACTTCACAATAGACATGATGCTTCCTATAAAATTAATGCTTAAATTGTACTCTTTGCAGATGAATAGCAATACATCTGACACAGTGGCATTGGCAAAATTGTTCACGATGTTTTGCTGAATAGATGGATCTACACTAATATTGAGTTTATGGGCTTCGGCTATTCCTCTCATAAATTCTTGAATAGAAACACCACTTACAGACATTTGTACATTTTCTTCCAAACCAGGCATATCCGTAGCCAATACCGATAACTGGTTTTCTATTTGTTTTATCCTGTCATCAGCATAACTATTTATGCTTAAAAACAGACACAACATCATCACTATTATTGGATTGTATTTTCTCATGGCTATTTCATAAATCAATAATTACTCATCAACATAGCATAAACTTCGTCAATAGAGGTTTCTCCTTTTTCAAACAACTCAAAAGCATTGTCCATTAATTGATTGATTTGCTTGACTTTTAATTCGTCTCTTACATTAAATTTTTCATTTTTTATACATTCAGATAATTCATAGTCTATCGGAATAACTTCATATACTGCTTTTCTTCCTTTGTAGCCTGTATAAAAACATTGTTCACATCCAACAGGTGTATAGTGTTGTTCCACTATGCGAGGTGCTTTATAACTACTTGGAAAAAGTGTGGTATCAAATTCTTTTTTTTCTTTGCAGTTAGGGCAAAGCAAGCGAACTAGTCGTTGTGCAACAGATAAACTCAGTGTGTTTGCCAATAAATAGGAAGGGACTCCCATATCTACCATTCTGGAAATGGTTCCCCAAGCAGAATTGGTGTGTATGGTAGATAATACCAAATGACCTGTTAGAGCAGCTCTTATCGCCATTTGAGCGGTTTCTCCATCCCTAATTTCTCCTAACATAATTACGTCTGGATCTTGTCGTAAAAAGGAACGCAAAGCAGATGCAAAGGTTAAGCCTATGTCTTCTTTTAATTGTACTTGATTAATGCCTTCTAAGGTATATTCTATAGGATCTTCTATGGTAATTAAATTGGTTTTTTCTTCGTTTAATATTTTTAATGTGGCGTATAAAGTGGTAGTTTTTCCTGATCCTGTTGGTCCACTTATTAAGATAATTCCATTGGGTTTTTTTATTCCTTCTAAATAATCGTGCAGTTGTTTTGCATCAAACCCCAAGGTATTAATGTCTATATCGGTGGTATCTTTGCTTAACAAACGCATGACTATCTTTTCTCCGTGGAGTGTGGGCAATAAAGAAACCCGAATATCAAATTTATTACGGGCACTTTTAAAGGTAATTCGTCCGTCTTGGGGTAATCTTTTTTCGGCTATGTCTAAATTGGCTTTTATTTTTAATTTATTAACTAATGCAGGATAATCATTGGCTGGAATAACATATTTTTCTATAAGTTTTCCATCTATCCGTAGTCGAACTCTAGCTCTGTCTTCATATTTTTCAATATGAATATCACTGCTACCCAACGAGTCTGCTTCCACAATGAGTTTGTAAACAAAATCTTCTGAATTGGTATCATCAAAGCTAACGGTTTCTGCTCTTTTATTTTTGTAGGTCAACCGATAGTATTTTCCTAAAGTTTTATTAATCAACTCTGGTGTACTTGGAACAATTTGTATGGTTTTTCCAAAAATCATTTCCAACTCATCGCTTAATGCTGAATTCAATTTTTCTTCATCGGCATAAAAAATCATTTTATCTTCATCTACTGATTTAGGAACGATATAATAATGCCATGCCTGCTCAGTAGTGATGGATTGTTGCATTTCTGCACTTAATGTGATGTAGTCTATTTTACTCATGTATTAAAAAAAGTTCTTCGTACAACTGAAAGTAGGTGGTAAATTGTTCTATAAAAAGTAAACTGATTAAAGGTATGCTCATGGCTCCTGCTAAGGGAATAAGCATTTTTTCTTTGGGTGCATTTAACCACATAATTCCACCGTAAATAATGGCTGTGGTGGCTATACTTAAAAGGTAAAACAACACAAAATTAATGGGTGAAAATACCACTGTTAATACCACAAAAAATAATACATCTCCAAGTCCTAAATGTGTGTTTAAAATATTGATCATTTTTTTTTCTTTCATGGAGATTAAAATAGTTACACCTAATAAATTAATGCTTACTAATAGCAGGTTAATCAAAGAATAGCTAATGAATTCCTCTACTTCTATCGTTAGTAATGCTTTTATACTAAAGCCAACAAACAACAGCGGAATTAAAAACCAACTGATGGCTTTGTTTTTAAAGTCTTGTATTACCACCGCTATTAAAAGACTTATCAATAGAATGAAAAGTGTTACTTGCATCAATCTTTTATGGTTTCTGTGAGCTTTCTGTCTTGATTAATTTCCCAAACATTAAATACGCCATCTCCATCAAAATCCTGCACGGCTGTGGCTCTGGCAGTAAAAGTGGTGGTGCCTGCTTCTACAATTTCTATTTTATACCTTGCTCCTCCTCCTTCTGTCACTAATGTTTGCTGGTCAAAATCTATTTCTTCTAAATCGCCTGAGTATTTGGAAAATTCTAAAAAGTAGAGTCTTTCTAAGGAATAGATATGTTCTAGTTGTGTTTTGGCTTCGCCTTGTTTGGCTTTGGTAACGGCTTTCATGATGGATGGAACAGCTAGTGCTGTTAGTATTCCTGCTATCAATATTGCTCCCATGATTTGAAGCATGGAATAGGCTTTTAATTTCTTATGTTTCCTCATTTTTTAATTTTTTAAATGAGGTTCTAAATTATATGAAAGAAAAAGCTAAAAAATGGTGTGGTTCATTTTTTTTTTAAACGGTAAGGGAATAGGAACATAATTTGGTTTGTAGCTACAGGCAGCGATTTAGAGCTACTAAGAATATAGTTTTTTAATATAGGCTAGTATTAATAAGGCTTAAAAAGAATTTTAGGTGATAAAAAGAACACTACCTATCTTATATCATGTTTACTCAAACTGAAAGTAGATATTCTTCTAACAAATCATTATTAGAAAACTTAAATATAGGAAGTATCTTATAGTCTCTCTTAGATTTATTTTGTGTGCTTGCAACAGTTCTTAAAATATTAATTACTTGCTCATTGGCATTAGAGATTTCTACAAATGCCTTTAATTCATCTTGCAGTCGAATCCTTTCTTTATGAAACTGATCAGCAAAAGACCTTGACATGAATTCCACATTAGAGAAATCAAACTCAATATGTTTGCATTTGCTTTCTCTAACAGCATTCATCAATTCAGTTGCAGCTTCTCTTGTATTCAATAATCTGCTTACTTCTTCTACTACTTGTATTTGTAACAATGCTTTCATTTTTCCTCTGTACAAAGTTATATATTATTTTATATATTCTGAAATATATTTCATATAACGTAAAACTATACCTTTTTGTTATTTCTTATACCTCTATTCTAAATATTTATAAAAACTAAATTGTTTATTCTGTAATAATGGTATTCTCAGTGCTATATAACAACCCTTGTATTTATTAACCTTTGGTATTTGTATTACTTCTTTTTTTTCTACCGTTTGCACAAAAAATACATCATCTGATAATAAAAAGAACTTCCCTTTTAAACCTTCCACTAACATCTTTCTTGATGTAGATAACCCAAACCCTCTACTTTCGGGTATATCTTTAGTCGATTTTCCATATACAGCATAGTTCATAGCTTCTTTAGTTGTTTCTGGCTGATGTTTTCCACTATCAATATAGGATTGGTAAAGTCCTTTCCCATAATCTGCAATGCACACATCCATATAGTTCTTTGATGGATAAAACTGAGCAAAAATTATTCCTTTACCTGAATTTGAATGGTCAACAATATTCTGTGTCAATTCATCAATCAAATAAAAAACCCCTTCAAGTATATCCCCTTCTAATTTAAGCTGTTTTTTAAAAATAGTATTGATTGCTGATAATATTTTCTCTCTTACCCTATTTTCCTGAGTAGTCTTTCCACATGGAAAACAAACTATTGGGATATAATTTTTTTCATGGTAAGGTTCAAAAATAGTATCAAAAGTTTGAATATTAACATTCGAATAATCAAACCCATTGGGAAAAGAAATTGCTTTCAAATATCCAGACAAATACTCATTATCTTTATTATATATCCAAGTATTATTCCCTCCATTTTCTTGATTTGAATTAGCTATTACTGCTACTCCTCCGATTAAAAAAGGACTTGTAAATTTACAGTTATCAAAATCAAACTCTATCTCTTTAGTTTCTGAAGAGTTTACTTCTGAAATAAACTTTAAAAACACATTTATAGGGTCTCCAAAATTATCTGAAGTCCTTGCAGGAATTGATATTGTTAACTTACTCATAAAGTACTTTTTAAACTAACGGTAAAGATATTATTTTATACTCAGTTTTCTGTTTTAATGGACTTTTAATAGGTATTCAGTTTATAACTACAAGCTTTTGAATGAATTGTTTTGTCTTTGTGGTTTGTAACTGTAAGCAACAAACAACAATTTAGTATTAATATGTTTATTTTTTGATAATTATAATGACTATTTCATCCCCAAAAATATATTTTCAAACACGCTGTAAGCATTACCATGCTTTTTGAAAAACAAATTGTTTTTCTGTTTAACCTTTTTAAATGAGTTCTTAAGGTTAAATTTTTTCTTTCGATGTGATTTATTCTATATTGTTTGTTACAGTGAATTTCTTCGGGTATTAAGCTATTATAAATGTTCAGTTTGTCGGTGTAGATTATTTTTGCTTCTGATAACAGCAAACTATTTACAATTTGTTTTAGTGTTCGTTTGGTTCGTGTTCCTACTGCAAAATTAACTACTTCTTTCGTGTCTTTTCTTAAACTATAAGCTACCCATCTTTTTCTGTTTTTATTTCCTATATAAGTGCATAATTCATCTACTTCATACATTTTGCCCATAACTATGGAAGGACTTTTTATTTGGCTTGAAATTGTAAGAATTTTCCTTATAGTGGTGGTTGGAGATATTTTTAATAATCTTGCTATACTTCTTATGCCACAGCCTTCTTTTAGTAAATTGATAATGGATTGGTCGGGAACTTTTTTGTTGTAGTGTTGTTGTTGATATTTATAACAGCTTTTACATCTATACTTTTGTTTGCCGTTTATTTGTCTTCCTTCTTTTGTACATTTTTGTTTACAGTAGTTGCATTTCATTATATATGGAGTGTTGGTGTGATTAAATAAATGTAGGAATTTTGAAAGAATTAGTTGGAGGAAAAAATAAGGTGTTTTTAACTGAAAAAAATAAGGAAAGTAATTCAGTTTGTAGCTACAAGCTACAAACAGCGATTTAGAACTACTAAAGAAATATGTTTTTATTTTAATGTACGCTAGTACCAATAAAGCTTACAAAGAATTTTAGCTGATAAAAAGTAACACTTAAACGATATAAATGGATTTAGAAGCGATTTAAATCCTCTTTTTTACCTCAACCTTACTTTATACCCTTGCATTTTTATTTTTTTATCTTAATTTATTTTTGATTATCAACTATTTACGTTTTTAAAATTAAAAAACAGATAAATAGTAACACTACCGCGGTGTTCAAGCTACAAGCTCTCACTAACAGTGCCGAGCACAGCACAACTAACAGTGCCGAGCACACAACATTAATATTTTTTTATCTCTTTTAAAATATCATCTTCATATTCAATTATCATTTTAATTTTTCCTTTTTTATTATAATATATTTCATATCCATCTAACTTCCCATTTATATAGGATCTCTGAATATACAAAAACCCATTTTCATATTCCCTATGAACTCCATGTTTAACACCGTTTTTAAACTCTATATCTTCATAAAGAGAACCATTATAATCAAACTTTAAAGTTGAAATGAGACCAACCTCATCATAATATGATATTTCTTTTATCCTATTATTTTTATAATATGTTTTTTCAAGACCAACTTTTTTTCCTTTTTTATAAACAACAGAATATAATAAGCATTCTTTTTCATCCATTACAATATAATCACCATCTAATAAATCATCAACATAATTACAATAGGTATTAACCAACCCTGTTGAGTCTTGATATACCCACTTCCCTTGTTTAAACCCTACGGAATCTACTTCATTTAAATCTTGTCCAATAACTCCTAAAGAGAATAGAAATATTATAATAAGCATTAAGTCTTTCATAGATATTAAGGTTTAGCTTTTAAATTGTTTATTTGAGACATTTTATAATTACCAGAAGATCTCACTTTTAATTTATAATTAAATTGTGTAACTCCTTTAACTGTAGGTTCTCCTTTATTTATAACAATTTGAAT
>Ga0210044_10005137_pt1 | contig 17836 bp, 12 predicted proteins | sample CryGey13umfilter_2_FD_183959 | JGI IMG/M metagenome (GOLD analysis project Ga0210044, IMG submission 183959) | Groundwater microbial communities from aquifer in Utah, USA - Crystal Geyser 4/9/14 3 um filter (SPAdes) (version 2) | ecosystem: Environmental > Aquatic > Deep subsurface >... | reverse complement strand
TGATTAACTCTCGAGCAATTGAGATTTTATCCTAAAGAATTTAAAAGAAGAGGAATGGTTATATAATGTCTTGGCTAAATTAATAGTTGGAGTAATTCATCGGTTTTTTTTGTTATATAATGAAATAGTAAAACTTACTCCAAAAATTTCAAAATAGCATTAATAATTACTAATGGATGTGGCGGACAGCCGGGAATAAATAAATCAACTTTCACATTGTTAAAAAAAGTTCTGTTAATTTCTTTGGAATCAGCAAACAAACCGCCGGATATTGCACACGCTCCGGTTGCAATAACAATTTTGGGTTCGCTGATACTTTCATAGGCATCAGAAAGTGCTTTTGACATGTTTTTTGAAACCGGACCGGTGATAACAATTCCATCGGCATGTTTGGGAGAAGCAACAAAATCAATCCCAAATCGCCCCATATCAAAATTGACATTTCCACAGGCATTCAGTTCCATCTCACATCCGTTACATCCCGCGGCTGAGACTTGCCTGAGTTTCAAGGATCTCCCAAATATTTTATGAATTTCCTTTTTGGCTTCGATTGCTGAATCAAGAAATTTTTCATATGTGACTGAAGAATCAACCGCAAGTTTTTTTTCTGAATCGCAACCGATTTTATAATTGTTCGAAAATTTTATTGCACCGTAAGAAATCTTTTCACATTCGCCGCAAAAAATACATTTGCCAAGATTTATAGCAAGCGGTTTATCTGATATTGCTTTTGTCGGGCATGAATTAATAATTGATTCAACATTCCCGTTCAATTTGCTTTCATCAATTACAGGAAAACCGCGGTGTTCAGATAATATTTTTGCATCAGCAATATTTTTGATTGCCTGATAACCATGATTTTTACGGGCTTTTATTAAGTCAAACATTTATCACCTTTTTATAAATCAAAACCACAATATGAGAGATTAAAACTTTTATTGCACAGCGGAAAATCTGAAATACCTTCTTCACGCACAGCCAAAGCAATGGCAAACCAGTTGTTGAATGAAGGATCTTTTATTTTTATATTTTTTATTCTGCCGGTTTCATCAGTAAGCAGACAATGAACAATTTCACCCCGCCAGCCTTCTGTTACTGAAACCACAAAACTTTCTTTCTGCATTTCATTTTTACCGACAGTTAATTCTCCTTTCTGAAAATCAGCTAAAAGATCGTTAATGATTTTTACTGATTGCTGAATTTCAATAAACCGAATATACGAGCGTGCAAAAACATCACCGGAATCAAGAGTGAGTTTGTGAATCGGGAAAAACTGATAAGCACCAAAAGGATGATCAACCCGTGCATCAATTGAAATTCCGCTTGCTCTTGCCGCCATTCCCACCATTCCGATTGCTATTGCAGTTTCTTTCGAAACAATTCCGGTTTTCTCAAGTCTTTCCATGACTGAAGCAGAAGAGAACATTACATCTACCGCAATTTGAATATCATTGTTTACTTTATTTATTGTGTCAATTAAACTCTTTCTTTTCGTTTCATCAATGTCAAAATTTACTCCGCCAGGTTTCATCATTCCACGACCAAAACGATTGCCGCAAATATTCATCGAGGTATTTATTATTAATGTTCGTAAAGCACCAAAAATTGAATTGCCTGTCAAATAAGCAATGTCATTTGAAATAGCGGACAAATCGCCGAGATGGACTGCAATTCTTTCAAGTTCAAGCATTACAGCACGGGTAATTTTAACTCTCTTCGATACATTTATATTCATTAGAGATTCAACAGCGCGTAAAAATGTTCCTGAGTGTGCTATAACCGAATCGCCGGCAATCGACTCTGCAAGTTTTGTCTGATAAAGAATATTATCATTCTTGACAAATAATTTTTCGACACCACGATGCTGAAACCCGAGTTGAATTTCAAGATTATGAACAAGTTCGCCATGTGCAGAAAAACGGAAATGTCCGGGTTCAATTATTCCTGCATGAATCGGACCGACCGCTACTTCATGTACTTCCTCTCCAAGCATTTTGAAAAATTCATACTGTGTTTCATTTGGATTAATGCCGGCAATTCCTTTGCGGACAGGCTTTAGCCACGGATGACCTTCAGGAATAATTCCGCACTGTTCAAAAAGTTCTCTTTCAAAAAGATGTGATGCAGGAATATCAATAGTTAATGAGGAATAACTTTCTCCGCGATTCAGTTCAGTGTATGCAATAAAAATTTTTGATAATTCATCATCAGCAATAAGGCAGTAAATTTTTACTTTATCACTCTCACTAATTCCAAAATAATTCAGAAGCCGTCTTCCGTTTTTCACACTTTCAATAATATCGCTGAAAAATTTATCAGCAGGGAAAAAAGGAATTTCTTTCTGTGAGATACTTTGTAAATTTTTTATTTCACTCCAATTCACATAAACTCCGGCTACTTAAGGAAGTTTGCAGCATTGTTAATTAAGTTAGATACAAAATCAGGCATATTAATTCCAATCAGCAAAAGAATCAAAAGCAATGCAACTTGCGGCACATATGCATTCCAAGTCGGTGCTGATTCAGTTTTATTGTCTGCTTTATCTCCAAATGTCATATTATAGACCGATGAAAACATTCCGAAACTTATTATGACGAGAAACAGGAAGAACAGGATTGCAAGCCAGCTTAAACCCGCTTTCCACAAAGCAACAGTGATAAAAAATTTACTAATGAAAATCGGAAACGGAGGCATTCCCATTATTGCCAATGCAGATATGACCCAAAGCCAACCGGTTTTTGAATCAACGTTTATTAATCCTTTGACATCATCAAATTTTTTACTCTTAAACAGGTAGAGAATATTTCCTGATGTCAGAAATAAAGTTGCTTTTGCAAATGAATGGGAAAGAGTATGAAGCATGGCGGCAAAAATTCCGTATTTGCCAAGTGAAATTCCGATAAATAAAATACCCATATTTTCAATTGATGAATATGCAAGCATTCGTTTGTAATTTTTTGTCCTTACAATAAAAACTGAACTTACAAACAATGATAGAAATCCGGTGACGAGAAAAAAGAAATTTGAAAAATGCTGTTCGCCTGCTTTGATAAAAATTTCATGAACCCGAATCAGTCCGAGCAAAGCTGAGTTAAGCAAAGTACCTGAAAGCATTGCCGACGCAGGGGAAGGTGCTTCAGAATGTGCATCGGGAAGCCATGCGTGAATTGGTGCAACGCCGACTTTCGTGCCAAGTCCAACAAATAGAAATGCGAAAGATATTTTCAGCCAAAATGGATTAATCTTTTTTGCGTTGTTGTATAAATCGGTAAAGAACAAAGAATTTAAATCTCGGCTTCCGATACTTAAAATTATGATACCGACAAATGCAAGTGCGATTCCGATCGAACAAATATAAACGTATTTCCATGCTGCTTCGAGGGATGATTTTCTTTTTTCAAAATAAATTAACAATGCACTTGTAAGAGTTGTAGCTTCAACAAAAACCCACAATAAAGCCAAGTGAGTTGATAAAATCACTCCTGACATTGCAGCAAGAAAGAAAAGAAGTTCAGCTACATAAACAGACTCTCGTTCAGCGTTCAAGTGATGTTCTTTGAAATAAAATATTGAATAAATTGAAACCGCTACGAAGACAATTGTCATTATCGACAAGAAGAAAATACCGATGGAATCGAATGAAAAATATATAAGCAGCCAGTCAGGCAGAATCAGAAAATTCAGGGAGAATATTTTGAGGACTACGACTAAAACATAAGCTGCAGAAGTAACAAATAAATTAGATCTGTTAACCAACTTGTTTTTTGCTAAAAGTCCGGTTAAAGATAAAACTACGGGTAAAAATAATATTAATGCAATCATATTAATCCTTCAGTTCCGTCAAAACATCAATTTTATTCCCGTCATACATTTCCTGAATTTTATTAAAGAAAATTGCAAACAGGAAAATTCCGACAAACAAATCAAGCAGCACACCAAGATTAACCAGCATTGGCATTTCATTAGCAACAGATAATGAAAGCAGGAAAATTCCGTTTTCCAAAATCATATAACAAAGAATATGTGTGATAATTCTTTTTCGGTTGATGATTAAAAACAGACTTGCAATTATCATCACAATTGAAATTCCGAAATAAAGCGGTTTAATTCCGGCATCAAGCCTTGAAGCCCAGAACGCAGCAAGAAAACCGAAAATAAAAATAATACTGCCGATAAGTATTGAATAAAACTGTGAAATATAAGGGTCAATCTCCCTGCTTATTTCATTTCTTCTGATTACTGTAAGAAGAAAATAAGGAATGATTATTCCTTTCAGAATTAATGTTTCGAAAATCAGAAAAGTTATATTCAGCCAGTTGATTTCTTTTATGTCCATAATGACAAGAAGAAATAAAAGAATTCCCTGTAATGCCAGCGTTTTAACGTAAGCTTCTAACCGGCTGACTGAAAAAACATAAAGTATGCTTGTTCCTAAAAGTATAATAAGTATGTCGTTCATTTAATTACTCCGTGAATAAAGAAAGCAACAATAGCAAAGGATGTAAGTGACAAAGCGGTCATTAAAAACAAAAACTGAGGGATGTGTGACATTCTTGAACGGGCAATTAAAGACTCAATCAAACCGACAGATAAATAAATCAAAATCAGAGTTAAAACACATAGAGCAATTCCAACTGCTATTCCGAGATTCAAAGGCACAAGAAAATTTGCAATCAAAATAGAGATCAGCAGCATTTTAATGTTTGAAGCAAAAACCATAAAAGCAAGATTTATTCCCGAGTAATCAAGTATCATTACTTCGTGAATCATTGTCAATTCTAAATGTGTGTTTGGATCATCAACCGGAAGGCGGCTTCCTTCTGCAAGCAGCATAATAAATAATGAAATGACGAATAATAATTTTATCAGCAATGTATAAAATGATGAGTAGTTAAGCATTGCAAACATTGATTCAAAAGATGTCCGGTTGGTTATAAATGCGAGTGTCCCAAGCAAAATAAAAAATGCCGTCTCCACAATTGTTGAGAAAGTTACTTCACGGTTAGCTCCCATTCCTTCAAAACTGCTGCCTGTATCAAGCGCTGCAATTACAAGAAAAAATTTTGCAAGTCCAAGTGAATAAGCAAATAAAACAAAATCACCGCTGAACTTGAGTACCGAACCAACAAATGGAAACGGGATAAACAACAAAGCGAAAATCATTGCAGCAACATTTATTGAAGGTGCAATTTCAGAAACAAATGATGTGGTTGGGCTTACTGTTTCACCTTTTCTGAGCAGTTTAATCAAATCAAAATAAGGCTGAAAAACCGAAGCGCCTTGTCTTCCGGCCCAAATTGCTTTGGTTTTATTTATGATTCCGATAAACAGTGGGGCTGATAAAATTGTAATTAACACAATAATTGTTTTTATCATAACTCAACTCCCAAAATCCAAATCAAAAGAGCCAGCAGAAACAGCAAACCATAAATTATATATTGCTGCATTCTTCCGCTCTGAATCCAAGAAAAGAGATTCATAAATTTTTTCAATGCAGAAATAACCGGCTGAATAAAGAATCCTTCTGAAATATCCTGTGAACTGCTGTATAAAGATGCTTCTTTGGGGAATAAAACTTTTTCTTTCTGTATGTTGATTTTTTGCGGAACTAATTCTGCAATCAATTGCATGAAAGGTTGCGCATAAGAACTACTTGTGTATTGCATGCGGCTTGTTCCGCCCTGATATCCGCAGTCCCATGTTTTGAATTCTGTCCTCTTTACTTTTCTTAATAATAATCTTCGGATACTGTAAATAATTACAATTAGTAAAATAAAAATTGAAATGCTGATAGTAATTGTGTTCAGCAAGGAAAGAAATTCAATATAATAATTCATAGAAAATTGCGGGACGAAAAGAACCACTACCTGAATTATAAATGTTACAAACACAAAAGGAGAAATTCCCACAAGGAAAATCAGTATAGTCAATATTACCATTGGCAGAGTTAAAAACATATCGCTCTCATTTGGCTGAGAATGTAAATCACTCCTCGTGTTACCGAGAAATGTTAACCCAAAAAGTTTTGTGAATGTTATCATTGCCATCGAGCCGATAAATGCGAGTCCGGAAATCCCAATTATTGCTGCGATGCTTACTCCGATATTTCCAATTGCAAAACTTTTAATCATTCCTGAGTAAATAAAAAACTCGCCGATAAATCCGCTAAGAATCGGTAAACCGCTGATAGCTAAAGCAGCAATTAAAAAAAGAAGAGAGGTCTGAGGTATATATTTAATAAGTCCGCCGAGCTTGTCAATATTCCGCGTATGAGTTTGTGAGTAAACAACTCCTGCACCATAAAACAAAACTGTCTTGAAAGTAAAATGATTAAAAGTATGAAGCAATGCACCAAGAAAACCAAAACTTGCAACAAGATTATTCCCGTAAGATTTTCCAATAAGCCCAATGCCAATTCCAAGTCCGATAATCCCAATGTTTTCAATGCTTGAATAAGCAAGAAGTTTCTTGAAATCATTCTGAGAAATTGCATTTGCAATTCCAATTGTAGCTGTAATCAAACCGACAATCAAAACTGAAAAAGCTACTGCAGGATGAATTTCATTAATTAAAAATATAATTCTTAGAATTCCATAAATTCCGGTCTTAATCATTACACCCGACATTAAAGCGCTTACGCTTGTTGGAGCCGCCGGATGTGCACGCGGAAGCCAAGTGTGCATTGGCACAAACCCAGCTTTCGTTCCAAATCCGATAAAAAATAAAGCAAAGAAGAAATCAGAAAGTGCGGGGTAATTTGTAAAAGCTTCTTTGAATGAATTGAAATCAAGTGAACCGGATAAACTTGAAATCCATGCAAAACCTGCGATAAGAAATGCAACACCGATTTGCATTGATGTAAAATAATATATTCCGGCTTTCCTGACATCAGGTTTGTTTGATTCGAATGTTACGAGAAAGAACGAAGCAATCGACATCAATTCCCATGAGATTAAAAACAGAATTGCATTCTGCACGATGACAACAAAAATCATTGACGTGCTCATCAGTCCGAGAAATAAATGATATGTCGATAATTTCGCTGTTTCGCCTTTATACATTTCCATATAGCCGGCAGAATAAACAGAAGCAAGAAACGAACCTGCTATTATAATTAATGCAAAAAAGGAAGAGAGAGGATCGAGAACAAGCAAACTTTTTCCGATTGGTTCTCCCAACTGTATTTCGGTCTGCATTGAATTGCCCGTTATCAGAACACTGAACACTACGAATGAGGTTAAAAATGCTGCAACGGCAGAAAAAATTATATAAATTATTGATTTGTTATATTCATTGGCAAAGACCGATGCAATACCGCCGAGAAGGAAAAAGACTGCACCGATAAGAAATAAATTCATTAAGATTTCTCCTTGTTAATCCAGCTACTTTCTTCCGCTGAAATGAAATTGATCACTTCTTCTTTCGGGGCTTTTGATTTTAATAAATTCAGGAAATTTTCCTGATGACAAAGGAAAGAAATTCTTGATAAAATTTCCAAATGCATTTTTGGGCTTGCAGACAATAGTATAAATAAAGTGTGGACATTTATATTGTCCAATGCAGAAAAACTGAGCGGTGTTTCAAGATAACAGACAGAAACACTTGCATTTTTAGGATTTGTAATGATTGGATTTCTGGGATGAGGAATTGCAATGCCTTTCCCGATTGCTGTCGGCATTAATTCTTCCCGGCTAATTAAAGCTGAGATTATATCGTTCTTTGATAAATCATCTGGAGTTTTAATTTTATCAACTGCATTTTGAAGAACCTCATGAACACTGGAACCTGAGATGTTTTCAACTATCCCGTTTGTCTCAATCAATCTTGCGAGACTTATTTTATTTGAGCCTTCGGAAATAAAAGTGGAGGACATTTCAATTTTATTTAATAGTATCCATTCATTAATTTCAGCTCGGTTGAATCTGTACTGGTGATTGATTTTGTAACACGGAATTTTCTTGTCTTTAATCCAGCGATAAACGGTTTTTTCGTTTACACTTAGCAATTCTACAATATCTTTAATTTTTAAGTCCATAAATCTCTAAAATTGTTGCACAAATTTAGTAAATGGAACTTATTAAAACAATATGTTGGCAAATGTCTGTTAATGTCCAAGAAAAAATCAAAATCTCTTTGTTAAATCAATAAAAAACCTGCCCTGGGAGATTTTATCGTAAAATAGTCCTTCGTAATTGATAGAAAAATACATTTTCCACGGAAGTTGGTATGATATTTCAAAATTTGCAATCGTTTGTGAGAGTTTGTAATTATTGCTTGCAAATTTGTATTGAAGTAGCCTGACTTCGGATGATAATGAAACTTCATCTGTTAATGATTTATTTAATCTGATTCCGAATTGGTTTCCCGTCGAGTAACTTGATTTAAGTTGTGAAAACAGAAAAGTGCCGTTCAACAATAAAACAGGAATTTGGTAGTAGGAAATATTTGCTCCAAAATTTCGCGATGAATTTTTATCACGCTTTTGTGATCGATAACCGTAATTTGCAGAAAGAAACAATCGGGATGTCGGGCGATAATAAACTGTTGCTGTATACCCCTGCCGCATTTCATTTTCAATTAAAGCATCAAGAAAAGTTTTATAAGTTTCGTAATAAATTACATTTTTTCTCGCATCATAAGAAAATGAAGTTGAAAGTTCGCGGGAAAAATTATAACGTGCTGAAAAAAAGATGCTTGTTAAATCAAATACAGATTGTTTGTTTCCGTTTTTGATTTTGAACAAATCAATCTCACTTGATAAAAACATATATGTTTCAGGAAGCAGATTATTTGAGTGCTGAAAATACAAGTACCGTCTGTCGGTCTTCATTTTGTTGGTCTGCTGGAATATTGCAACTGTGTTTTCGGTTTGACTTTTTCCGATAGTATCAATTCTTCCTACATAAGCACCAAACTCAAATAATTTAGGATCGAAACTGAAATCATAAAAATTTGGACGCGAGCCAGCAATTCCACCAACTGAAAAATTGGATGCTTTCCTTTCATATTGGAAACCATCAATTGTACCAACATTGGATACTTTCTGATTGATGTGTCTTCCCGCCCAAATAAAAGATTTATCAGCAAATTCGTATTTCAGACCCAAATCATAGACACGGAGATTTCTTGTCAAATCTTTTTTAAGTGTTTGCCATTCATAAGTGTTATAAGAATAAGTTATGTATGATGAGAAAGAAAAGTCGGACTGATAAATTTTATCACCAGAAAGAGAGAATGAATATCTCCATCTCTGCTGAGAGTTTGCAGAGCTTTGATTATCCAAAGTTGAAATTGATTGTACCGAAAATCGCCCGTAAAAATCGTTGTTTGCTGAAGGTTTAATCTGAGCTGTAACTTCGATTTTATTTTTTACGAACAATGAATCTTTTATTTCGGTTAAATTTTCATTACCGGGAAGAATTTCTTTTTCCTTTTCGGTAATTCTCCGGAAAGCAAATACTTTGTCGTTCACCGAAACCGGAAGTGAAGAAATCTTTTCAGCAGCAATTGATCGGCTTGATATGAACTTTACGATTAAAGTTGGAAAATCTACTCCGTCTTTTTTTGTGAAAAGTGTATCGCCAACAAAAATTCCATCTGTCAAAGAAAACTTAACATAAACATGCTGCGATGAAATGAAAGTAATTTCTCCATTCGCTCTTTCACGATTCTGCTGAGCAAAAACAGATACAAATGGAATTAATAAACAAAAAAATAACTTAAGAATTATCAAATCTTTTTTCGCTTTTATCATATTAATTTTCAATCCTCTTCAATCTGATTGCCTTCAATCCATCACCCTTTCCGTTAGGATGACATCTGTAACATTCAGAACTAACATAACTGTATCCATTTACACCACGATGATCGTCGTCAACATTTGCCTTGTTGTTGTGTTCGTGACAATTTATACATGAAAATATTCTGTAATCCGCTGAACTTGTGTGACAGTCTGAACATGTATTCCATTCGCCTTGATGTTTTCCTGAGTAAATCGGGAAATATTTTCCGTCATGATCAAATGTTGCCGGCTTCCATGCATTTTGCGAATGACATGACTCACAGTCTGTCGGGAATGCGGCAGTTTTATGATTAGGATTTGTTGTTGCATTATATTTTGCTTCGTGACATCCAAAACATGTATTAGGTGTATTTGTATATCCGGAGGAATGGCATTTCTGACAATCATTTTTGAATGCTGCATGCGCACCCTGAATTACATAAAACTGGTCATGATTTGTAAATGTCGCCGGTTTCCAACCGGGTTGAGTCGTATGGCAAACTTCACATGTTGTCGGGAAATTACCGCTGACATGATTTGGATTCGTTGTGCTTTCAAAATTGGTTTTATGACAACTGTAACAATCTGAACTTGTTCCTGTTGTTACTCCTTTATGACAATTTGAACAATCAGTAGATGTATGCGCACCTGTCAAAATAAATGTTGTGCTTCCGTGATTAAAACTTGATGGAATCCATGCTGCCGAATTGTGGCATGCCTGACAATCAGTAGAAATCCCAACTTGCTGATGGTTTGGATTCACCGAACTCACAAAATTCTGATTGTGACAATCATTGCAGATTTGCGAAGTTCCGGTTGTCTGACCTTTGTGGCAATTTGCACAGTCAGTAGTTGCATGAACACCAAGCAACTGAAATTTAGCTTCGTGATTAAATGCTGAAGGTTTCCATCCGGTTGAATTATGGCATGCCTGACAATCAGTAGAAATCCCAACTTGCTGATGGTTTGGATTCACCGAACTCACAAAATTCTGATTGTGACAATCATTGCAGATTTGCGAAGTTCCGGTTGTCTGACCTTTGTGGCAATTTGCACAGTCAGTAGTTGCATGAACACCAAGCAACTGAAATTTAGCTTCGTGATTAAATGCTGAAGGTTTCCATCCGGTTGAATTATGGCAAGTCTGACAATCAGTAGAAATCCCAACTTGCTGATGGTTTGGATTCACCGAACTCACAAAATTCTGATTGTGACAATCATTGCAGATTTGCGAAGTTCCGGTTGTCTGACCTTTGTGGCAATTTGCACAGTCAGTAGTTGCATGAACACCAAGCAACTGAAATTTAGCTTCGTGATTAAATGCTGAAGGTTTCCATCCGGTTGAATTATGGCAAGTCTGACAATCAGTAGAAATCCCAACTTGCTGATGGTTTGGATTTACTGAACTTGTGAATGCTGTCAAATGACAACTTTCACATAACATCGAAGTGTTTGCATAAGTATTATTTATATGACAATCGGCGCAATTTGTTGTTACATGCTGTCCGGTTAACGGAAATTGTGTTGTAGAATGATTAAATGCTCCATCTCCTTTTCCGTTCGGATGACAATGGTAGCATGCTTGACTTTGATAAACATAACCATTTACGCCATTATGTTCACTATTCATTTTACTCTGATTATGTTCATGACAATTTATGCAAGTGAAGTCAGCATAATTGCTTGAGTTTGTATGACAATCTGAACAATTATTCCATTCGCCTTTATGTTCACCGGAATAGATTGGGAAAAATTTATTATCGTGATCAAAATTTGCAGGTTTCCATGCTTTTGTTGTGTGACAATCTTCGCAAGTCGTTTGAAAATTTACCTGTGAATGATTTGGATTTTTTGTGTTATCATAGTCAGTTTTATGACAACTGAAGCAATCTGTCAGTGTGTTTACATATCCGGTTTTATGGCAGTCTGCGCAGTTTGCCACTTGAGTATGAGCACCGGTGATTGGGAATTTCGTCTTCGAATGATCAAATGTTGCAGGTTTCCATCCGGGATTAGTTGTATGGCATTCTGTACAATCGTGTGAAAATTGCGAACTGACATGATTTGGTTCCTTGGTATTTTCAAAATCTGTTTGGTGACAAGTGTAACAATCTCTGCTCAATCCTTTATAATTTCCAACTTCATGACAGTCCAGACAATTATTAATTGCATGTCCGCCTTTTAACGGGAAGAAATCATGTCCGAAAGAAGCAAATCCCCAGCGTTTGTCAACGAAGTTATGACAATCTTCGCAATTAGTTGAAAATTGTGCTGCAATATGATCTGGAGTTTTAGCAGAATTGAAATTTTGCTTATGACAATCAAAACATTTAACTCCCAGTGGTTCAAAATTCAAATCTCGATAAAGATTATGACACTGACTGCAATCTGCAGTTGCATGATTCCCGAGCAAAGGGAATCGGGATTTTTGATGCAGCTCATTTACATTTTTAATTACCCAGCTTTGAGGTGTATGGCAATTTTCACATTGCTGCCCAACAGAATTTTTGTGAATATCCTTATGGCATGTAAAACATTCGCTTCTGGTTTTAGAAAATTTTAATGATGAATGACATTGCTTGCAGTCAACTTGCTTGTGTTGTCCCATCAGTGAAAATCCGGTTGTTTCATGATTGAACAAAGAACTTCCGGAGGGAATTTTCCAGCTTGATGAAGTATGACATTCGGAACAATCCATTTGCAAATTTCCGTGCGGAGAATTTTGTCCTACCGTCCAACTGACGGATAAAATCAAAAATAAAATTACTGATGACAATTTTTGCATTTGAAATCTTCCATTTTAAATTTTACAAATGTTACTGAGTTTTCTGTAACCTGTTTATGACAAGCACTGCACTGGACTTTTTGATGTCCACCAATGAGAGAAAATTTGGTTTTTTCGTGATCAAATTTTTGTAGATTCCAATTGTTAAATGTATGACACTTTTCGCATTCGGTTTTTCCATTTTCTGCAAACTGCTTATTGTGAACATCTTTATGACAATCTTCACAAAAGAAGCTGAGTGATGAAAACTGGAAATATATTTCGCCCAAATCATTTTTCTTTTCATGACATGTCATGCATTTTACCTGTACATGTTTTCCTGCAAGCGGAAATTCAGTAAGTGAATGATCGAACTTCACTTTGTGCCATGTGTCGGTATTATGACAATTATCGCATTGAAAATTTCCCATAAATTTTTCTTCAATTTCATCACGGTGGACATTTTCATGACAAGCTACGCAGCGATTGCTTAGATTATCAAATTTCCATTCGGTCGTTTTATAATGACAGTCACGGCAAGGGACAGCAAAATGAGAACCGGTTAATTCAAATTTTGTTTTTGAGTGAAGCTCGAAAGAATAAAGAGAAGGTGAGAAACCGGTTACTTCATGACACTGACTGCATTCACCGTTTTGATATTTGGCAAGAAATACTCCTTTGTGATAATCTTTATGACAATCAATACATTTCTGATGTTTTGGTTTGCTCGATAAATTGCTTCCGTGACAGTCATTGCATTTTACATCTTCATGTTTTCCAAGTAACTGAAAATTTGTTTTGCTGTGGTCGAAGTTGCTTTTGTTGACATTTTTAAATCCGTCAGTTGAATGACATTTTTTGCAGTCACTCCCGAATTTACCTTTATGAATATCGCTGTGGCAATTTTCACATGACTGAAACTGAATGTTTTTGAAAACACGGAAATCTTTTCCGTTCCGTTTTTCTGTCTTATGACACTTCTGGCATTCAACGGTTTTATGTTTACCAGTCAACTTAAATGCTGATTTGTTATGGTCAAAATTTACCCTTTTGAATGTTTCTGTATTATGACAGCTTGCACATTTATCCCCCAATGTTCCTTGATGAAAATCTTCATGGCAGGATTTACAGGTTGTACTCAAACCAAGGAATGTGTCTTTTCTTTTTGAAATATTTTTATCTGAGATGAATTTTGAATTATGACATTCATCGCATTTAATATCTGCATGTTTACCTTTCAGTCCGAAAGTTGTTTTTGAATGGTCAAATTTATTCTCATCAAATTTTACTACCTGAAAATTTCTGCCGTTGTGTTCGCTGTGGCATTTCCAGCAATCTCTTCTTTTAACTTCTGCAGAAGAGTGGTAACCACGGTTATTTTTTATAAGTTGCTTTATCTCTTTGTGACAGGAAAGGCATTTTTCTTTTCTTACCTGATCACCGAGTTCATGGCATTTGGTGCAGTTCGAAAGTCCTTCAAGATTTGCATGAGCTTTGGATAATTCTCCCGGAGAAAGCTGTGCAAATGATTTCGCAGTAAAAATTAGGCTGATTGAAACAAAAAAAAATATTTTTTTCATATTAATTATTATGTGATAAAATTACTTCGCCAAACTTTTTGGTTATTTTGATTCCGATTTTTTCAAGAAACTGAGTTGGTAATTCACCGCCGGCAAAAACGTAAACCAAATCATTTCTTATTGATTTCTTCTCGCTGCCATTGATTATCAGACTGACTTTATCATCAAAAATTTCCTCAACAACAGAATTGAAGGTTACATTTAACTTCTTTGACTTCGAATATTCTTCAATTCTCTCATAATTTTTTGGTTTGATTCTGGAAAATTTGTCGCTTCTGTAAGAAAGTGTAACATGATTTTTTTCATCAGCCATCAGCATTGCAGATTCAATTGCAGAATCGCCGCCACCGACAACAAGAACATGCTGATTATGAATCAATTCCGGCTCAAGAAGTCTGTAATAAACTTTCTCCTTGTTTTCACCTTTGGCGCCTAATTTTCTTGGTGTTCCCCGTCTTCCGATCGTGAGTAATATTGAACTTGCTTTGTAATTTCCTTTTGTTGTTGTAACAGAAAAATAATCTCCTTCTTTTGAAATCGATTCGACCTTTTCCTGTTCATTAATTTTAATATCGTTTTTCTGAATTACATCTCTCCAAATAGAAATCAGTTCGGTTTTGGAAGTCTCAAATAGTTTCAGTTTTCCGTAAAGCGGCAAATCCATCGGAGAAGTCATAACTACTTTTGCCCGCGGAAATGAAAAAACAGTTCCGCCAAGTGTATCCTGTTCAAATGTTATATAACGAAGTTTGTTTTTCTTCGCAGTTAATGTCGCTGAAATGCCTGACGGACCAGCACCAATGATTGCAATATCAAAATCTGCTTTTCCTGACTTTGATATTTTCTTTGTTATGTTTTCAACAGCCTGTTTGCCTTGCTCAACTGCATTTTTTATTAATCCCATTCCACCTAATTCTCCGGCAATAAAAACTCCCGGCACATTAGTTTCAAATTCCTGACTGACATGAGGAAGTTCAACGCCTCTTTTTTCTGTGCCGATAACCAAAGAAATTGCTTGAACAGGGCAAGCATGAAAACATGCACCATGACCAACACATCTTGAAGTATTAATACATTTTGATTTACCGCTCACCCAGCCGAGAATATCTTTTTCGGGGCATGCTTCAATACATGCGCCGCTGCCAATACAAGTTCCCGGATCAATTACCGGGTGAAGCGAAACAGGCTCATATAATCCGGCTTCTTTTGCTTTCTGAATTTTTGCATTTGTTCGCTTCGAACGTTTGTGTGTGGTTTTCAGATAAAACAAAAAAATCAGCGTTACTAACAGTAATGTTCCGCCGTATATAATTATATTTTCAAGTAATACTTCCATTCAGAATATCCACCTGTAACCAAAAATTATTGTAACTGCCACATGAATTATCATTATGACAAACATCGAAATCGCAAAAGGGAGATGAACAATATGCCAGTAATTGAATAACTTCTGCATAGTTTTCAAAAGTCCGATTCTGCGAAGTAATATGATTTTTGATTTAACTATTTTCATTATTTCTTTTGATTTTCTTTTGTCAGTTATGTTTTGCCTTTTAATCTCAGACTTTACCGAATTAAGTTTTTTCCTCAGTTTAAAAAAGTCGGACATGATGATTTTAAAACTTGACCAAAAACTTAAATTAGTATATTTGCTTGGTTTAAATTCCTGTTCGATTTCGTCAATTATTTGAGTGGAGAAATCATACTTGACTGAAAGTTGTACTGTCAAATCACGGTTGATGTCATTTAATTCATTCAAATCCAGTTCATGCCCCTGAATAGTTCTTGGAATCTGAATGTAAATGAATCTGCCGATAACACCGCTTAAAACCACCGCAACCATACTCCAGAAACTGATTGAAACAATCCCGCCAAATTTGAAAGTTGTATGGAATAAAACGAAAATTGGGCCAACGGAACAGAGAAAGATGTGAAATTCAAGCCAGTATTTTAAATTGCCAAACCGAAACTTTCTTGGATAATGTTTGCGAATCATATAAACTGCTACTCCAAAAATCATCATAATTGTACCAAGAATTCCAAGTCCGTGTCCCCAGGTGCCGCTTGGTTTTAACGAGATGTGATTGGCAGAGAAAACCCTCTCTTCAATTGGTAATTGGTAGTAGTCATATCCATTTGCAATCAATAAAATTAACGATAAAATACCGACCACGAAAAACAAGCCGATATAAACAGTATGGATGAATTTGTTCATATTTGTATAAAATGTCTTTTTTGAAAACTATTATAATAAAAAATTCAAACAACGAAAATGGAATTTAAAGTTAAGATAGAATTATTCAGATATTTTATCTGCATTTGGATGAATTTGTGATTATAAACACTATATTGTAGTGAATTTAGTGAGTTAGTGATTGTCAGAACTTGTTGAAGAGTGACTCTACCTTTGTCATGGTTCGCCCAGCCCGACTTCGTCAGGTCAACCCACTATGATACCCGCATTGTTATCCTGAGTTTGCCTGACAAAGTCAAACCTGTTTGACTTTGTCAGGCGAAGTCGAAGGATGACATTGAAATTGAAAGAATTGTTTTTTGACAGAGCAAGCCACGTCCACAAAAATGTTTTAATTTCTATTTCAGCAATAACATCTTCTTTGTTTCTGTAAATGAGCCTGCTTTCAATGTGTAAAAGTAAATTCCGCTGGAAAGATTGCTTCCGTCAAATTTTACTTCATAATTTCCTACAGGTTTATTTTCATTTACTAATGTCGCAACTTCACGACAGAGAATATCATAAACTTTCAGGGTTACAAGAGTTTCGGACAGGGCAAGCCCTGTCCCTACAGACGGGATGGAATATTGAATCGTCGTACTCGGATTGAATGGATTGGGATAGTTCTGCGACAAGGAATATTCCTTTACAGGCGTTATATCTTCTGTTACATCAACCGAAGCAGTGTCTTTTATAGCAATTAAATTTTGCTCATTTGTATTTGAAAGTGATGTTTTATGAACACCTATGTATAATGTTCCGTCTTCTGCAATAGCACCCGTGTTATCAACCTGATAATCACTTAGTCTTATAGTCCACTTCAGTTCGCCTTCTTTTGATATTGCATAATAGAGCAGTCCAAAAGTAGAGCCTACATAAACTGTTCCCTCTGAATCACAAATTAAGGGTTGCCAAAAATCTTCATTAACATTATTAAAGATATAGCTCCATCTAAAAATTCCTTCATTAGTTAAGGATATTAATGAACGGTTAACTATTAGAGTGGAATCGGTTGAAATTAAATTAACCCCAATAAAATAAATATTACCTTCATAATCTATTGTAGGCATTGAAAAAGCTTCAAAATTACCATATTCATCATTCAGTGTGTATTTCCATCTTAGGTCTCCTACAGATGAAATTGAATAAAAAGAAGTTTCTTTTTTTTGCATTGGGAAGAAATATAAATTGCCGTTATTGTCAACTAATGCAGACTTGAAAATTTTACCGCACTGAAATTTCCATTTAATATTACCACTTAAATCAAGAGCAACGAGGTTAGAATCCTTTCCGGCAATGTAAATAGTATTGCCATCGGGAGAAAAGACCGGTGATTTTTGATAAAATCCGTTTTCATATTTTACTTTCCAGTTCAAATTACCAACCGGGCTGATTGAACACAATTCTCCGGAGGAGTTTATGATATATAAATTCCCATTAAGATCTATATTGGGCATTGCCAGTTCTACGATTGGTGA
>Ga0210044_10005136_pt1 | contig 17836 bp, 14 predicted proteins | sample CryGey13umfilter_2_FD_183959 | JGI IMG/M metagenome (GOLD analysis project Ga0210044, IMG submission 183959) | Groundwater microbial communities from aquifer in Utah, USA - Crystal Geyser 4/9/14 3 um filter (SPAdes) (version 2) | ecosystem: Environmental > Aquatic > Deep subsurface >... | reverse complement strand
GGAGATGCTGATTTATTGTCATCCTGACAAAAATCAGCCCGCAAGGGCAAAAGCGTCGTTTCGCCCTTGCTCACAAAATCAAGCACTTACGCGCATGATTTTGGCAGGCCATCCGTGGCCTGCACGGTAGCACTGAATTAATCAGCGCTTCCCTAATGATTCCGGTGTTCGCAGCAAGGTCGATATTGATCCTATGGGTATGATATTGAAACAATACTGAGTTGCTCTGACTCCTTTGCGGTGCATTCATTTTTGTGAATTGCTATGATCGGCCTCCGATGAAGCAGGAGTGGTGATGAGTGAGCCGGTCATCCGCGTTGAAGGTGCGCGGGTACATAATCTGAAAAATATCAGTCTGGATATTCCGCGCGAAAAGCTGGTGGTGATCACCGGCGTTTCCGGTTCCGGCAAATCGTCGCTGGCTTTCGATACCCTCTATGCTGAAGGGCAGCGTCGTTACGTCGAGTCGCTCTCGGCTTATGCGCGTCAGTTTCTCGGTATGATGGAACGTCCCGATGTCGATGCCATCGAAGGGCTGTCACCGGCGATTTCAATCGAGCAGAAAACCACCAGCCGCAATCCACGCTCCACTGTCGGCACGATTACCGAGGTGTATGATTACCTGCGCCTGCTGTTTGCCCGTATCGGTCAACCCTACTGTTATGGCTGCGGTAAACCGATCACTTCACAACCGGCCTCTGTTATTATCGATCAACTGGAGTCACTGGACGAAGGCACCAAACTGCAACTGCTGGCGCCGATTGCGCGCGGCAAGAAAGGCGAGTTCCGCAAGGAGCTGGAAAAGGCGGGCAAGGACGGCTTTGTGCGCGTGCGCATCAATGGTGAAGTGATGGGGCTCGAAGAGGCGCCGGCTTTGCAGAAAAACATCAAACACAATATTGAGCTGGTGGTGGATCGGTTAGTCATTCGCGACGGAATCCGTACCCGTCTGGCCGATTCAGTGGAGACTGCGCTGCGTTATGGTGAAGGGGTGATGCTGGCGCTGGTCGGGGATGAGGAGCAGGTCTTCTCCGAACGCTTTGCCTGTGCCGATTGTGGCATCTCCTATCCCGATATCGAGCCGCGCCTGTTTTCGTTTAATTCACCGGTAGGAGCCTGCGGCAGTTGCGACGGGCTGGGCAGTAAAACCGTATTCGATCCGTCACTGGTGGTGCCGGACGGGTCACTCTCTGTTGCTGATGGCGCCATTGAACCGTGGGCCGGACGCGAGACGTTTATGTATCGCCAGACACTGGAGGCTGTTGCCGCTTTTGTCGGTGCCGATATCGATACACCATTCAACGAACTCTCATCTGAAGCGGTAAAGGCTTTCCTCTACGGTACCGGACGACAGAAGGTTCAGTTTATTTATGAAACGCCGGGGCAGAACCGCACGGTGGAACGCCCGTTCGAAGGGGTTATTCCCAATCTGGAGCGGCGCTGGCGTGAAACCTCTTCCGATGATGTGCGCGAGGCCCTGTCCAAATATATCAACACCATTGCCTGTCCGACCTGTGAAGGTTCAAGGCTGACAACAGCGGCCCGTTATGTGCGTATTAATGACAAGTCGCTGCCCGATATTGTCAGTATGCCGCTGCGTGAAGGGCAGGTGTGGGTGAATCATCTGCAGTTAAGTACGCAGCAGCGCACCATCGCCGACAAGGTGGTGGAGGAGATCTCCGCGCGCCTCGGTTTTATGATTGAAGTGGGGCTGGACTATCTCAGTCTGGAGCGTACCTCCGGCACACTCTCCGGTGGCGAAGCGCAGCGCATCAGGCTCGCCACCCAGATCGGCTCGGCACTGGTCGGCGTGTTGTATATCCTCGATGAGCCCTCCATCGGCCTGCACCAGCGCGATAATGACCGTCTGCTGGCGACGCTCCGGCGCTTGCGTGATCTGGGCAACTCGGTGATTGTGGTTGAGCATGATGAGGATGCGATTCGTACGGCCGACTGGGTGATTGATATGGGGCCTCTGGCTGGCGAGCACGGCGGCGAGGTTGTCGCTCAGGGCAAACTTGCGGATATCCTGAAGACCAGAACACTGACCTCCGATTACCTCTCAGGACGCAAGAAGATTAACGTTCCCAGGCGGCGCAAGGTGCCGAAAAAGCATGCCATGATCGGTGTTGAAGGCGCCAGTGAGCATAATCTGAAGCAGGTGAGGGTTGAATTTCCGCTGGCCCGCTTCTCCTGCGTCACAGGTGTGTCCGGTTCCGGCAAATCCACCCTGACCAATGATACCCTGTTTCGCGCTCTGGCCCGTGCCAAGGGGTTGAAAACCGAACGTGTGGGAACACATGCCGCACTGATGGGGGCCGACCTGATCGATAAAATCATCGATATTGATCAGGGGCCGATCGGGCGCACGCCGCGTTCCAATCCGGCCACCTATACCGGTATTTTTACGCCGATCCGCGAGTTGTTTGCGCAGGTGCCCGAGTCACGCGCGCGCGGTTATCAGGCAGGGCGCTTTTCATTTAACGTCAAAGGCGGTCGCTGCGAGGCCTGTCAGGGTGACGGCATTATCAAGGTGGAGATGCATTTTCTACCCGATGTCTATGTGCACTGCGAGTCATGTCAGGGTAAACGATATAATCGCGAAACCCTCGATATCCGTTATAAAGGCAAAACCATTGATGAAGTGCTGCATATGACGGTGGAGGAGGCACAGGCGTTTTTTGCCGCCATTCCGCCGCTGAAAAACCGGCTGGATACACTCTCGCAGGTGGGGCTGGGGTATATCCAGCTGGGGCAGTCGGCCACGACCCTTTCCGGTGGTGAGGCGCAGCGCGTGAAGCTCTCCAAGGAACTGGCACGGCGCGCCACCGGCGATACGCTGTATATCCTCGATGAACCGACCACCGGCCTGCACTTCCATGATGTCGCCAAGCTGCTGGATGTGCTGCATGCATTGGTGGAGCGCGGTAATACGGTAATCGTGATCGAGCATAATCTTGATGTGATCAAAACTGCCGACTGGATTGTTGATATGGGGCCGGAAGGCGGCGATAAAGGCGGCACTGTGGTGATTGCAGGCACGCCCGAGCAGGTAGCCGCCTGTGAAACCTCGTATACAGGGCAGTATCTGAAGCATTGCCTTTAATTCTGAATGGATTGCATAAAGCCTCGCTGCTAGCGTGCTGGCATGGGTGATTTAGAAGTCAGACTGAACGAACTGCGCACCGCTATTGATGCGGTGGATGATGAGATGCTGGATCTGATCCGCAAGCGCGCACGCCTTGCCGGACAGGTGGGCGAGGCCAAGCAGAACAAGGGCAACGTGCCGTTTTATGTGCCCAGCCGCGAGGCATCGATTATTCGCAGGTTGCTGGCTCGCAATGCCGATGCTGCAGCTGCCGATCATGAAACCAAAATTCCGGATGAGTCGATTCATGGCATCTACCGTGAAATTATCGGCGCCTGTCTGGCCCTCGAACACCCGATGACTATTGCCTATCTCGGTCCTGAAGGCACCTTCAGCCATACCGCTGCAACGCGCCAGTTCGGCTCGACACCGAAATATCTGCCATGCAGTTCACTGGAACTGGTCTTCGATGAGGTGGAAGCAGGGCGCGCGACCTATGGCGTGGTGCCGGTAGAGAATGCCTTTGAAGGGGCGGTGACGCCGACACTGGATCTGTTTGCCGATATGGAACGCGATGTTTACATCTGTGCGGAAGTACAGCTCTCCATTCATCATCACCTGTTCACTTATGCCGAGACACTCGATGATGTCGAGGTGGTTATTTCACATCCGCAGCCGCTGGGGCAGTGTCGCAACTGGCTGGCATCGCATCTGCCCAATGCGCAGCTCATGGAGTCTTCATCGACCATCCGCGCAGCTCATATCGTTGAAGAGGCAAAGGCCAACGGTGCGGGGGCTCTGGACTGGAAGAAGTGCGCCGTGATCGGCCCGTACTCGATTGTTGATCACTCTGGCCTGCCACTGGTGCAGCGCAATATTGAAGATTATCATGATAATACCACCCGTTTCTTTGTCATCGGCCAGCACGACTCTCCGGCATCCGGAGAAGATAAAACCTCACTGGTGATGTCGATCAGGGATGAACCCGGAGCTCTGCATAAGCTGATTGCCTCTTTTGCCGGTCGCAATATCGGTTTGACGCGCATCGAATCGCGTCCGTCCAAGAAAAAGCTGTGGGAATATGTCTTTTTCGCCGATGTGCAGGGCCACCGCGATGATGCGGCTGTGGCTGCAGCGATTGACGAGATTCAGTCCAAGCCGGGCGGCTTTATCAAGGTGCTGGGTTCCTATCCGGTTTCCAAACCGCTGTAATATAAAAGGAAACGATGATGTCGATTGACTGGATGGCACGGGCTGTGCCGCAAACCGCAGGACTTTATCCCTATGTGCCGGGCAAACCGGTAGAAACATTGCTGCGAGAAAAAGGGCTGAGCCGTGCGGTCAAGCTTGCTTCCAATGAAAACCCGTACGGGCCATCGCCGAAGGCGGTAGCCGCCATGCGCGATGCTGCAGCATCCGTGCACCGCTATCCGGATGGTGATGCCAATGCCCTGAAGGTGAAACTGGCGGCATTCCACAATGTCTCCCGCGATCAGGTGCTGCTGGGCAACGGTTCCAACGAAGTGCTTGAACTGATTATCCGCACCTTTGCCGGAGTGGGTGATGAGGTGGTCTATGCGCAGCGTGGTTTCATCGTCTATGCACTGGCGACCCAGGCAGCCGGGGCAACCGGCGTTTCTGTGCCGGAAGCTGATGGACGCTCCCATGATCTGGATGCCATGGCCGCTGCGGTGAATGACAAGACCAAGCTGGTCTGTATCGCCAACCCGAATAACCCGACCGGAACCCTGCACGGCAATGATGTGATTCAGCGCTTTCTGGATCGGTTGCCGCGTGATGTGGTGGTGATTATTGATGAGGCCTATTACGAGTTCGTCGCCGATGAACTGGGTGACTCTGTGCATGATCTGAAGCATCCGGGGCTGATGATCAGTCGCACCTTTTCCAAGGCTTATGGACTGGCGGGTTGTCGTATCGGTTATGCGATTGCAGACAGCCGCATCACAGCGTTGGTGAATCGCTACCGCGAGCCGTTTAATCTCAACCTGCTGGCCCAGCACGCAGCCCTGGCGGCACTGGATGACCGCGACTGGGTGATGGCGCGTGTAGCGGATACCAATGCCGGACGCGAAAAGCTGGAGTCGGCGCTGACTGGGATGGGGCTTTTTGGTGGTCGCTGTTACGGTAACTTTGTACTGCTGCGCCATGCACAGAGCGGTGAAATTGTACGCCGCCTTGAAGATCACGGTATTATCCCGCGCCCGCTCGCACCTTATGGCATGGCCGACTTCCTGCGTATTTCTGTGGGTACAGCTGAGGAGAATGCCGAATTTCTGACCGTGCTTGAGTCAGTTGTTGCAAGTCTGTCAGAGCAGGAGAAGACAGCATCGTGAAGCCGATTCAACATCTGGTGGTGATTGGCACCGGCCTGATCGGAGGCTCGCTCAGCCTTGCCCTGAAAAGAGCCGGTATGGTCAATCGTGTCACCGGTGTGGGACGCAACAGGGGTAATCTTGAACTGGCCAAGAGTATCGGCGTGGTGGATGACTGGACACACGATGTTGGTCGGGCTGTTGATGGTGCCGATGTGGTGCTGCTCTCCGTACCGATGCAGGCCTATGATGGCGTCTTTGCTGTTATGGCGGAGCATCTTGGGGAACATACTGTCGTAACCGATGCCGGTTCGACCAAGCAGTCGGCCATTGCTGCCGCCAGAAAATATCTGCACAAACCTGAACAGTTTATTGCCGCCCATCCGATTGCCGGCACGGAGCAGTCGGGTGCGGCGGCGGCTTTTGCCGAGTTGTATGACGGACGCCTCTGTATTGTGACGCCTGAAGCCGATTCGAATCAGGCTGCGCTGGTCACAGTCAAACAGATGTGGGAACAGGCCGGTGCCCGTGTTGAAGTGATGGCAGCAGCCGAGCACGATGAGTTTCTCGCATCAGTCAGTCACCTGCCGCATCTGGCAGCTTTTGCGCTGGTCAATGCGGTCAGTAAACAGCGTGCCGATGGCCATGATCCGTTTCGCTTTGCTGCCGGCGGTTTCCGCGATTTTACCCGTATCGCCTCATCATCGCCGGAGATGTGGCGTGATATCGCTTTGTGCAACCGTGAGGCGCTGCTTGACCAGATCGAACGTTACCAGTTCGAGCTGAACAGCTTGCGTGAAGCACTGCTGGCCGGTGATGGCGACAGACTGAAAAATGAATTTGCTGCGGCCAGGGATGCTCGGGAAAACTGGCTGGCCAATATGGGGAAGGTTTAACATGGAAATCGGTGGAACATTGATTGCAGGTCCTGCCAAGGGACCATTGAAAGGGGATATCGTTGTTCCCGGTGACAAGTCGATGTCGCATCGTTCGGTCATGCTGGCCTCTCTTGCCGATGGCGTGACTGAAATCCACGGCTTTCTGCCCGGCGAAGACAACATCGCCACTGCGCAGATGTTTATCGACATGGGTGTAAAGATTGAGTGGCTCAATGACGAGAAAACATCACTGCGTGTTTTTGGCGTGGGGCTGCACGGCCTGAAACAGCCTGCGAATATGCTCTACGCCGGCAATGCCGGTACCTGTGTGCGCCTGATGACCGGCGTGCTGACAGGCCAGAAGTTCACGGCCAGCATGAGCGGCGATGCATCACTGTGTAAGCGCCCGATGAAACGGGTGGTGGATCCGGTGCGTAAAATGGGCGCAACTGTTGAGGGGCGTGATGGCGGTAACCTGCTGCCGATCACCATTACCGGCGGCAAACTGAAAGCCATTCACCATGTCTCTGAAGTCGCCAGTGCGCAGGTAAAGTCGTGTGTGCTGCTCGCCGGTCTCTATGCCGATGGTGTTACGAAGGTCAATGAGCCGAAACCGACACGCGACCATACCGAACGTATGCTGCCGCTGTTCGGGCAACCTGTGGATGTGGCGGCCGACGGCACCATCTTTCTGCACCCGACAGACAAACTGACCGCACCTGCAGGCAGTGTGGTGATTCCGGCTGATCCATCATCCGCCTGTTTCTTTGCTGTCGCGGCCTCTCTGGTTGAAGGCTCCGACGTCACACTGAAATCTATCGGTATCAATGACCGTCGTGATGGCTGGCGCCGTGTCATGACCGGCATGGGGGCGCGATTGGCACTGGCCAATCAGGGCCGAGTCGGCGAAGAGCCGGTAGCCGATGTGCGTGTGACTGCCGGTGGCCTGCATGGCATGTTCGTTGATCCGAATGATGTGCCCGATGCGATTGATGAGTTTCCGGTACTGTTTGCCGCAGCCGCGCTTGCCGATGGTGAATTCGTGCTTGAAGACGCGGAGGAGTTGCGTGTGAAAGAGTCCGATCGCATTTCGGCCATGGCCAATGCACTGCGTGCAGCCGGCGCCGATATCACGGAAAAATCCGATGGCGCCATCATTCACGGGCTTGCCAGTCTCAAGGGTGATGCAGATGTGGATGCACTGGGCGATCACCGTATTGCCATGGCTATGGCTGTGGCGGCTCAACGGGCTGAGGGTGAAATTCGTATTCATAATGCGGCCGCGATTGCGACCAGCTTCCCTAATTTCGTTACGCTGGCTCAGAGCATTGGTATGAATGTGCGCTGGGCGGATGAAGCCTGTGATGAGTAACTGGCAGGCGAAAAGCGGATTGACCATTGCCATTGACGGGCCTTCGGGTTCAGGCAAGGGGACAGTGGCGAAAATGCTGGCTGCAGAGGTGGGGCTACCTGTGCTGGATACGGGGTTGCTCTACCGCCTGGTCGGCTCGGTTGCATTGAAGCGCTCGGTCGCACTCGACAATGCCGAATCACTGTCTGAGCTGGTGGATGGACTGCTGGTTACTGTTGACTGGACTGTCGATGGCATATTCCATGAAGGTGAAAATATCACGGCCGGTTTGCGTAGCGAGCAGGTGGGCGAGGCTGCATCCCGGGTTGCTGCGCAGCCAGCTGTACGCGAAAAGCTGCTGGGATTGCAGCGCCGGATTGCACAAGCCGGCTGTATTATGGACGGGCGGGATATTGGCACTGTGGTTTTGCCTGATGCACCGGCAAAATTTTTTCTTACCGCTTCGGTGAGGGAGCGGGCACGCCGCCGCTGGGCGCAACTGAAAGATCATGGCGGCAGCTCACTGGAAGCTGTGGTGGATGAGTTGAAAATGCGTGACCAAAGAGACCGGGAACGTCAGCATGCGCCGCTCTGTCAAGCTGCGGACGCAATTACCATCGATTCGACGACAATGCGCGTCGATGATGTGGTGGATCGTATGCTCGGGGTACTTGAGCGCCGCGGTCTTGTTCAGGCCGCAGCCTGAGCAGAGGTAGATACGCCGGCAGTGAATGAGTGCTGCCGGATTAACACAAATTTGAATAACAATTCGCTACGAATTGAACCAGGACGGATAGAACCATGAGTGAAGCCAAGAACTTGCAGGAAGTACAGGACGCAACAGTAGAAGAGGAGTCGTTCAAACAAATGTTTGAGGCCTCTCTGAAAGAGCAGCCGGTTGTGAAACGTGGGGAAATGCTCAAATGCATGGTGGTCAGCGTCAATGCCGACTCTGTGACCATTGATGTGGGCGCCAAAGTTGAGGGTACTATCCCTGTTGCTGAATTCATTCAGGCCGGTATCGAGCTGCCTGTAGTGGGCGAAGAAATTGATGCAATGGTGCAGTCAGCTGGTGGTGGATCCGGTGTTGTTTTCTCCGTTCTGGCAGCAAAACAGCGCGAATCATGGGCTCTGGTTGAGGCTGCTGCAGAAAGTGGCGAGGCGATCGATGCTATGGTGACGGCCGAAGTGAAAGGTGGTTTCCGCGTCAATCTGGCCGGTCTGAATGCATTTATGCCACGTTCTGAAGCCGATACCGACATGCATGTCAGCGCTGACGAACTGGTTGGCAAACCTTGTAAGGTGGCTGTGCTGGAAGCGCGTCGCAGACCTGAGAATGTGGTGGTTTCACGGAAAAAACCGATGTCGGCAGAGCGTGATGTTGAGCGGGCGAAATTCTTTGAAAGCCGCGCTGTTGGCGACAAGGTGAGCGGCGAAATCAAGCGTATGGCCGACTTCGGTGCGTTTGTTGATCTTGGTGGTGTTGATGCACTGCTGCATGTTTCTGATATTTCATGGCGCCGGATCAAACATCCGTCCGAAATGCTTTCACTCGGTCAGCATGTGACGGTGGAAATCGTTAAAATGAATGCGGAAACAGGCAAGGTGTCCGCCTCGATGAAAGCGCTGCAGTCCGACCCGTGGGAAAATGTTGCAGCCAATTATGAGGCGGGCATGCGTCTTACCGGCACTGTTCGCCGCCTGCTTGAATTCGGTGCAGTAGTAGAGATCGAGCCGGGTATCGAAGGCATGATTCACCGCTCCGAGCTGAGCTGGACCAAGAACGATGTGAAACCTGCTTCAGTGCTGGCTGAAGGTGATGTGGTTGATGTGGCCGTACTGGAAGTGGAAGCCGATGTGCGTCGCATTCGTTTGAGCCTGAAAGCCGTAAGCGATAACCCTTGGCAGTCCTGGTTAGCCAACCACCCGATCTCTTCGCACATCACCGGTAAAATCAAGAATGTGACCGACTTCGGTTTCTTCGTACCTGTTTCCGAAGGTATGGATGGCCTGGTTCACATGGAAAACCTGTCATGGGATCTGAAGGGTGCTGACGCGCTGGCACAGTATAGTAAGGGCCAGGAAGTGGAGTGTGTAGTGCTTGGCGTCGATGCTGAAAAACAGCGTATCTCGCTTGGTATCAAACAGCTTTCAGGTGATCCGTTTGAGCTGTTTATGTCTTCGGTGAAACGCGGTGACAGTGTCAATGGCAAGGTCGCCGAGCTGAACCAGGGTGGCGCAGTGATTGATCTTGCAGAGGGCGTGCAGGCCTTTTTGCCAAGGCGCGAAGTACCGCGTGAACATGCCGAATTGAAAGTCGGTGATGAAGTGGAAGCGAAAATCGTTGAAGTGAACCACAAACGCAGGCAGGTGGACCTCTCTATTCGCCAGCAGTTGCGCGATGAAGAACGCGATGCGATGCGCAGCTACTCCAAGCAGGCTTCGGCAGAAGCGGCACCATCTGCACTGGCACTGCAGCTTCAGCGTATGCTGGAAGCAGCAGCGTCCAAGAAACCGGCCCAGAAATCGGCCAAAAAGAAGTAAGCTTTCAGAGATCAGGCCCGGATCACCTTGCGATTCGGGCCTGATTGCCTAAGCTGCAGGAATAAAAGTCAACGGCTTGGCCATTGATTATGGCAGCCCGCCCACAGGCTGCATTGCAGCACTGAACAATCCGTGCTTCAATAGAGGGCAATCCGGAGGGTGTTATGACAAAATCTGAACTGGTAGACATCATAGCAGAGAAGCAGGAAGGTATTACCCGACGCGAAGCCGAGGTGGTGGTCAACACTATATTTTCCGTGATCGGAGATGCTCTGGCCTCCGGTGGACATGTGGAGTTGCGCGGTTTCGGCAGCTTCACCACCAAAGAACGCCTTGAACGGATTGGCAGAAACCCGAAAACCGGCGAATCGGTCACGGTTCCGGCCAAGCTGGTTCCTCACTTTAAGCCGGGCAAGGAACTGCGTGAGAGAGTAGATCGCGCGGTCTAAAGCCTTGCCTCATATGAATGCCCTGAATTCAATCAACTGGATCAACGTACTGTTGGTCATCGTACTCACATCATTTGCCACCATGTTCGCACTGGCTAATTTGACGCCGGTTCATATTCAGTTCCTTGGTGTAAGCAGTGCATCCACCCCTGTTTTTGTGCCGGTATTTCTGGCTTTTATGCTCGGATTTTTCGGTGGTGTGCTCTCCCTGAGTTTTTCCCGGCGCAAGCATAAGCTGGAAATCAACCGTCTGCATGATGAGAACGGACGACTGCAGCGGGAAGTGAACAACTTGCGTAATATTCCACTGCAAGACGACGTATGAATACACTGTTATTAGCGATCACCGCCATTGCTCTGGTGGTACTGCTGGCGCTGGTATTACGTCCGTTACAGGAAGACTCCAAACCTGAGCCGGAAGAGGATGAGCGGATATCGCCACTGCTGCGCGGTATTAACTACCTGCTCTCCGATGAGCCGGATCTGGCTCTGCAGGAGATGGTGCAGGTGGCTCGTCTGCGCTCGGAAGCCGCCGATGTGTATATGGCGCTTGGTGAGATGTTCCGCTCCAAGGGTGAAATCGGACGTGCGGTGCGCATTCATCAGAATCTCCTGGCACGCCCCGATCTGCCCAAGTCCATGCATTTGCAGGCCCATCTGGCTCTGGCAATCGATTTTCAGACCGGTGGCCTGCTCGATCGTGCCCTGTATCAATATCAGAAGGCACTGGATATCCAGTCTGATCATGCAGGTGCGCTGGAAGCAAGCCTGAGGATTCGCGAACAGAGTTCCGAGTGGTTGGCGGCGGAAGCGTTGCTCTCGCGTCTGGAGCAGGTGCGCGGGGAATCCTACGGTTCACATCGCGCTTACCTGTTTTCAGAAATGGCCAGACAGTGCCGGGCCCAGTCTGATTATGCAGGTGCCAGCGGTTATGCCGCTCAGGCGATGGCGCTGGATCAGTCGTGTGCACCGGCGCGTATGGTGGAGATCGAACTGGCTTTGCGTGAACATGATTTTGACAAAGCCGGAACCGGAATTTCCGCGTTGCGTGAGTACTCCCGTGAGCATTTTCCACTGATTATCCCGACACTGCTGAAATATGAAAATTATTATGCCGAAGAGGGTGTGAACTTGCTGCACGCATTCTGGCAGCATAGCCGGGATGCCGAACTTGCACTGGCATGGATGGAGTGTGTCGGGCGTGACTGCTCGGTTGCCGAGGCGCGGGATCTGTGCGCCGAACTTGCCTTTGTGCCCAACTCACTGCGTGAATCCCTGCGCTTGCAGGCAGTGCTCGGCGATGACTCCGATGCACATGCCCGTTTCTCCAGACAGTGGCGTAAAACCGCCAGAAACTATGCCTGTGAGCAGTGCGGCGTTGAGGTGGTTGAGGTGCGCTGGCAGTGCCCGCAATGCCACTCATGGGGGACGCTGCACCCGAAGTCCGAGGAGAAGGTTTGATGACAGTGAATATGACGCAGGCATTGATGAAGAATCGTTTGATGGTGGCGCTTGATGTGGATGGGGCTGATGCCGCATTGGCCATGCGAGATCAACTCGGTGACTCGGTGGGGTGGCTGAAAGTGGGGCTGCGTCTGTTTGTTGCCGAAGGGCCTGAACTGGTGCGTAACCTGAACAGGTCGCATAAACTGTTTCTCGATCTGAAATTCCATGATATCCCCAACACGGTGGCACAGGCTGTTGAAAGTGCAGGTGGACTCGGCGTGGATATGATCAATGTGCATGCCGGTGGTGGCGAAGAGATGTTGAAGGCTGCAGCAAAAGCCGCAGCCAGCTACCCTCATATGAAACTGATTGCCGTGACCGTTCTGACCAGTGATCCGATGCCGAAAGAGCAGGCCAGAATAGTTGCATTGGAACGCGCCAGACTGGCGCAGGATGCGGGTCTGGATGGCATCGTTTGCAGTGTGCATGAAGCGGCTGCAATCAAGCAGGCATGCGGCTCCGATTTTATTACTGTGACACCGGGTATACGTTGGGGCGGGCAGGATACGCAGGATCAGAAACGGGTGGCGGATCCGGCCTCTGCCATTGCAGGCGGATCCGACTATCTGGTGGTGGGACGCCCGATTCTGCAAGCTGCAAGTCCACGGGATGCAGCCCTTGAAGCACTGAGCATGATGGCAACCGTAGTCGTTTAATGGGCCAATATGCCTACGAATCCATACTGGCCCCCTATGCCTGTCGCACGGATGACTCGCGTGGGCGTGTTTATGCAGAACCTGAATCCCCTCACCGCAATCCGTTTCAACGCGATCGCGACCGAATCATTCACTCCACTGCTTTTCGCAGGCTGGAGTACAAAACCCAGGTGTTCGTCAATCATGAAGGGGATCATTATCGCACACGCCTGACCCATTCGATTGAAGTGGCCCAGATTGCCCGGTCAATCTGCCGCTCGATGCATCTGCATGAGGATCTGGCAGAAGCCGTGGCACTCGCACATGATCTTGGCCATACGCCTTTCGGGCACTCGGGCCAGGATGCGCTGGACGATGTGATGAAACCATACGGCGGCTTCGAGCATAATCGCCAGTCGTTGCGCATTGTGGAGGAGCTGGAACATAAATATGCCGCTTTTCCCGGCCTGAATCTCAGTTACGAAACCCGCGAAGGTATTGTTAAACATCACTCAGCCTATGATGCGCCGAAGAACATCGAGCTGGCGCACTTTAACCTGCATGAACAACCTGCACTGGAAGCGCAGATCGGCAATCTGGCCGATGAGATTGCCTATAATAATCACGATATTGATGATGGTTATCGTGCCGGCATGCTCTCTGTCGAAGAGCTGAAAGGGCTGGCGTTGTTCGGCAGTAATTATGCGAAAGTGGAAGCTGAATTCCCCGATGTGTCCGAGCGCCTGAAAGTGAATGAAACGGTTCGCCATATGATCAATGATCTCATCGTCGATGTGATTGAGGAGACCGGACGCCGCATGGCGCAGATGCAGGTTAAAACTTTCGCTGATGTGCGTGCTGCACCAACGCCGCTGGTCGGATTTTCCAGACAGGTGCGCAACATGAACGGAGAAATGAAAAAATTCCTGTTTAAAAACATGTATCGTCACTATCGCGTGGCACGTATGGCCAACAAGGCGGAGCGGGTGGTTCGCGAAATTTTCAGGGTATATATGCAGACCCCATCCATGCTGCCGGAAAATCAGCAGCTGGAGATGAGTCAGGCAAGAGCTGCAGAGGGCTTGTCCGAAAGTCGCCAGGCAAGAATCATTGCCGACTATATCGCAGGCATGACCGACCGTTATGCACTGGAAGAGCACGAACGCCTGTTTAACGTCCACGTTCGACCATGATCGGATATTGTCTCCTGCAGTCTTTTCACGCTTCTGCATAGATAATTGGCAAGAATCATGCTTAAGGAGAAAACCATGGGGATTGTATTTTTTAGGCCAATGATTTGAATACGGGCGAGGAGAAATTCCGTGCTATATTCGTTGCTGCGGCAGACACCATTATGCTGCTTGATGAGCATGGTTTTATAGATTGCAACCCGGCCACGTTGAAGATGTTCGGCTGTGCAACGGCTGCTGAGTTTCTCGGACGTCACCCCAGCGAATATTCACCACCGGTGCAACCGGATGGCAGGGACTCCCGGGTTGCAGCAGAAGAGAAAATTTCTGCCGCCTTTCAAACCGGATCACTTCACTTTGAGTGGATGCACCAGAGAGTGAATGGTGAGGTGTTTCCTGCTGAAGTTCAGCTTACGCTCCTGAAGTTAAAGGGCGGGAATATCCTTCAGGCGACTGTACGGGATATTAGCGAAAACAAAAAAATCAAAGAAGCTAATGCTTCCTACATCAAACAACTGGAAAACATGCAGCGTATTTATGATGCATCCAGAGCTTCCCCCTTGCCGGATGACGCACTGAATAGTGTGATTAGCGAGATTCGCAATATTTTTAACGTAGATCGGGCATGGTTGCTCTATCCATGTGATGCTGATGCTGACTTCTGGGAAGTGCCGGTAGAATCAACCGTGACCGAATACCCAGGCGCTTTTGCCTTAAACCAGAAATTGCCTATGTCTGCTGAATTGAGACCACTCATTTTTAATGCGTTGAACGCGCTGGAACCGGTTGTTTATTGTCCTATGCCCAGCCTTGGTACGGAAGTTGATCAGTTCGCAGTGCGCTCCATGATGGTTCTGGCGATTGGTCCAAAATACGGGAAACCATGGCTGTTCGGTCTGCACCAATGTTCATATGAACGGCAATGGAGTGATGAAGAAAAAACGTTATTTGACAGCATTGGAAGACGAATATCCGATCTGTTGAGCGCCGCTTTTTTAAACCGGGATCTACGCAAGTTGTCGCAGGCTGTGCAGCAGGCAGGTGAGGCTGTGATGATTACGGATCTGAATGCCAATATCGAATATGTAAATCCGGCATTTACTGCGATTACAGGCTATTCATCGGAAGAGGTTGTTGGGAAAACACCGGCAGTTCTTAAAAGCAGTGCTCAGGATCCGGTTTTTTACAAAGAACTCTGGGATACGATTCTGCGTGGAGAAATTTGGCATGGAACGCTGATTGATCGGCGTAAAGACGGCAGCTTTTATCCTGCGTTGATGTCTGTAGCGCCTATTTATGGCGATAACGGTGAAGCCACGCATTTTGTGTCACTGCAGCAGGATATGACCGAATACAAGAGGCTGGAAGATCAATTTATTCAGTCTCAGAAGATGGAAGCGATCGGCACCCTGGTTGGCGGTATTGCACATGATTTTAATAATATGCTGGCGGCAATTCAGGGAAATATCTATCTGGCTAAAACCGAACTTCAGAGTGAGGCAAAGGTTGATGGCCGACTGGAAAATATCACACTGCTTAGTCAGCGTGCAGCAGAGATGGTGAGTCAGTTGCTTACCTTTGCACGTAAAGACAGGGTGAGAATGGAAGCCTTTTCTCTGAACGTGTTCATGAAAGAGGGTTTCAAGCTGGCAAGGAATGCTATTCCGGAAAATATAGAACACATTTGTGATACGTGTCCGGAAGAGTTGATCATCAAGGGTGATGTTACCCAGCTTCAGCAGGCGCTGATGAATTTGCTGAATAATGCATGTCATGCTGTAGGCGGGGTAGTGAATCCTCAAGTTGTATGCATCCTCAGACCCTATGCCGCTAACGATACATTTGTTCGCAATCACCCTGAACTTTCCGACATGCATTTTGCCCGGCTATCCGTATCTGATAATGGCTGCGGTATTACCAACGAACACCTGAATAAGGTGTTTGAACCGTTTTTTACCACCAAAGGGGTTGGTGAAGGCACCGGACTCGGTCTGGCGATGGTGCATGGGGCCATACAAACCCATGGTGGTGCTGTCGAGGTTGAAACAGAACCCGGCAAGGGTACGACTTTTCATGTCTACCTGCCTTTGGTCAATGCAGAGAAAATACGAGTCAGGGTTGAGAGTCATGTGATTGTTCCCGGTCGACAGGAGACTGTGTTACTGGTTGATGATGAAGCTTCCATGCGCGAAACCATCGGAGAAGTTTTGAAAAGTATGGGTTACAATGTAATCGAAGCCTGCGACGGTGAGAATGCGCTGAAACTGTTTGAGAAAAATCAGGACAGCGTTGACCTGGTGCTTTCGGATATTGTCATGCCCAGGATGAACGGCACTGAAGCTGTGAAGAAGATGCGGTTGATCAACAATAAGCTGCCTGTGGTTCTGGTGACGGGCTATGATAGAAGTCAGGCTGTCGACCTTACAGATAACATAGATGGTGCCGTTATTCTTTCGAAGCCATTTTCATTTGAAATGCTGAGTCAAACCCTGAGATCATTGCTTGAGGTTAAACCGCGAAACGACGTCAATTGATTGCATGCAGGATACGAGTAATAGAAACGGCTTAAGATGCGAAGTGTCAATCAATACAGAGGTTTAATTGCCTGCATAATGGCATTTTCCGCTTTGTAGGTCGGCTGACATGTCCTTGTCTGTGGCCCGCCTGCGGCTTTCTGCTCTTTTGTGAGCGCCACAGTTGCTGAAAATCCGGAATGAAAAGCCCACTCTGCAGGTGTCGTGAGCGGTGCATTAAACAGATACTGGGCATTCACTTTGACCAGCGTCTGTTTTGGCCCCAGTTCGGTTACAAAAACCTTCATCTTGCCTTGCAGTTTTGCCCCGGCATGTTGCTCAAGAAAACTGCTGTAGGGGCCGGAATAATTAACCCCTGCTGAGGTGGCATTGAATGGGCCACAGTTGATATATGCGGCTGCATTTGAATCGCCAAAGGAGAGCGTGATCACGCCGGCTGATTTGTTAAAATTGACGATGGTGAAGACTGAAGACAATGTATAATCAATCAGGGTATTCCAGGTGATGTCAAAAGAGTGGTTTATCGTCGCACTGAGCTTTGTTTTAACAGCTGTTTCAGCAGGTGACGGAGTATTTTTTGAGGACGCACACCCTGCCAGCGCAAATGCCAGAAGCAGTGCGCCTGTTATCACGAGTCTGTTAATGTGTTTCACAAATAAGCTCCCGGTGGGTTTTTTGTTACACCATACATTGTGACGGCATATCGTGTTTGCCGGGGCGAAGTATGGTTCTATAATGCTGTTGCAGTTATGCATGTCAGTAAGTCGCGCGCCGTCGAAAAGAGGGGTTGTTTTTCTGACATAGAGAAACTCAGCAAATTACTTATAGACCAGTGAACGGAATTAATCAAACTACTATTCGGGAGTATACGCTGCAATTGAATCGCGTGAGCGGCACCGCTATGGCATGCTTATATCAGAGGCAGGGAAGGGTTCAGTTATTTTCTGAACAGGCGCGAGAATATACTGCTTTTCGGTTTTTCTTTCGGTGCTTTGATCAGAATGACCGAAATGTTGTCAGGGCCGCCGGCTTCATTGGCCAGCTGAATCAGGCGACTGGCTGCCGCGGGCAGATCATCGGGGTGATGCGACAGTGTGCTGTGGATGGTTTCATCGGAAACCACATCGGTAAGACCGTCTGAGCACATCAGGTAGAGATCTCCTTCAAACACCATGTCTTCGACAATGTCGGCCTCCACGCCTGCCTGCACGCCCAGCGCACGGGTGACCAGATTCTTGATGCTTGAATTGCGTGCATTGGCGGCGGTTACCAGACCGCGGCGCACCTGCTCATGAATCAGTGAGTGATCTTCGGTGACATGGGCGAGT
>Ga0210044_10005134_pt1 | contig 17837 bp, 14 predicted proteins | sample CryGey13umfilter_2_FD_183959 | JGI IMG/M metagenome (GOLD analysis project Ga0210044, IMG submission 183959) | Groundwater microbial communities from aquifer in Utah, USA - Crystal Geyser 4/9/14 3 um filter (SPAdes) (version 2) | ecosystem: Environmental > Aquatic > Deep subsurface >... | reverse complement strand
AAATCTGCAAAAGCCGCTGGAGGCATATCTGGATGACGCACAATATTGTGATGAGTACCCATTAAATCTTCCGCCGTAAATCCGCTAATCTCCATAAAAGTGCTGTTGACATAAGTGATCTGTCCCTTGTTATCCGTCTTAGAAACGATGTATTCGCCTTCCTTAAGATGACGCTCAACGTTTGTTACTGGCATGTTTACGCGCATAACGTTCTCCTATTGCAATTTATAAAACTGGCTCTAAGTGAAACAGAATGGAGACTCAACTTCCGACCTTATATAAAGTGTGGAAATTTATTTGTCCTGAATCTGTCGTCTAATCTTCTTAGATCAGTTCTATCTCGTTAATTCTATTTCGGCACTGGGGCTTACTATAAGCACTCAAACCCACTGACCACCGTCACTATTTTTAGTGTTCAACTATTGTTGCTTGTGCTTAGCCCTTCAGTACTTGCCTCCATCCCACTTACCCCTGAAAGCCTAGCCATTTCGTCCACTGACAGCACACGATCAGCATTAAGAATGATAACGAACTTGCCATTAACTTTACCCATGCCGCTGATAAAATCAGCCCGGATCCTGGCGCCAAAACTCGGTGCCGCCTCAATTTCAGCAGCCGGTATTTCCAGCACTTCTGATACTGAATCTACCACTACCCCGACATCCTGTTTTTCTTCATCCGTTTCGACTTCAATTATAACGATGCAGCTACGCCGAGTTACTTCGGATGCTGTGCGGCCAAAGCGTGCCGATAGATCCACCACCGGCACAACTGCGCCCCGCAGGTTAATTACCCCACGGATAAATTCCGGCATCATCGGTACGGTAGTAAGATTCCCGTATTCGATAATTTCTTTGATACCGAGGATGCTGATGGCGAACATTTCGCCTCCGATCAGGAAGGTTAGATATTGCCCTTCTTCCTGTTGCGAAACGGCCGCGTGAATATCTTTTTTAATTAATGCGCCCATGGCTATCTCCTATTAAAATCGGGCAAATTCAGCTTCATTTGGGATGCCAGCAAGGGCATGCATGGCAGCTTTGGCCGGACGTGCAGCTTTGCTTTTAGCGGGTGCCACCCTGATCGTGACAGGCTTGCGTTGGCTGTCGCTGATATTCGTTACTACTTTAAAGAAATCAATCGTCTGTTGAAGTTGCTCCGCCTGTCCGCTCATTTCTTCAGCAGTAGCAGCCAGCTCTTCGGATGCAGATGCGTTCTGCTGGGTGATCTGGCTCAATTGACTCATGGCGGTATTGATTTGACTCACACCTGAAGATTGTTCTTCCGATGCAGCGCTGATCTCTTGTACCAAGTCAGAAGTCTTGTTAATTGAAGGCACCATTTCATCCAACAGCTTGCCAGCCTTTTCCGCCATTTGCACGCTGCTGGATGCCAGCTCTCCGATTTCCTGCGCCGCCACTTGGCTGCGTTCTGCCAGTTTCCGTACCTCCGCCGCTACCACAGCAAAACCCTTGCCATGCTCACCCGCACGTGCTGCTTCGATGGCGGCATTCAGCGCCAACAAATTAGTCTGATAGGCAATGTCATCAATAATACCGATTTTTTTGGCGATGTCCTTCATGGCTGACACGGTCTGTTGCACCGACTCGCCCCCTTCGGCTGCCTCCTTGGCAGCTTTGCTGGCCATGCCGTCGGTAACCTTGGCATTTTCGGTGTTTTGATTGATGGAAGCGCTCATCTGCTCGACCGATGCACTGGTTTCTTCCACACTGGCGGCCTGCTCGCTGGTGGCCTGACTCATAGACTGGGCAGTAGAAGATACCTGATTGGATGCATTAGCGATGCCATCAGTCGCAGTGCGCACATTACCAACGATTTGCGCCAATTTTTCAGCCATATTTTTAATGGCGCTCAACAGGCTGGAAGTGTCGCCCTCTTTTACAGAAACCTGCACGGTCAGATCACCATTTGCTATTTTACCGACGACACTTGCTGCATATTCCGGTTCTCCACCCAGTTGTTTCAACAGATTGCGGCTGATGATTATGGCGAGGAATAAAGCCAAGCCTAAAGCAAAAGCAAGTATCACCACATAGGTCACCAGTGCTGTCTTGGAATTACTTTCCAACGTCGAAGCCTGCGCCAGCAAATGGGCTGCCATTTTGTCTTCAACTGCTTTCATGTCATTTATCTTATTGGTAATGGCCTTAGACCATGCGCCTGCATCAACCCCGCCAAATGCCCCGCTGAGTCCTTTTTCCAGTGCAATATTTTTCATGCTCTCCACGTCACGCGCATGCTGGGTACTTTCCAAGTCTTTATTAAAAGACTTCATTTCATCCGTAGCAAATGTCATAAACCCAGAGACATAGTTTTCACGGGAGGTACGTATGATCAGGAATCGCTGATACGAATCAGTCTCGAAACGGTCTGCCCCAAAAACAGCGTTCATCAGCGCGCGTTGACGGCCGGTTTGCTCCTTGGCCCAGGAGTAATTGAAATAAGCGGTTGCTTGCGAGGTAAGGCTGGCATCCGTGCTGTTTATCGCGACCTGCGGTACCACATTGACTAGTGCTCCAGCCAGGTTCGAATAATAGGCAGAACTATCTTTCGGCTGTACACTTAAACTAGTGATTGATCCGCGTATAGCTTCCAGCTTGCTTAATTCGGTCGTCACTGCATCAAGAGATACCTGAAGGGAGCCAAATCTGGAGGAGTCAAAGCTACCGAGAAAGGCTTTCAGTTCGCTGGCGCGCTTGTCTGTCAGCTGGCGCTGAGTGGGTAGTTCGCTGGAGTTTTTCTGACCCTTAGAGATCAGGAACCCTGCAGACATGCCGCGCTCCACCTGCACTTCATGCGTTAAAGAACTAACCTTTTCAACAACGATCATCAGTTGATGCAGGTTGTTCATGTTCGTTAATGTTTTATATTTGTCAAAAACACCGACAAATGAAAAAAATATCAATCCAAGAAGCGCTGGCAGAAGCATCAGGCCTAACCGTGTTTTTGTGGATATATTGGCTAATTTGAACATGTTCTATTATCCTCCTCTGAATATTTAAAAAAACATTTTAAGGCTATAGACTTAACTCAAGCCGCAACGCTCTCTGCGCTGTCGGCCGCCTGCGTCAGCATGGCCATCTCATCGACTGAGAGCACGCGGTCTGCTTGAAGGATGATGACGAACTTGCCGCTGACCTTGCCCATGCCACTGATGAAGTCGGTGCGGATCTTTGCGCCGAAGGAGGGGGGCGGTTCGATCTCGCTGGCAGCAATGGCCAGAACTTCGGAAACCGAGTCCACCACCACGCCCACGTCCTGTTTCTCTCCGTCCCCTTCCACTTCCAAGATCACAATGCAACTGCGCCGCGTGATTTCGGAGGATTTACGGCCAAAGCGGGCCGACAAATCAACCACAGGCACTACTGCACCCCGCAAGTTAATTACTCCACGAATGAAATCCGGCATCATCGGCACGGTAGTGAGGCTACCGTATTCAATAATCTCCTTAATACCCAGGATACTGATGGCAAACATCTCACCTCCGATCCAAAAGGTTAGAAATTGCCCCTCTTCCTGCTGCGAAACGGCCGCATGAATTTCTTTTTTAACTAGTGCGCCCATGGCTGTCTCCTATTAAAATCGGGCAAATTCAGCTTCATTTGGGATACCTGCAAGAGCGTGCATGCCAGTCTTCAAATTGGTCGGGCGTGCAACTTTGCTACTGTCCGCCGCCACCTTGGTCACGACTGCCTTGCGTTGACTGCCGCTGGCATTCACGTCGACTTTAAAGAATTCCATCGTCTGTTGCAGTTGCTCCGCCTGGCCGCTCATTTCTTCAGCGGTAGCAGCCAGCTCTTCGGATGCTGATGCATTTTGCTGGGTAATTTGGCTCAACTGACTCATGGCTGTATTGATCTGACTCACGCCGGAAGATTGTTCTTCCGATGCAGCGCTGATTTCCTGTACCAGGTCGGAGGTCTTGTTAATGGAAGGCACCATTTCGTCCAGCAATTTACCGGCCTTTTCCGCCATCTGCACGCTGCTTGAGGCCAGCTCACCGATTTCCTGCGCCGCTACCTGGCTGCGTTCTGCCAGTTTGCGTACCTCCGCCGCCACCACTGCGAAACCCTTGCCATGCTCGCCGGCGCGTGCTGCTTCGATGGCAGCATTGAGCGCTAGCAAATTTGTCTGATAGGCAATATCATCAATAATGCCGATTTTTTTGGCGATATCCTTCATGGCAGACACTGTCTCCTGCACTGACTCGCCACCCTCGGTCGCTTCCTTGGCAGCTTTGCTAGCCATACCGTCTGTGACCTTGGCATTTTCGGTGTTCTGATTGATGGATGCGCTCATTTGCTCGACCGATGCACTGGTTTCCTCCACACTGGCAGCTTGTTCGCTGGTGGATTGACTAATGGATTGAGCGGTCGCGCTTACTTCTTCAGAAGCACTGGAGAGACTGTCCGAGGCGCTGCGCACTTCGGTGACAACCCGCGATAATTTACTCACCATGTTTTGCATGGCTGCGAGTAATTGGCCAGTTTCATCTTTTGAAGTCACTTCAATATTTGCAGACAGATTTCCTTCGGCCAACTGGTTTGCCACGTTCACAGCTAGACTCAGCGGCCTGGTAATGCTGCGTGTGACCCAGTAGGCGATGCCTCCGGCCAATGCCAAAGCAATGGCTGCCAGAACCAGCATCATGTTGCGAGCATTGTTGTAACTTTCGGCGGCATCCTTGACTGACACTTGCACTAACTCCATTTGAAAGGTCTTCAAATTGTCCAAGCTGGATTGATAAGCACCCAAGATAGGACGCAGCGTATTATTCAAATATGCCCGTGATTCGTCCGCTTTCCCTTCATTTATCAGCTTGATCAAAATATTCTGTCCAGCGATATATTTGTCTTTCTCATCCAGAATACGCTGCAGCAACTCCTTCCCTTTGGGCAAGATCAAAACCTTTTCTAGATTCTCTACGTTTTCTTTAATTTTTTTCCGCGAATCCATAATATTTTCTAGTTGCTTATTCTTGTCTTCGGCTTTATCCGAGAGCATCATATTTCTTAATGCCATGGCAATGCGGTTAGTTTCGGTGTTGATTTCCTCCGCTATAGCCATTTTTGGATACCGATCACTGACTATGGAATTCAACATATCATTTTGTTGAGAAAGTCTCATGGACGCTAACGTCGAAATTAATATTAATAAAATCACCACCAGCCCGAAACCCAATCCCAAACGCACACCTATTTTCATATTGGCAAACATCATTTATTCCCTTGTAGATTATTTTTAAAGTTAGAATTCAGAAATGAAACTGTTAATGCATAATTTGCTTGGTTGAAACATGCAGTGATTCTCGATTGACAGCCTGCTGAACCAACGATGGCACATCCAAAATCAGCGCCACTTCGCCACTACCGAGTATGGTGGAGCCACTGATACCGCGCAGGTTAGTGAATATCTTGCCCAGTGGTTTTATTACGGTCTGGAATTCGCCCATTAACTCTTCTACCACCAGCCCTGCTTTTTGGCCTGCGCAACTCACCACGACCACGTTTTCACGCCGCATTTGGGTAGCACCCTCAACGTCGAAATGATCGCGCAGTATGACAAAAGGCAATACCTCGCCGCGCAGATTAAGATAGCTGCGATCGCGCGTTAACTGGCGGTCACTTTCGGTCAGTTCAATGCATTCCTGCACCATGTCCAACGGCACTATATAACTGGATTTGCCGACACCAACGAGAAATCCATCAATAATCGCAAGTGTTAGTGGCAAGCGTATACGCACGGTGGTGCCCTGTCCTACCTCACTGTCCAGATCAACGGTGCCGCGAAGTGCGGTGATATTGCGTTTAACCACGTCCATGCCTACGCCTCGACCTGAAAGGCTGGTCACAGCTTCCGCAGTTGAAAAACCCGCCTCAAAAATCATGTTGTAAATTTCCTGATCAGATGGGGTTGCGTTAGGCGCAACAAGGCCCCGTTCCCTGGCCTTTTTCAGAATTCGGTCACGGTTAAGACCACCCCCATCATCTACAATCTCGATCACGATGCTGCCTGAATCATGATAGGCGTTGAGCCGCAATGTGCCTTTGACTGACTTACCCACTGCCTGTCGAATTGAAGCCGACTCGATGCCGTGATCCATAGCGTTACGCACCAGATGCATGAGTGGATCTCCAATCTTTTCTACAACAGTCTTGTCCAGTTCGGTATCTGCACCGGTAATAATCAGTTCAATATCCTTGCCAAGCTCGCGGCCTACATCACGTACCACGCGCTGAAAGCGGTTAAAGGTTTCACCAATTGGAACCATGCGCAGACGCAACGCGCCATCACGTATATCTTCCACCAGCCCCGACATCACCGATGTCGCTTCCTGTAGTGCGTTATCACTAACGCGCTGTGCAAGCAAACTGACACCCGCTCCGGCTATGACCAACTCACCTACCATAGTGATTAATTCGTCCAGCTTGTCGGCATGCACGCGGATGTAACGATTTTCCTTGTTTTTACTATCCTTGGACTGAGTTTGCTTATCTAGGGCAGCTTGCACAACTTCATGTTCGACTGAGCGTTGTTCTATCAAAATTTCGCCCAGTGGCGTTGTCGAACCGTCCGGATGGATACTGATTTGCTGTTCACTTAATCCAGCCTCCAGCTCCTGTTGGGTAAGTGCCCCTGTGGTCACCAGGATTTCACCCAAGCGCGTTTCACTTTCCGGCAACGAGCGAATTAAGTCGACGTATTCCGTAAGTTTGCTGTGCGGCGGCAAAATATGGATGAGACTGCCCTCCCGTGCGAATTCGAATACTCCCGCGATAGTCGCTTTGTCCGCATCTGACTTAAAGTCAATTTCGAAACCGAGGTAACACGATTCTGCGTCCATTTCATCGGCAGGCGGCAGGGCATCGAACATGGTGGTAATGGAGACAATTTCCCCAAGCGTGGACAGATAACGGAGAAAAGAAAGTGGATCCATCCCATCTCTCATTACATTCTGGCCGAAGCGCAAGGAGATGTGCCAATTATCCGTCTCTACCAAACCACCACCGCTGGACTGCAATAGAATTTCTGCCTCCACTTGAACAGCATGGCTCGAATCAGAAGAGGTATCTTGATAAGCCTGTAGCCGAATACGCAAGCTACTTTCGCGAGCAATGGCATCTGCATCCAATTTCTCACCTTGGGCAGCAACTACGTTAACCAGGTGCAACATGTGATCGCCGCTTTCGAGCAATACCGCGATCAGATTGGCCTCAATAACAACGTCTCCATCACGTACCCGGTCCAACACGTCTTCAACAATATGAGTGAAACTGACGATGGGATCCAATCCGAACAAGCCGGCTGATCCCTTGATGGTATGCGCGGCGCGGAATATGGCACCGATCGTGTCGGCATCATTCGGATCAACTTCAAGCCGCAGCAGCGAGTCCTCCATATCTTGCAGAAGCTCGCGTGCTTCGGCGATGTAAGTTTGCAGTGCTTGATCAAGATCTAAACTCATTTTTATTGTCCTTTTTTCTCATTGCAAGAAAGCACTACTGGATCGCCAAAATAAGACGCCAAATTGCACATATCCAACACATCGAGCACTGCACGGCTGTGCCCTGTTAATCGCAGGCTGGTTCCGTGCTTTTCGGCTTCGCGCTTAGCCAAGATAAGAATTTGCAAGCCAGCGCTATCTATATCACTGACCTCTGACAAATCGACTTCTCGCTCGCATGGTTGAGCCATATGGGTCATCAGTTCATTCTTCATGTCGGCGGCAGTGTAGATAGTCATGTCGCCCTCAATATGCAGTAATGACTGTCCATTTTTGTTTGTTGAATTGATAGGCATGATATTTCCTTATTTAGTCCTCATTGCCAAGCTCTATGGCAATATCAATTTGGCCACGGCGGTAAGCATTTGCGCCGGCTGGAAGGGTTTAACAACCCAGGCCTTGGCACCCGCTGCTTGGCCTTCCTGTTTTTTTCCTTCCTGAGACTCGGTGGTGAGCATGATGATCGGCGTGAACTTGTAATTAGCTAGTTTTTTCACCTCTTTGACGAAAGTAATCCCGTCCATGTTGGGCATGTTCACGTCGCTGATAATGAGGTGTATTTTTTGACCATTCAGTTTTGTCAGCGCATCCTTGCCGTCACATCCTTCGATCACGTCATAGCCTGCGCCTTTTAATGCAATGCCGACTACCTGTCTCACACTTGCTGAATCATCAACAATCAATATTGCCTTACCCATACTCCCTCCTAAAAAAATGTAATTTCTTGTTTTGTGGCCACGCTGGATTGAACACCACGATGAGTGTGCACTTGCTCTTGGGTGGCATAGAGCGCTTCCATCTCCGCCAACCATGTTTTAATATTGATGTGCTTAACCGGAACGGACGCCGCCTTGTCCTGCTTGTATTGCTGCAAGTGCTGATACAGCTTGTCCATGTTGTTGCGCACATGAGCCAGTATCTGGCTGACGCGATCCTGGAATTGCAGTGAAATCAGCACGTCTGATAATTCATTGCGAATACCTGCGCTTTCCTGTTGCAGCTGTTCTGCAGTGCCTGCCAAATTCGAAGTGACGCTATTGAAGCCTTGCAGAACCTGTTGAATAATCAATTCAGAATTCGCAACTGATTTGGAATCATGCTCGGAGGAGCTCTCAGCGATCTTGAATACGCTGGCGATGGCGTTGCTGATAATATCCACTGTACCTGACATTTTTTTACCGGTTTCACTGGAAAGGCTGGATAGCTTGCGCACTTCGTCCGCCACCACAGCGAACCCGCGCCCTGCTTCTCCGGCGCGTGCAGCTTCAATTGCGGCATTTAAAGCAAGCAAGTTTGTTTGAGCGGCAATCTCCGCCACCTTGACGGCCATAGCTCTCAGCTCACCAGTGTAATCATTGAGACTTCTAACTTCTTCCAGCATATCGTTGCGGCTATGCTGTGCATCCCTGAGGGAATCGATCACACTGTTCAGTGATAACTCGCTTCGTGCCATTACTGCTACCGCCCCGCTCTCTGCATTCCCTACCAAGCCACCAGCGGCGCTTTGTGAAGCACTTACCGACGCTTCCAGTTTGGCGTTAATACCGACAAAACGGTTGGCCAAGTCCGTGATGGCTGTTTCAGTCTGATTACGAGTGGTTTCCACTTGCCTGGACCAGATAGGGACCACTTCCGTGCATACTTCTTCCAAGCCACCTAGAGCAGAGTTTGCAAGCTCGATATCAAATTTTGTTTTTGCATAGGCCATCTCTTGTGCTACTGCAAGTTTAAGTAAGGTGCGATGGCGACGTGCACCCCACTCTCCAGCAGCCGCTGATATTCCAATCAAGACTACAGCAGACACAACATTTGCCCAGCCCAGCCCACCCAGAATAATCAGCAGCAAAGCGCCGGCAATACCAATTCCCAAAGCAATTCCCCAACAAAATACTGCTGTGGCTTTGTGTGCTACCGAATTAATTTTTTGTGCTGACATTATTTTCCCCTCAACTTTCTATTCAGTTTTTATTAAAATGAAATTGTTAAATAGTTAACGGCCATTATTTAAAAATCTTAAATAAAAACGGCTCAAAATGATTCGTGATGAGCAACCACTCTATAAATTAAATATTAATCAAATAAACAATAAGTTAATAATAAATTCAATCTTCAACAGGCTCAAATCGAACGAAATTTTTATAAATCCGTTCTTCCTGAGCCAAGTAAGCCCCGCATACGCGAGGCAAGGCGTAAGTAGTGAACAGTTTTACTGCCGTTTGGCGGCTGTTTTATGATTTTCAATATTTCACAACCTATTGATAAATTGGCAAATAAAAAGCTGTTCATTGAGAGCTTGTCGGCAGATGGTAGCTGTTACACCAGTCACACTGATAATCTTGGAAGGCGCATCAATCAGTAAGAGGCTCGAGAATGCGAGTGTTATTCGAAACGTGCCTACTGATGGAGCTAGATTGATCTCAGGAGTGTGTCACGCAGATTAACGCTTTAGGGCACCTCTAAAAATTCAAGTTTCTAGCACTAGTTAAAAATTTATGCGCACATCTTTTTGATATATAAATGATAATTTTTATCTAATAACACCGTATTGTTACGCAACGGGGTAAACAGGCAAGCCGCGAAGCGGCTGCTCACAAAATTGGATTTGTAGAGGTACCCTTTATTAGTCGAAATGCGAGTCAAAGACTGGAGCCGCAAGAAGAAAGAAGCCACGAAGCGAGGCAAGGCAACTGGGGGAAGTTTTCCGTTTGGCGAAAAGTAAATCAGCTCATCCTTCGATAGGCTCATGACGAACGGATTTTTTCTACGGGAGGTTGAAACTTGATTTCCCACTCTATTTCACATAGAGCCGCTACGGTTTATTTGAATTTTTTAATGAAACCATCTACTAGTGTTAACTTGAAATCGCCTTACATTTAACGTTATTTTTCAATAACTTAATGCTATAACTAACAATGCAGGAATATGAGCACAAAATTTTTACATAAAGTCAAAAAGTGACAATCCAGACACAGCCAAGAAAGATTTCTGCGCAGCCTCTAGGCTGATTTTTTGTTGAGTTAGGTCACTGATCGCCTTGTTGAAATCCACATCCTGAAGTTTAGATAACGTCTGTTTGAACTGCACCCCCATATCTTCACCCGCGCTTTGCAGCGCATCCAGCTCGCGTAGGCGAGTCCCCAACGAGGAGCGCACTGTCAACACTTTATCGATGCCGCGATCCAGACTATTTAACGCATGATTGTTACTGTTGGTAAATTCCGTTGCGGCATCTGTCCCTCCTAGGGGATTAGGCGTTCTCAGAGCAGTAATTAAATTAGAGATGGTCTCGAATATACTTTCGTTTGTGCTTGGTGCTACGGTGAATACATCGCCGTTCGCTGGCGTCCCTGTGATATCAAACTGCAAGCCATCAAAGTTGATTACCTGTCCGCTGACGTATGGAATAGGAGTGCCAGGTGCTACTGGCGCCCCCAGCGTAGTATTGTTCACACTATATGTTGTTACACCGGCGACCACACTGAACGCCACCTGATAATTATTCCCTGTAAGCAACGCCGGATTTGTAACCGTTCCCTGGCTGACAATGCCACTCCCGGTATTCGCGGTTGCTGCCTGTGCAATAAACGTTCCATTGCCATTTTTGACGCGCATAAAAATGTCTGCGCCGGAATCACTGGCCGCCAACTGTCTGGTGCTACCGACCTGAATCATGCGCTGCCCATCATCAGTCTGGTACTGGACACCAGCCATGCCGTTGACAAACGGTTGTGTTCTACCCTGGAAGCCAGAAAATAGATAATTACCTACTCCGTCTGTACTGTTTGCCAACGTTAAAAGCTCTTCCAGACGTCCACTCAAATCCGTCGCCAGGGTTTGTTTGTCAGAGTTATTTAACCCTCCGCTACCCGCATTAACCATTACCGTTCTAACATCCTGAAGCAAACTCGTTACGCTTTGCAAGACACTTTCAGCCAACGAGGCTGTATGCTGCACCGTAGCCCGGTTAGTCGCATATTGTGTATTGGAAGCGTCTGCTTGCGATATCTCTAGTACGCGTGCTGCAGCAATTGGATCATCTGCTGGTGTGAGGATGCGCCGCTGAGTGGATATCTGCTGCTGGGTGTGCAACAGCTTAGCCTGCTGCTGATTAAGCAAGTTTATGTTGGCATTGTAAATACTGCTAGTGCTAATACGCATGGTTTGTTACCCCCCTAAACTTAACAAAGTATCAAACAAAGTATTGGCAACTTGAATCACCCTACCTGCAGCTTGATAGGCACGCTGATAACGCAACAGGTTGGCCGCTTCCTCATCCAGATTCACCCCGGATACCGATTGTTGCGATTGGACAATCTGATTAACCATGCTAGTTTGCGCTAGACTGGTTAATTCCAGTTCTCGAGTTTTATTTCCAACTTGACTGACCAACTGCGCATAAGTACCCTGATATGAGGCAGTTCCACCCGTCATTGTATTTTTTGTTTGCAAATTCGCCAGCAATAGCGCATTTCGGTTGTCAGCTGTAGCGTTGGTATTGCTTGTCACTGTAAAGGTATCCCCAGCAGCGGGGGCACCGGTGATCTCCAATGTAAAGCCGTTGTAAGTAATAGGGGCGCCCACGGTATAAGCCACGCCGGCAGCCGGAGAGCCCGGTATACCTGTGCCCGTCACTGTAAATGTAGTCGGTGGGCTATCGAAAACAATGCTGACTGGTTGCTGCAAGTTAACATTGACAGGAAAAACCGCATTGACCGTGCCCTCGCTAATACGCCCCGAGCCTATATTGGTTAATGATGCATTAGTCCGAATTGGCGCCGCGGCAGCGATCTTGGAGGTATCACTGATGACAACAGAAATGTCACGTGCTCCATTTACAGTTGGACGTATCAAGTAGCTATCGCCCGCCAATGCTCCCGCAGAGGTAGCGATCGTAAGACCGTCCACCGTTTGCGGCAAAGTAGCAAGGACAGTAACCGTCTTATCCGAAAGTCGCGTCAGCGTATAAGCAGTTCCCCCGTCAAATCGCAACGAATAATCGCTGCCGGTCAACGCTGAAGAACTGGCAACGCTGGCACTAACAGTAGCGGTACCAGTATTTGCAGTATTGGAATTAACTAAAGGAACAGCCTGAGTAAAAAAATTCCCGCCCAGAGCGCCATTCAAATCCTGTCCGAGCTTATGCTGTTGATTAAACGTATCTGCCAATACCAAGGCCACTCGGCCCAAGGTATTTTGTGCAGCATCCAGCGACTCGCTACGGAAGGTTAATAGTCCCTCCAAATTGCCACCCTGAAAGCTACTTTGCTGCACACGAATAACGCTTGCACTTGAGACATATGCCACTTCAAGCCTGGAAGGGTCACTAAGCGACTGAACGGTCTTCAACGTAATGGGCTGCTCCCCCACGACCAATGATTGACCTGCTCCGATGAATACATTGAGAGTACCATCGCCTTGCTTAATTACATTTGTCTTGACTTCTTGATTCAATAGCGAGACGAGCTGATCTCGCTGATCCAGTAAATCGTTAGGTGGCTGCCCATTGAATGCGGCTTGTGCCAGCACAATATTTTTGTTCAGCGATGCAATCTGTTGCGCATAGCTATTAATGGTTGTTACGCTATTGGTAATCTGGCCATTAATGCTGCTATTAATGTCGCTCAAACGCTGATTTAAAGACTGGAAACGTGACACCAGAAACTGCGCACCACCCAGCAAGGCTTGCCGCGCGGCTTGCGACTCGGGCGAGCTGGCAACATTATTTACTGCGCTGAAAAGCTCCTGCAATGCAGGCGACAGACCGGCCTCGGAATCAGCCAGCATATTGTCGATCTGTCCGATCTGCTGGTAATAGGTTTCTAATTTACTGGCCTGCGCCTGCCCTTGCAAAACCTGAGTAGACAGAAATTCGTTATATATTCGTTTGACACTGCTGACATCTACTCCCTGGCCAATAAACCCTGCGCCAGTTGATTGGGGTAAGCGTGTAGCTAATGCAACCTCCTGCCGATTAAAACCAGGCGTATTTGCATTGGCAATATTGTGTTCAGTTGTTGACAACCCAATTTGGGCTGCATTCAATGCACTGAGTCCACTTCCAAAAACACTGATTCCCATAAATTCCTTGCCACACTTTGCGTGTTTAAACTTATCGTATGTACTCAGCCAACAATACAAGGAAATATACAATCACTATTTTTCCCTTGTTTGTGAGAACACAAGTCATCCATCTAACCTGAAAGTTCAGGACGTTATACAAATTATCGACACACAGGAAAATTTCTTGAATTTAGCAACGCCATTAACTTATCGTATTAATTCTATTCATGACTTTTACCAATTTATCCGCGTAATTTGGATCAGTCGCATAACCCGCTCGCTGTAAGGCATGGGCTACCTGATGGCTCCCCTGCCCTGACTGCAGCACTTCAGCGTAGCGTGAATTGTCTCGTAATAGACGGGCATAATCGCTGAATGCTTCGGTATAAGACGAATAAGCGCGGAATTTTTCTACTTGCTTGCTTGCTATTCCATTGTGAAACTCAGTAGTTACCACTTCCGCTACCTTTCCATTCCAGTTACCACCAGCCTTGATTCCAAACAGGTTAAAGCTGGTGCTGCCATCAGATTGTCGTATCTCCCGCTTGCCCCAGCCACTTTCCAGTGCAGCCTGTCCCAGTACCAAATTTGTCGGCACTCCGGTTTCCTGGCTCGCTTGCACGGCATGAGGTGCCATGCGTCGCACAAAATCTTGCTGAGGCGTGCTAGGTTGGGAAGGGCTAGTTCTTATCCCATTCGCAACGCTGTCACCATACGGCGTTTGCATCACACTAGCTGAGCGCGCTGGCACTGGCACTGGTACAGCCAATACAGTCTCTGCTCGTGTCTGAGCAACATCAGAGCTGGCTGGCCGACTCAACTGCTTGATCATAATGTCAGCCAATCCTACTCCTCGACTGGACATGTTCTGCACCAATTGCTGATCCATCATTCCGGTAAACATTTTGGTCTGTTCGTTATCAAACATGCCGTCTTGCGGCGTGGCCTCCCGCATGGATTTCAGCATCATATTCATAAATACTGTTTCAAACTGTTGCGCAACCAATTTTAGTGCCTGCTCTGGCGACTGTTTGGCCTGCAGTCGTAACTTATCCAAGCTTTGCGCACTCATCGCCAAGCTACCGGTTGCATCGGTCTTGCCAGAAATGTCGATTGGGTTAATCATTATCGGTATCTCAATGAATTAAAATATCCAAACTAGCTAAACAGTTGAAGCAGTGCATGGGGGATGTTGTAACATTTAGTGAGATACTCATTAAATGATTTCGAGTTCAGCACGCAACGCCCCGGCAGACTTCATCGCCTGCAAGATAGCCAGTAGATCTTGCGGGGTTGCACCTATCGAATTCAGCGCCTTCACCACTTCGCCTAACGATACGCCCTTATTCAACATAACCAACCCACCCTTATCGGACTGAATGTCGATCGTCGTATTGGCTGTTTGCACCGTTTTGCCCTTGGATAAGGGATTTGGTTGACTCACCGTAATATCGGAATTAATCACCACCGTCAGATTGCCGTGTGAGATCGCGAAATTTTCCAACGTCACCATCTGATTCATCGCGACCGTGCCGGTGCGTGCATTTACGATCACACGCGCCCCCTCCCGCCCGGGGTCAACTTGCAAATTTTCGACCTGCGAAACGAAAGCCACACGCGCGCTGCCTACTGGCGCGCGCACCTGAATAGTGCGACCATCCAATGCAGCAGCAATTTCCGTAGCCGGCGAGAGTTCAGAATTGATAACAGCAACAAGACGCGACGCAGTAGTGAAATCCATCTCTTTTAATTCAAGATTAATGAAATCGCCCTGCCCCAATACGGTCGGCACGGCTCGTTCTACAGTTGCCCCACCGGGAATGCGCCCGACACTCAAGTGATTGACCTGCACCTTGGCATTGCCGACTGCCGCTCCCACACCACCAACCAGTAAATTACCCTGCGACATAGCATACACCTGGCCGTTTGCACCTTTAAGTGGCGTCATTAAAAGTGTTCCTCCACGCAGGCTTTTTGCATTGCCCATTGAAGAAACTGTAACGTCTATGGTTTGTCCGGGACGCGCAAATGGCGGAAGCATTGCCGTCACCATTACCGCCGCCACATTTTTCAATTGCAGGGTAATATCGGGCGGCAGACTGACCCCCATTTGCGTCAACATACTAATCACGCTTTGAACAGTGAATGGCGTTTGGGTAGTCATATCACCGCTGCCATCCAAGCCAACAACCAAACCGTAACCAAGCAACTGGTTTTCCCGTACACCCTGAATACTGGCGAGATCCTTGATACGTTCAGCGTATGAGGAAGAAGACACAGTAACTAACAATATCAGTAATATTATTTTAGTAATTTGCATAATGAGTTGGAATATAGCCATCACACAAGTCCCTTTCAGAACGGCAATACAGACATGAACACACGCCCTAACATGCTCGAGATTACCGACATATCAATATGATTGGCACCCTTGTATTCAATGTGCGCATCTGCCACTTGAGTAGATAGCACGGTATTGCTGCCAGTAATGGTATACGGATTGACTACGCCGGAAAAACGGATGAACTCACGAGCTTGATTAATTCCTACCTGTTTCTCACCGCTGACTAATAAATTACCATTTGTTAAAGCTTCAATCACGGTCACTGTGACCGTGCCGGTAAAGGTGTTGTTACCCGCAGTATCAGTTTTGTTCGCTAAACTGCCGTTTGTGGTACCAGCAATACCTATACCAGTCATCTTCAATTTATCGCCCGGAATTTGCGTAATGATCGGCGATTGCACAGAAATACTTCCATTGTGTGCCGCGCCAGTACTCGATTTACCCGCAGCGGAGGTCGTTTCAGAAATAATGATGGTGAGGATGTCACCCACGTTACGCGCGCGTTTGCCTTCATACAATGGTCGCTCATTCTGCCCGGCCTGAAAGATGGAACCGTTATTAGTCTCTGTTTTTTTATCGGGCGCACGCGCAGTCATCGGCTGATGAATGTTGGTCGAAGGCGTATGTGCACAACCCGCAAGAACCAACATCACTCCACATATAATCCAGCTAGACAAGTTCCACATAGCGCATCTCACTCCACTTACAACTGCGCTAATCTTTGTAACATCTGATCCGAAGTCGAAATTGCCTTGGAGTTGATTTCATAAGCGCGCTGCGTCTGTATCATGTTAACCAGCTCTTCAACTACGTTCACATTAGAGGTTTCCACATAGCCCTGATTCATCAGTCCGGCACCATTGGTGCCCGGTACATTGGTGTTAGGCGTTCCAGACGATGCAGTTTCTACAAACAAGTTTTCACCCTGGCTTTGCAGGCCCACCGGATTAATGAAAACAGCCAATTGCAAACTGCCGATCTGCACTGGCGCCGCAGTCCCGGCCTGCGTCACCGACACTGTGCCGTCGCGGGCTATCGTGACGCTGAGAGCATTGGCAGGAACTGTTAAAGCAGGCTGCACTACAAAGCCACTAGCAGTCACCAACTGACCCTGATTATCAACTTGAAATGATCCGTCTCGTGTGTAAGCTGTCGAACCATCCGGCATGAGTACCTGAAAAAAACCCGCGCCCTGTATCGCTACGTCAAACTGGTTACTCGTTTGCTGCAGATTACCCTGGGTTTGAATGCGCTCAGAGGCAACCGGACGCACGCCAGTGCCGATCTGCAAACCAGACGGAATCTGAGTTTGTTGCGAAGATTGCGCGCCAGGTTGACGTATCGTCTGATACAGCAAATCCTCGAACACCGCACGTGAACGCTTAAAACCAGTGGTGCTAACATTTGCAAGATTGTTAGCAATTACGTCCATCTGAGTTTGCTGCGCTTCCAGTCCCGTTTTAGAAATCCATAAGGAACGTATCATGGTCACTATCCTTTAAAAATTTATAGGTGCGCGATCAGTCTCGCCGAAATCAAGCATTCATATTCAGTAATTGGCTGGCCTGCCTGGCATTTTCGTCAGCGCTATGCAACATTTTCATCTGCATATCGAATTGCCGTGCCAGCGAAATCATGTTACCCATTGCTTCAACAACATTCACATTGCTGTTTTCCAGGTTGCCGGAGGCTACTTTTACTCCTATATCAGCCACGACAGGCTTGCCATCCTTGGTACGAAACAAGCCGTCGTCACCGCGCACCATCTGCGCTTCCGGCGGGTTCACCAGCTTGATCCGCCCAACCACCGCAACCTGATTCGGCGGCTGTCCACTAGGAACGGTAGAGATAGTGCCGTCCTTGGCTATGGTAACTTCGGTATTTGGCGGAATAGTAATAAAACCGGCA